>Ga0209369_1000482_pt1 | contig 51243 bp, 44 predicted proteins | sample EBPBio142010_DNA_FD_185865 | JGI IMG/M metagenome (GOLD analysis project Ga0209369, IMG submission 185865) | Wastewater treatment Type I Accumulibacter community from EBPR Bioreactor in Madison, WI, USA - Reactor 1_10/4/2010_ DNA (SPAdes)... | ecosystem: Engineered > Bioreactor > EBPR >...
GGGGGGGGGGGGGGGGGGGGGGGGGGGGGGGGGGCGGTGATGATGGAGGCGGTGATGGTGGCGGTGATGGTGGTGATGGTGATGGTGATGGTGATGGTGATGGGGCCGTGACAGGGGTCATTCCGCACCGCCTCGCTACACTGACAGCGTGACCTCGATCATCTGGTTTCGCGACGACCTGCGCGTCGCCGACCACGCCGCGCTACTCGAGGCGGCCGGCGACCCAGACGGAGTGACTGCGCTCTACGTGCTTGACGAGACGTCGCCCGAGGCGCGCCCGCTTGGTGGCGCCGCGAGGTGGTGGCTGCACCACTCGCTCGGGGCGCTGCGGCGCTCGCTCGCAGAGCTCGGGTTGCCGCTCACGCTGCGCCGGGGCCCGGCCGAGCGGGTGGTGCCCGAGGTCGCGCGCGAGGCCGGGGCGCAGCGGGTGTTCTGGAACCGCCGCTACGGCCCAGAACGTGACATCGACGCTCGACTGAAGGCCCGGCTGCGCGCAGACGGCATAGACGCGCGTTCGTTCGCGGGTAGCCTGCTCTTCGAACCCTGGACTATCGCAACGGGCGAGGGCACTGCCTACCGCGTCTATTCGGCGTTCTGGCGTGCCTGCATGCGCGAGCCGGCCCCGGCACGGCCGTTGCCGGCACCCGACGCGCTCGCGGTGACGCCGACCCCGGTGCCGAGCGACTCGCTCGAAGAGTGGGGGCTGCTCGACGCGCGCTGGGCGCATACGCTCGAGGCGCACTGCGCGCCGGGCGAGAAAGCCGCGAACGACCGGCTCGACGAGTTTCTCGACGAGCGGGTGAGCGACTACGACCGTGCCCGGGACTTGCCGAGCCTGCCCGCGACCTCGGGGCTCTCGCCACACCTGCGCTGGGGCGAGATCAGCCCGCGCACCGTGTGGTGGCGCGCGCTCGAGGCGGCGGGCACGGGCATAGGTGACGGCACCGGCGACGAGGTCGGCGGCTTTCTCTCTGAGCTCGGGTGGCGCGAGTTCGCGTGGCACACGCTCTTTCACCGCGGCGCGCTCGAATCGAGGGGGCTCGACCGCCGATATGACGCGTTCCCGTGGCGCTCAGAGGGCGAAAGCGCCGCCGAACCAGCAGCCTGGCGCAAAGGCGAAACCGGCTTCGGGCTCGTCGATGCGGGTATGCGCGAGCTCTGGCAGACCGGCGTGATGCACAATCGGGTGCGCATGGTGGTGGCCTCGTTCTTGACGAAGAATCTGCTGGTCGACTGGCGGGTCGGCGAAGCCTGGTTCTGGGACACGCTCGTCGACGCCGACCGTGCGAGCAACCCCTTCAATTGGCAGTGGGTCGCGGGCTGCGGAGTCGACGCGGCACCGTACTTTCGCGTGTTCAACCCGGTCACGCAGCAGAAGAAGTTCGACCCCGACGGCAAGTACGTCGACCGCTGGGCCTCAGACAGCCTGCTCACTCCGCCAATAGTCGACCTCGCAGAGACCCGTCAGCGAGCCCTCGACGCCTACGAGCAGATTCGAGGCCTGCCGCGCGCATAGGGCTCGCGCCCGGGCACGAAACTTGGCAGACTCGAGGCATGACCGAACGAATCGTGCTCGCGGGAGCGTCGGGCCTCATCGGCCGGGCGCTTGAAGCCGGGCTGCAGGCGCGCGGCGCGGAGGTGCATCACCTGGTCAGGCGGGACGCACGAACCCAAAACGAGCACAGTTGGAACCCCGAGCGCGGCGAACTCGACCCTTCGCTGCTCGCCGGTGCCGGCGCGCTGATCTCGCTGAACGGGGCGAGCGTTGGTCACCTGCCGTGGACGAAGTCGTATCGTCGATTGCTTCGAGAGTCGAGGATCGACGCCACCCGCACGCTCGCGACCGCGGTGAGTGCGCTCGGCTCTGAGGCTCCGGCCGCCTGGCTCTCGGCGTCAGCGGTCGGCTTCTACGGTGACAGGCCGGGCGAGGTGCTCACCGAGGCCTCGACAGCCGGCGACACGTTTCTTGCCCGGCTCTGCGTCGACTGGGAGGCCGAGGCCCTCGTGGCCGCGGCGCACACCCGCGTCGTGCTGCTGCGCACCGCGCCGGTGGTGCACCCCGAGGGCGTGCTGAAGCCCATGATCGCGCTGACGAAGCTCGGGCTCGGCGGCCCGCTCGGCGGCGGCAAGCAGATCTGGCCGTGGATCTCGCTCACCGACGAGGTGCGTGGCATTCTGCACGCGCTCGACCGCGGACTCACCGGCCCGATCAACCTCACCGGGCCCACCGTCGCATCTGCGAACGACATCGGCCGCGAGCTCGCTGCCCAGCTGCACCGCCCGTTCCTGATCCCGGCCCCGCGCTTCGCCCTGGGCCTCGCGCTCGGCTGCGACGCCACCGAGTCGCTGCTGACCTCGGATGCCGTGGTACGCCCGGAGGCGCTGCTGGGGAGCGGCTTCGAGTTCGAACACCCCACCCCGGCAGACGCCATCCGGGCGTCACTCGGCTGAGTCGCCAGCGCCCAACTACGAGGTCGCGCTGGCCACCAGGCGATCCTCTTCTTCGAGCGCGTAGGCCATCTCGCCGTGCGCCAGCTCATCGATGCCGGCCTCTTCGATCTCTGCCGGAACCCGCAGCCCGGTGAGCAGCTTCACCGCGAGCGCGATCAGCAGCGACACCGTGAACGAGTAGCCGACGACCGAGACCACCGAGATGGTCTGCACGAGCAGGAGCCCGGCGCCGCCGCCAACGAGCAGCCCGTCATCGAACGCAAAGAAGCCGAGGTAGAGCGAACCGATGACGCCCGCAACGAGATGCAGGCCGACCACGTCGAGCGAGTCGTCGTAGCCGAGGCGATACTTCAGATCGATGGCGAACGCGCACGCCACACCGGAGATGAGGCCGAGCAGCAGCGCCCAGACCGGCGCGAGGTTGGCGGCTGCGGGGGTGATGCCGACAAGGCCTGCGACCGCACCCGACATTGCGCCGATGACGCCCGGCTTTCTGCCGCGAAGCGCATCGATCGCGAGCCAGCCGACAATGCCCGCGGCAGGGGCGGCGAGAGTATTGACGAGGATCAGGCCGGCCTCGCCCGTCTCGGTTGCAAGACCCGAGTTGAAGCCGATCCAGCCGAACCACAGCAGCGCGGCGCCGATGGTGACCAGCGGCACGCTGTGGGGGCGGTGCGATCCCGGCGCAAAGCCGATTCGTTTACCGGCGACGAGCGCGAGTGCGAGCGCCGCGGCGCCTGCGTTGATGTGAATGACTGTGCCGCCGGCGAGGTCGATCACGTCTGGGGTGCCGAGCGCCGACCCGAGGTTCTGAATCCAGCCACCGCCCCACACCCAGGCTGCAACCGGAAAGTATACGAGCGTTGCCCAGACGCCAGCGAACAGCACCCATGAGCCGAGGCCGACCCGGTCTGCGATTGCGCCCGAGATGAGTGCGGTGGTGATCATCGCAAATGCGGCGCCAAAGCCTACGCCGATGAAGTCTTCTGGTGCGGTCGCGATGAGCCCGAAGTCCTTAAACGGGCTACCCGCAAAACCGCTTTCGCCGGGGGCGAAGTAGTTCATGCTGTAGCCGAACAATATCCAGAGTACGCCGACCACGCCCATCGCGCTGACGCTGAAGAGCATCATGTTCACGACCGACCGCACCCGCACGAGGCCGCCGTAGAAGAGCGCGAGACCGGGAGTCATGATGAGCACGAGCGCGGTGCTCGCGAGGGTCCAGACATCTGAAGCAGTGAGTTGCATCGCCGCCGCCTTTCTGTTCAGTCGGCTGCAGTGCCGACAACCCCAGTCTGCGGTGCGCGCGTTTCAGAACGGCGGCGTCACTGTTACGGGCTGGTAACCGTTTGCGCCCGATCGTGTTTCGCGCTGCCCCGCACGCGCAGCTGCTGCCCCGCCTCGCTGATCGCCGCACCGACTTTTGTGCCGATGCAGAGGCTCACGAAGACGAGCGGGGTAGACGAGAGGCTCTCGGGGTTCTGCGAGGTCAGCGCGACGAGGCCGATCGTGCCCGGCACGAGCAGCAGAAACGCGGGCTGAAACGACACCGCAGACGGGATGCCGCTCGGCATGCGCTCGAGCAGGCGCGAGGCGATGAACAGCACCATCGCGGTCGCGCCGGTCGCGAAGATGCTGCCGGTGAGCGGGCCGAGCGCCGTCAGCAACAGGTAAGTGCACGCCATGGTGAGCACGGTTACGGGCAGCAGCCTGCGGTCGGCGCCGAACGCGAAGCCGATGCCGACTGCGACGAGCACCACCCCGGCCCAGCCCGCCCAGAACGGCGGCAGCGCGAACCAGCCCGTCGCGCTTGTCGACGCCGACGAGATCTCGCCGACGAGAGCGACCGAGCCCGGATCGAGGCGCAGCCCGGTGATCGCCGAGCCCGCGATGATGCCGGCGGCCATGAAACCGAGCAGCACGACGCCCGAGACGAGACGCGCGGCCCCGGTGACGATGTCGGAGGCGGTGAGTTCGAGCAGCGCGTTCGTGATGAGTGCGCCGGGAACGAGGATCGCGACCGGCGAACAGACCGCGAACAGCGGCACCTCACCCAGATCGAAGAGGTGGGCGGCGATGCCCACCAGCCCGGTCGACACGAACGCCGCCAAGAACGGCAGGATCGACTGCGCCGTGCCGATCCTCGAAGCAATCGCGATCAACACGCCAACGACGGCACCGGTCACCGCGCAGAACGCGACCGCCCACCACGGGCAACGAAACAGCACCGCGAGGCCGACCGCGAGCAACGAACTGCCGAGTACCATTCGCAGAAACTGAAAACGCGGGGTGAGGTGCCGAATCGAGCGAGACCTTCGGGTCGCGGTGTCGAGGTCGACCTCGCCGAAGCGCAGCGCTCGGGTCAGCCGGTTCGCGGCGGCGGATTGCGTCATCGAGAACGGCGCGGCCGAGATGCCCATCGCGGCGGGAGCGGCACCCGCATGCCGGCCCACGAAGACCGCCTCAGGCAGCACCGCGAACGAGAGCTTCGCCTCGGGTGCGTGCGTGCGCTGCACCGCCTCGAGCGTGTCGCGCGTGTCGGTGACGGAGTGCCCCGAGTCGAGCAGAAACGTGCCGATCTCGGCGAAGCGACTTTCGATCGGGGCCATGTCGAGTCCGATGGCGACGGTGTCTGTCGAGACCGCGCGTGCAGCGCCCATGACCAACCCCCTGCTGAAGATGCACCACCGACGTGGCTGCCGCAATTCTATCTCCGCCCATGTGAGGTCTTCGATGGCTCGCAAGGTGCAAACCCCCGGTTGGTTACGGTTCGGTAACTCGGCTTCACATATGTCTGGCAGATGGCAACACCTGGTTTTGTGTGTGCTAATCTCAAAAGCTCCGAAACTGCAAGGGTTGCAGCCGTGGCACCCTGCGAACGCAGTTTTCCTGTGCCCGAGAGGACGCCGATGGAGACGTTTACCGCCACCTCGCAACACCAGCCCGCCCGTATCGGTCTCTACGATCCGGCCGAAGAGCACGACGCCTGCGGTCTCGCCAGCGTTGTTTCGCTGACGGGTGAGCCGAGCCACCGCATTGTTGAGCTGGCGCTCGAGGCGCTCGAAAACCTTGAGCACCGCGGTGCCGTTGGCAGCGATGCTGGCACTGGCGATGGTGCGGGCGTGCTCTGCGAGCTGCCCGACCGGTTTCTGCGCTCCTCCTTGTTGGAGCGCACTCCCGAGGTGCATCTTCCACAGGCCGGCCGCTATGCGACCGGCCTTATTTTTTTGCCGCAGCAGCGCACCGAGCGAAAGGCGGTGAAGTACCGCATCGCGGCGATCGCGGCAGAAGAGGGGCTCGAGGTGCTGACCTGGCGCCCCGTCGAGGTGCGCCCCGAAGTGCTGGGTGACGCGGCTCGCGAGGCGGCGCCGCGCATCGAGCAGTTGGTGCTCGTGGCGGCAGCGTCGCAGGCGAAGGGTTCGGGGCTGGGGGCGCACGCGGCAAAAGGATCGATGCCGAGCCGCGAGCAGCTCGAGCGTGCGGCGTATCGCACGCGCAAGCGCATGCAGCACGAGACAGGCGCGTACGCCCCGTCGCTCAGCAGCCACACGATCGTCTACAAGGGCATGGTCACGACTCTGCAGCTCTCGGAGTTCTACCCCGAACTGCTCGACGAGCGCTTCGAAGCGCGCTACGCGATCGTGCACTCGCGCTACTCGACCAACACGTTTCCGTCGTGGCACCTCGCGCAGCCGCTGCGCATGGTCGCGCACAACGGTGAGATCAATACCGTGCGCGGCAACCGCAACTGGATGCGGGCGCGCGAGGCGCAGCTCGAGAGCCCGGTGCTCGGCGATCTCGCGCCGCTGCTGCCCGTCTGCTCAGATGGCGGCAGCGACTCGGCGAGCTTCGACGAGGTGCTCGAACTGCTCGTGCTCTCTGGCCGCAGCCTGCCGCACGCGCTCGCCATGATGGTGCCCGAGGCGTGGGAGCTCGAGCACGGCCTCAGCCCAGAGCTTCGCGACTTTCTCGAGTACCACTCGCTCGTGATGGAGCCGTGGGACGGGCCGGCCGCAATGATCGCGACCGACGGCAGCGAGCTCGTCGCGCTGCTCGACCGCAACGGCCTGCGGCCCGGCCGATACCAGATCACGGCAGACGGCCTGCTCGTGATCGCGAGCGAGACCGGTGTGCTCGAGTTCGAGCCCAGTCAGGTGGTGCGCCGTGGCCGCCTGCAGCCGGGCCGCATGATCGCGGTCGATCTCGCGACTGGCGCGATTCGCGAAGACGACGAGGTGAAGGGCGAACTCGCGGCCGCGGCCCCCTGGGGCGAGTGGCTCGAGGCGGGCCTGATTCGGCTCGCCGACGTGCCCGAGCGCGAGCATCTCGTGCACCCGCCGGCCTCGATCGTGCGCCGTCAGCGCACCTTTGGCTATACCGAAGAAGAGCTGCGTCTGCTCATCGCTCCGATGGCGAAAGACGGCGCCGAGCCGCTCGCGGCCATGGGCACCGACACCCCGATCGCGGTGCTGAGCGATCGCCCGCGCACGCTGTTCGACTACTTCGTGCAGCAGTTCGCCCAGGTGACGAACCCGCCACTCGACGCGCTGCGCGAAGAGCTCGTGACGAGCCTCGCCACGAGCATCGGGCCCGTCGGCAACCTCCTCTCGCAGGGGCCTGAGCACGCGCGCCAGGTGATCCTCGATTTTCCCGTGATCGACAACGACGCGCTCGCAAGAATTCAGCACTTCGGCGAGGATCCCGAACGCGAGCGCACCGTTACGATTCGCGGCCTGTACCCGGTCGACTACCACGCGAAGGGCCTCGCCGATCGACTCGAAGCGATGTGCCTCGAAGCGAGCGCCGCGATCGAAGCTGGCGCCGAGTTCTTGATCATCTCAGACCGAGATAGCGACAAGGATCTCGCCCCGGTACCGTCGCTGCTCGCCATCTCGGCGGTGCACCACCACCTCATCAGGCAGGGGGCGCGCATGAAGGTCGCACTGATCGCCGAGGCCGGCGACGTGCGCGAGGTGCATCACGTCGCGGCGCTGATCGGCTACGGGGCCGCGGCGGTGAACCCCTATCTGGCGATGGAGAGCGCCGAGGGCCTCGTGCGCTCGGGCGAGCTCGAGGGCGTCTCTGAACACGAGGCGGTGCATCACCTCATCAAGGCGCTCGGCAAGGGGCTTCTCAAGGTGATGAGCAAGATGGGCATCTCGACCGTTGCGAGCTACTGCGGCGCCCAAACGTTTGAGGCCATCGGGCTCTCGAACGGAGTGGTCGAACGCTACTTCACCGGCACCAGCACAAAGCTCGGGGGAGTCGGCCTCGACGTGCTCGCCTCCGAGGTTGCGGCAAGGCACCGCAGAGCGTACCCAGACAACCAGGCGACGTTCGCAGCCCGGCGACTCGAGACCGGTGGCGAGTATCGCTGGCGTCGCGGCGAGGAGCCCCACCTCTTCGATCCCGAGACCATCTACAAGTTGCAGCACGCCACCCGCACCGCGAAGCGTGAGATCTTTGCCGAGTACACGGCGCGCGTCAACGAGCAGCAGGAGCGGCTCATGACGCTGCGTGGGCTGTTTCGTTTCGCTCCACAGCGCCCACCGGTGCCGCTCGACGAGGTCGAGCCGGTCGAGGGCATTCTGCGGCGCTTCGCGACCGGGGCGATGAGCTACGGCTCGATCTCGCCCGAGGCGCACGAGACGCTCGCGATCGCGATGAACCGCATCGGAGGCAGGTCGAACACGGGCGAGGGCGGCGAGAATGAGGATCGCCTGCTCGACCCCGAGCGCCGCAGTGCGATCAAGCAGGTCGCCTCGGGCCGCTTCGGGGTGACCTCGATGTATCTCACGAACGCCGACGAGATTCAGATCAAGCTGGCGCAGGGTGCGAAGCCGGGCGAGGGCGGCCAGCTGCCGCCGCAGAAGATGTATCCGTGGATCGCGAAGACCCGGCACGCGACCCCGGGCGTCGGCCTGATCTCGCCGCCGCCGCACCACGACATCTACTCGATCGAAGACCTGAAGCAGCTGATCTTCGACCTGAAGCGAGCGAACCCCGAGGCGCGCATATCGACGAAGCTCGTCTCGCAATCGGGCATCGGCCCGGTCGCCGCCGGCGTCGCGAAGGCGCTCAGCGACGTGGTGCTCGTGTCTGGCCACGACGGCGGCACCGGCGCGAGCCCCATGAACTCGCTGAAGCACGCGGGCGCACCGTGGGAGCTCGGACTTGCCGAGGTGCAGCAGACTCTGATGCTCAATGGGCTTCGCGATCGCGTGATCGTGCAGGTCGACGGGCAGCTCAAGACCGGCCGAGACGTGGTGATCGCGGCACTGCTCGGTGCCGAAGAGTTCGGCTTCGCGACCTCGGCGCTCGTCGTGTCGGGCTGCATTATGATGCGGGTCTGCCACCTCGACACCTGCCCGGTCGGCGTGGCGACGCAGAACCCAGAGCTGCGCAGCCGCTTCACCGGGCAGGCGGAGCATGTGGTGAACTTCTTCACGTTCATTGCCGAGGAGGTGCGCGAGATTCTGGCGTCGCTCGGCTATCGCTCGCTCGACGAGGCCGTTGGCGACACCGCGGCGCTCGACCTCGATGACGCGGTGCGTCACTGGAAGGCCGAGGGTCTCGACCTCACGCCCGTGCTGCGCGGCCCCTCGTTCGACGAGGCCGAACCGAGAAAGCACGGGGTGGCGCAGCAGCACGACGTCGAGTCGCACTTCGACCACCGGCTCATCAAAGACGCGGCCGACGCGCTCGAGCGGCGGGATCCGGTAGTGATCGACCTGCCGATTCGCAACATCGACCGCGCGGTCGGCACCATGCTCGGGCACGAGGTCACGAAGCGCTTCGGCTCGGCGGGGCTCGCCCCCGAGACGATCGACGTGACGCTCACCGGCTCGGCGGGTCAGTCGCTCGGCGCCTTCCTGCCCGCCGGTCTCACGTTGCGGCTGATCGGCGACGCCAACGACTACGTCGGCAAGGGGCTCTCGGGCGGCGAGATCACGGTGAGACCTCACCCCGAGGCGGGTCACGAGGCCGCGGGCAACGTGATCGCGGGCAACGTGATCGGCTATGGCGCGACGAGCGGAGCGCTGTGGATCGCCGGCGTCGTGGGCGAGCGCTTTCTCGTGCGCGGCTCGGGTGCGACCGCGGTGGTCGAGGGCACGGGCGACCACGCCCTCGAGTACTTCACGGGTGGCTTCGCGTTGATCCTCGGCCCCACCGGGCGCAACATCGGCGCTGGAATGTCGGGCGGCGAAGCCGTGCTGCTCGACCTCGACCCGCTCGACGTGAACTCTGCCGAGCTCACGAGTGGCGCGCTCACGCTGCAGCCGCTCGACGAGCGCCGTCGCGAGCGCGTGCTCGCCCTGCTGAAGCGGCACAGCGAGCAGACCGGGTCTGCGGTCGCAGACGCCCTGCTCGCGGCAATCGAGGCCGACCCCGAGACGGCTTGGGGCCGCTTCACCCACCTGATCCCGCGCGACTATGCGCGCGTGCTCGAGATTCATGAGGTCGCCCGCTCTGAGGGCCGCGACCCCGATGGCGACCATGCCTGGTCGCAGATTTTGGAGGTGACCCGTGGCTGATCCGCGCGGCTTTCTGACGGTGCGCGAGCGCGAGCTCGCCCCGAAACGACCGGTCTCATTGCGCCTCATGGACTGGCGCGAGGTGGTCGACCCCGCAGACCCGACGGTGGTCGCGCGGCAGGCGTCGCGCTGCATGGACTGCGGGGTGGCGTTCTGCCACCAGGGCTGCCCGCTCGGCAACCTGATTCCGGAGTGGAACGACCTGACCTGGCGCGGTCGCGAGCAGGAGGCGCTCGACCGCCTGCACGCGACCAACAACTTTCCCGAGTTCACGGGCCGCGCCTGCCCCGCACCCTGCGAGTCGGCGTGCGTGCTCGGAATCAACCAGCCCGCCGTCACAATCAAGCAGATCGAGAACTCGCTGATCGACCAGGGCTTCGAGCACGGCTGGGTGCTGCCGCAGCCGCCCGAGCGGTTGAGCGGCAAGACGGTCGCAGTCGTGGGGTCTGGGCCCGCGGGGCTCGCCGCCGCGCAGCAGCTCACCCGGGCGGGTCACACGGTCGCCGTCTACGAGCGCGATGAGCAGCCGGGCGGCCTCTTGACCTTCGGCATTCCGTCGTTCAAGCTCGAGAAGCAGCTCGTCGAGCGGCGCATCGCGCAGATGAAGCAAGAGGGCACCCGCTTTCGCACCGGAGTCGAGATCGGCCGCGACATGAGCTGGGTCGAGCTGCGCCGCCGTTACGATGCGGTGGTCGTCGCCACCGGAGCTACCGTGCCCCGGTCGCTCGAGCTGCCAGGGCGCGAGCTCGGCGGCATTCACTACGCGATGGAGTACCTGACCGCGCAGAACCGAAGCGAGGCGCCCGAGGCCCAGAACGACACTGCTGCCTCCGACGCACCCAACGCACCCGACGCGCCCGACGCGTCGCACCGTTCGCCGATCGACGCCCGCGGCAAGCACGTCGTCGTGATCGGCGGCGGCGACACGGGCGCTGACTGCGTCGGAACCGCGCACCGCCAGGGCGCGAAGTCGGTGACGAACCTCGCGATCGGCAAGCAGCCGCCTGCTGAGCGCAGCGCGGCGCAGCCGTGGCCGGTGCATCCGCTGCTCTTCGAGGTCTCGAGCTCGCACGAAGAGGGCGGCGAGCGCCACTACCTCGCCTCGACCGTCGAGTTCGTCGGCGACGAGCACGGCCGTGTCACCGGGCTGCGCGTCGCCGAGACCGGGTTCACGCCCGAGGGTCGCGCGCCGATCGCGGGAACCGAGCGCCTCATCGAGGCTGACCTCGTGCTCATCGCGATGGGCTTCACGGGGCCAGAACCGGTCGCAGACCAGGCGTTCGCGCTCGAGACGGGCAGCCGCGGTGCCTTTGACCGCACCGCCGGTTACGCGACCGAGCTGCCGGGGGTGTTCGTGGCAGGGGACGCGGGTCGTGGCCAGTCACTCATCGTCTGGGCGATCGCCGAGGGCCGCGCGGTCGCCGCGGCGGTCGATGCGCACCTGAACGGGGCGCCCTCGGTGCTGCCGTCACCGGTGGCCGCGACTGACCGCGCCTTCGCGTAGGAGGAAGCAGGGGAATACAGTTGGAGCCTGCGGCAGCAAGAGAGGGAGGCGAACAATAAGCAGGCTTCAGACGAACCATGACGCGGCGGGGAGCAGCGGGCTCGCGCTCGAATCTCGCGCGACCCGCTTCGCGATCGTCGCGTTCGTGCTGACCGACGTCGTCACGATCTTCGTGTTTCACGGAACGCACGCGCCGCTCGCCGGTGACGGGTCGATCGGTGCGCTCGCTGCCTGGGCTGCGGGGGGCTTCGCGGCCGTTGCCTTCGCGACCTCATTCACGATCGAGACGCGGCGCGGGCACGCGGCGTGGCGCGCCAGGCTGCCGCTCGTGAAGCGCCTCATTGATGTGTTCGGCATGTCGATGGCGATGGGGATCCTCGCGTATCTCATCGTGACTGCCGTAGCGCAGCTCTTTCAGCAGGGCTTTCTCGGTATGACCGTAGACGCATACGGTGGCGGGGTGCTGTCGGGTGCGGCCGCGGCAGCCCTCGTCTATGCGGCCTCGCTCGCGGGCGCGCGCGTGACCTCTGAGGGGCTCGCGATGCTTGCCACTCTGGTGCTGTTCGCATGCATCGGCGTGCTGCTCGCGATCGTTGGCCTCGTGCCCGACGCCGTCAACTTCGCCGTTCACGTGGGATCAGCATCGGGCATGGTCGTGCTGTTAGTGGTGTACGCGACTGTCGCCCTGCGCAGACTGCCGGGAGTGCCGAAAGATTTCGGAGGATTCACCGTTGGCATCGTGGTCGGCATCGCGGTGTCGATTCTGCTGTGGATTCCGATCGGTTACTACAACCTCACCGGGATGGAGTTCATCGCGGCCGGTCTGCTCTTCGCTTGGCTGATGGTGTTCGTGCGCATGGCGACGGTCTACGGTGGAGAGCGCCTTTCAGAGAATCGCCTTGCTATGGCAGGCGGGGCCGACGTGTCAAGCTCTGGATTCGAGGGTGGGAGTGGCGTCAGACTGGACGCATGACGAGTGATCGCGGTGACCTGAGGCAGCGGGCGACGAAGCAACCGGATGCGGGGCGAGCGAAGGCTCGGGAGGCGATACACCGGGCGATCGCCTTTGCGCTGCGGCTGCGACCCGTTCGCGCCTATCTGCGCTATGCCGAGCACCGAGGCACGGCGCTCGCCGACAGCGTGACCTATCGCGCGCTGTTCAGCCTCTTCGCCGCGGTGCTGCTGGGGTTCTCGCTCGCCGCCCTCTGGCTTGGCGACAACCCCGAAGCGATGCGGGCGCTGACGCGAGCCCTCGACTCGGTGATTCCCGGGCTCACAGACGCGGTTGATCTTCGAGCGGTCGAGGCTCCGACGGGATTCACCCTCGTCGGCATCGCGTCATTCATCGGTTTGCTCGCTGCCGCCATCGGTGCGATGGGCAGCCTGCGACACGCGATTCGAGTGCTCGCCGACGAGTACTCCGAGACGGGCAACGGATTGCTCATTCTGCTGCGGCAATTTCTCGTCACCCTGGCATTCGGCGGGCTGCTGCTGCTCGCAGCTGTGCTGAGCATCGTCAACGCAACCGGGCTTCGCGGCCTCGCGGAGATGCTGGGAATGGCCGTGCCCTCGGTCGTGCTTGAGGGCACGGCCAGGGCGCTGGGAATCGCGGTCGTGTTCGCTATCGACGCCGCCGCCCTCGCGATCATGTTTCGACTGCTCTCTGGGCTGCGCGCCCCGGCAAAGGCGCTGTGGTACGGCGCAGCGGTCGGGGCGGTGGGGCTCGTCGCGCTGCAAGAACTGTCTGGGTTATTCGTGCGGGGCGCCACCTCGAATCCACTGCTCGCGTCGTTCGCGGCGCTCGTCGCCCTGCTGCTCTGGGTAAATCTCTCGTCTCAGGTCATCTTGTTCGCATGCAGCCTCATCATCGTGGGGGCGGCCGAGGCGCACGATCGCGTGCGCGAGCGGTTTGGGGCGGCCACGCTTGCGCAGCTGCGTCGACGACGGGCCGAGGATCGCGTCGCAGTGGCGAAACGAGCATTGCGCGAGGCACAGCGAGATGAGAAGCGAGAAGAGGGCAGGGCGTTCGAATGAACCCTGGGGTTCTACCCGCCGAACCCTGCGTTCGTCAACCCCACTGACGCTGGGCATCTTGCTCCCTAAGCTCGAAAACACGCAGGAGATGAGAGAAGGAAGTGGAGAAGATGCACACAGTAACAAGCGAGATCGACGTTCACCTGCCGGTTCAGACGGTCTACGACCAGTGGACTCAGTTCGAGGACTTTCCGAAGTTCATGTCGGGGGTCGAAGAGGTGCGCCAGATCGACGACACGCATACCTACTGGCGCGTGCACGTCGGCGGAGTCGAGCGCGACTTCCGCGCCGAGATCGTCGAGCAGAAACCCGGCGAGTGAGTGGCGTGGCGAAGCATTCGCGGCCCGCAGCACGCCGGTGTCGTCACGTTTCACCATCTCGGTGAGAACCTGACTCGGGTGAGGTTGCAACTTGAGTGGGATCCAGAGGGATTTCTGGAAAACATCGGTGCGGCGTTCCAGATAGACGACGCAAGGGTCGCGGCCGACCTCAAGGAGTTCGCTCGTCTGCTCGAATCTAATGGCTTCGCGACCGGATCGTGGCGAGGCACGGTCGAAGAATCTTCGACTCCGACGATCAGTTGATCCTCTTGGATCACTGAGCACCAGCACATCAACGCGAGGAGAGAGCGATGTCGCAGATCTGGGAACAGAACGAGGAGAAGGACGAGGAGGAAGAGCTTGTCGTGACGGAGCATCGTGACGACAGCGAACCGGCTGTCACTCCCGACGAAGAACAGCAGATCGAGGCGCTGAGCGACGACCCTCGCAGCTCGTTGGATGTGCTCGGTGAAGACGTCTCGTCGTCGCCGGCGAGGCGCGGGCACGAAGACCCTGAGATCGCCGCGATGAGGCACGAAGACCGAGCGGAGTAGAGAGTGGGGGAGCGCCAGAAGCGCGGCCGCGATGAACGCAAGTTCGATCGTGTGCCGCGCTTCGGTCTTGCCCTGCCGCGACTTCGCGCGCGAGTAGATAGAGATCTGCGGCGCAAGCAACTGGGCAGAGAGCGCGTGACCGCTTGCGCGGTCAGGCTTATCGATCTGCAACTGTTTCGCGTCGGTAACCCCCGGTACGCGAAGAAGAATGGCAGCTACGGGGTGACGACGCTGACGCAGCGCCACCTGCAGACCACCCCGAGCATCGTGGAGTTCGACTTTGTCGGCAAGAGCGGCGAGCGCCATCAGCGAAGGCTTCGCGATCCGCGCCTCGCGAGGCTGCTCGCCCAACTGCTCGAATTGCCGGGGCACGACGTCTTTCGTTTCTTCGACGAAGACGGTGTGCTGCACGATCTCACCAGCCGCGACGTCAACGCATACGTGAAGCGGCATATGGGCGAGGAGTTTACGGCGAAGGACTTTCGCACCTGGGGTGGCACCCTCTACGTCGGATCGGCGCTGCTCGAACTCGATCCCCGAGAACTCCGAACGGCCACGGGGCGAAGTCGTGCCTTGAGCACCGCCGTGAAGACGGCCGCCGAGCGTCTCGGAAACACCCCGGCGGTCACGCGATCGTCATACGTTGATCCTCGGGTGCTCGCGGCCGTCGAACACCCGAGAATTGTCGCTCGAGTCCGGGCGCAGCACGCCAGACGCCGCCCGAGAAGGTATCAGAGCGTCAGCGAGCAGAGCGTGCTCGCACTGCTCAAAGCAATGAACGGCAAGGTGCCACGCTCTGTGATCCTGGGGCAAGAGAACGAGCCCTAGCCTTCACCGGCCAGGGCTCGTTCAACGACCGCGCTCTTGTCAGTTGCGGTCGCGCTCTTCGCGCTCACGATCGATTCTGACGTGGCGCTTCGGGTCGTCTCCGCGAGCCGCTCCCTGCCCACCAGGAGTGTCGGTAGCGGGGCCGGTCGTCGTTGCGCCGCCCTCGTCGGCCCAATCCGAGCCGAGTCGGTCGTCTAGCGCTGGGTCGGTCACGACGTCTTCCTTTGCGCCGTTTCCGGTCGGTCCGTGCTGTGTGGGCACGGTCTCGGTGCGTTCTTCGTTCTCCTCGATCTCGGAACGATCGGTGCGCCGGTCGGCCTCTCCGTGCGAAGCGTGCGGTTCGTGCGACTCGTGTTCATGCTGAGAGTGCATCGTGTTACACCTCCCGGCGACGGCCGCCAACGATGAGGCCGTAGATCAGCAACACGATGATCGAACCGCCGATGGCAAGCAGCCACGATTCGAGCGACCAGAATGCGTTCATGTCGGCGCCGAAGAGCACGGAACCGAGCCACCCGCCGAGCATCGCCCCGACGACTCCAAGGAGAAGCGTTGCAATCAAGCCGCCGCCCTGGCGGCCGGGCAGGATTGCTTTCGCAATCGCGCCAGCGATCAGACCGAGTAAAAGAAATGCAAGGAATCCCATGACTCCATCTCCTTTCAGCCAGCGTGTTTCGCTCGGCTTGCCTCGAAACTACTTGGTGGAGAGGGGTTGCGGGAGGGGCTTGCGCGCGCTTGTGCGGGTGCGGTAGAGCCTCTCGTTTCGGCCCTCGGTGGGGGCGCAAACCGCCACCGTAGACAGCCTGGCGAAGCGTGTCAACGGGGTCGCGGGCGCCAGCAGAGATGCATAGAGTCGCAGCCATGATTTCTCTTTGGCAACTGACTGCACCGGTAATCGTTTCAGACGATTTCGATGGGTCGCGGCGCGACGCGGTTGTTGTCGGCGCGGGGCTCACCGGCCTGGTGACTGCTGTGCTGCTTGCTCGCGCGGGTCTGCGCGTGGCCGTGATCGAGGCGCGTCGGGCTGGCGCGGTCACGACTGGCAATACCACGGGCAAGTTGAGCCTCTTGCAGGGAACCGTGTTCAGTGAGCTGCGAAAACGCGCCGGCGACGAGGTGCTTGCGGCGTACGCTGAGGCGAACCGCGAGGGGCAAGCCTGGATGATTCGTGAGCTCGAGTCGTGGGGTGAGGAGGTGCTCGAGCGTCGCGATGCGTTCACCTATAGCGAGGGCGAGGATCAGCACGAAGCGTTGCAGCGCGAACTCGAAGCGGCGCAGAGCGTCGGCGTTCCGGTCGAGTACGCAGCAGACACCGGTCTTCCCTTCGCTTGCGCGGGCGCGCTGCGACTTGAACAGCAAGCCCAACTGCAGCCGATGGCTGCGCTCGCCCGCTTCGCAGCCGAACTGCGCGAACGCGGCGGGATCCTCGTCGAATCATGCCGAGTGTTCGACGTTGAAGAAACGGCGAGTGGCCTGCGAATCGTCACTTCGCAGGGCGAGATCGACGCAGACACGTGCGTGCTTGCGACCGGCACGCCGATTCTCGATCGAGGCATGTTCTTCGCAAAATCGAGTGCCTCTCGCTCCTTCGTAGCCGCATATAAAATTGACGAGCCTGCACCCTCGGGAATGTACGTTTCTATCGATGCGCCGCATCGATCGCTGAGGTCAGCTCTCGGCGCAGACGGCTCTGAGCTGCTTGTGGTGGGTGGAGGCACGGTGCGCGCGAAGCGCGGCAGTGACACCCGCGCTGAGCTCAAGAGCCTGGATGGGTGGGTGGCTGAGCGATTCGCTGACGCTCGACGCCTGACACTCTGGGCCGCGCAAGACTATCGAACGCACACCCGTGTGCCGTTTGCCGGTGCGATGCCGGGCGGCGGCGGCAAGATCTTTGCCGCGACCGGGTACAACAAGTGGGGCATGACCAACGCGGTGGCGGCGGCGCTGGCCATTACGGGTGAACTGCTCGGTGGGCACATGGAGTGGGCCCACGTGCTGCGCGAACACTGCGTGAACATTGCGGGGATGGGCGAGGCGATGCGCTTGAACGCGGTCACCGCCGGAAGGCTGATCTCGGATTGGGCCGCCGCAGAACTGAGTTCGGTCGACGCAGAGCGAGAGCCCGAAGAGGGCGAAGGCTACGTCGCGCGCGACGGGATCGATCCCGTGGCCGTCTGCAAAGTGAATGGCCTCGTGCATCGCAACTCGGGTGTCTGTACGCATCTCGGCGGAATCGTGGCCTGGAACGCCGCCGAACGCTCGTGGGACTGCCCGCTGCACGGTTCACGGTTCGCGGCCGACGGCGCCCTGCTCGAGGGCCCCGCCTTACAGGGACTTACGCCTATGAGCCCAGGGACGAGTCAGGCTTCGGGTGACGAGTCACCCCCTCCCGAGATGGGATTCTGCTGACGACGCGCTGAGCCGCGAGAAACCACCAGAGAAATGGAGCGATCATGCCTGACCCACACCTGAAAGACGAAGAGCTCTACGAGAAGCTGCGCGACGACGGGGCATCGAAAGAGAAGGCCGCGCGCATCTCGAATGCCGCAGCAAAAGAGGGCCGGTCGAAGGTCGGCGAACGCGGCGGCGAGGCCGAAGACTACGAGGATCGCACGGTCGACGAGCTGCGCAAGCGCGCGAAAGAGCTCGGCCTCAGCGGGTACTCGAAGCTGCGCAAGAGCGAGCTCATCGACAAGATCAGAAACCACTAGGAGGGTCGAGATGTCGCCGAACGAGGATCCGAGGAACAAGTACCCACGGCCGCCGCTGCCTGAACAGCACCAGGCGACACAGCCGGGACTCACTCCGCAGATGCACCCGCGGCCCGATCACGGCGAAGACAGCTATCGGGGAAGCGGGCGGTTGCGGGGGCAGCGCGCACTGATCGCCGGAGTGCAGCATCGCCGCGAACGCGACGCCGACATCGAGCGCGCGCAGATCCTCGAAGTATTCGAAACGAACCTCGTCGCCCCGCTGATTCTGATGCGCGAAGCCGCACCCCATCTCGAACCCGGAGCATCGGTCATCGTGACCGCTTCGATCCAATCGTTCGACCCGGGGCCAGACCTGCTCGACTACGCCATGACAAAGGCCGCGCTCGTGGCATTCACGCGCACTCTTGCCGAGGAGCAGGCCGAACGCGGGGTGCGCGTGAACGCCGTCGCCCCCGGCCCGATCTGGACTCCGCTGATCCCGGCGACGGGATGGGAAGAGAAGCAGCGACACTTCGGAGAGAACACGCCGCTCGGCAGGCCAGGGCAACCGGCAGAACTCGCCGGCGCGTATGTCTATCTCGCCTCAGAAGACGCCTCGTACGTCTCGGGTGCGGTGCTGCCCGTGACCGGTGGCCGGCACCCTTGAAGTGATGCGGCTCTCGACAATCCCGTTCAGTTGGCGTAGTTTCGCGGCAAGCGGGCATTATCCCGCCGCGCACGCATTGTCTTGAAGGAGGTGAGAGATGAACGAGAACGTGTTCGACGATGATCAGCGGGATGAGACCCCATTCGAGCGCGCCGACCGCAACTGGAACGAGATTCTGCAAGAGGCGAGGGTGATACAGACGTGCACCCAGATCATCGGCGGGTTTCTGCTTGCGCTTGCCTTTCAGTCGCGATTCGGCGAGCTCGATGCGTACCAGCTCACGATCTATCTGGTGCTGGTCGCGCTTGCTGGCGTCGCGACCACGCTCGGGCTGGCGCTCGTCATCATGCACCGCCGCTTCTTCGGCAAACGACAAAAACTGCGCGTCGTGCGCATAGGTAACAGGCTGCTCATCTGCAATCTGGCGGTCGTCTCGGTGCTCGCGGCGCTCGTGACGAGCCTGATCTTCGACTTCGTGCTCTCGCACGCGGCGGGCGTGGTGGCGCTGATCGTCGGCCTCGCGCTTGCGGTCGTGCTCTGGGTGATCGTGCCGGGCCTCGGAAAGCGGGAGGAGAGCGAGAGCGGTAGCTAGCCCTGCTCCTGCTCCGGCTCCGCGACCAAACGCAGCCCCGCGGGCGAGTTCGCGAGGGTCAGGAGCTGCTCGACCCAATCCGGGTTCAGCTCGGGGGAGACCTCGGTCTCGAACTCGAAGTGCAGTGGAATCGTGGGGTGCAGCCAGACGCTGTGCTGGGCGCCCTCATCGATCCAGGTGAACACCAGGCTCTCCTGCAGATTGAGCTTGCCGAGGATCACCGTGCGCAGGTGCGTGAGCTCTCGATCGGTGAACGGAAAGCTGCGGGTCTCGCCGTAGTGTAGGAATCCCATTGCAACTATTCCTTCGCGCGGTGCTTCTGAGCGTCTTGCTCAGAGATGACGATGAGGCCCCGAGGTGTGTGAGAGAGCTCGTTCAAGGCTTCGAGCCAGTGCTTATTCAGCTCTGGCGAGCGGCTGCCCGCGAAACGGAAGACGAGCGGAATGTTCGGGGTCAGCCAGACGGAGAGCCGGCCACCACCCTTCTCGGCCGGGTTGACCCAGCTCATGAGAAAGCTCTCTTGGCGCCGGAGCTTCATAGTGATTGCCACCTTCAGGTGGGCGAGTGTGCGGTCCTCAAACTCATATTCTTGTGTGCCGCCGTAGATGAGATAGCCCATCCCTCAATAGTCGCACCTTTGGGTGGTACAAGATAGGGGCCGGGCGTGTTGCCCAGGCCCCTATTCTTCAGCGCGTGTGCGACCGCTTAGCGGGCGCTGTCGCCCCAGTGCTGCGATTCGCCAGCGGGCGCGACCGCCTGCGGCACACCCAGCGGGTTGTCGTCGCGCAGCGCCTCGGGCAGGAACGCCGCGGGTGCGTTCTGGAACGCCACGGGGCGCAGGAAGCGCGAGATCGCCGCGGTGCCGACCGAGGTGCTCGCGTCGTTGCTCGTTGCGGGCCACGGGCCGCCATGCTGCTGCGCGGGAGTCACCGCCACGCCGGTCGACCAGCCGTTGAAGAGCACGCGGCCGACCTGCTTCGCGAGTGCCGCGACGAGGGCGCGCAGTTCTTCTGCGTTCTCGGTCTCGCCGGTCGCCTCTGCGGCGCTCAGGTGCAGCGTGCCGGTGAGATTGCCCTCGTAGAACTCGGGCATGAGCGCCGCGAGATCGGTGCCTGCCGGGGTCTCGACCAGAATCGAGAGCGGGCCGAAGGCCTCGTGCACGAGCGCGTCGTGGCTCGCGCGGAACGCGTCGAGCGAGACCGCGACGATGGTCGGGGTGGCCCAGCCGTGACCCTGCTCGTCGAAACGAACGCCGCCCTCGACAATTGCACGCACGCCGTCGGCTCCGAGAATGGCGTCGCGGCGCTCGTTGTAGCTCTGCGCGATGCGCGGATCGAGCAGGCGGTGCTCGGGCAGCGGGGTCTCGCTGCGCGCGATCGCGGTCTCGAGCTCTGAACCCTGGGGCACGAAGACGAAGCCGGGCTTCGTGCAGAGCTGGCCTGCGGAGCCCGAGACGCTGGTGAGAAAACCGCTGGCGATCTCGTCTGCGCGCTCGGCGATGGCGTCGGCCGTGATGAATACCGGGTTGACGCTGCCGAGCTCGCCGTAGAACGGAATCGGCGCGGGGCGGTTCGCCGCAATGTCGGTGAGCAGGCGGCCGACGCCGATCGAACCGGTGAACGAACCGGCCTTGATGCGCGGATCCTTGAGCACCTGCACGCCGGCCTCGCGGCCGTGGATCAGGTGGAAGACGCCCTCGGGCATGCCCGCGGCGCTCAGCGCCGCAAGGGCGACTTCTGCGGTTGCGTCAGAAAGCTCGGGGTGACCCGAGTGCGCCTTCACAATGAGGGGGCAGCCTGCCGCGAGAATCGCCGCAGAGTCGCCGCCGAGCACCGAGAACGCAAACGGAAAGTTCGAGGCCGAGAAGTTGATGACCGGGCCAAGCGGAATGTGGGTGCGGCGCACGTCTGGGCGCGGGCCGAGCACGAACGCGGGGTCTGCGTGGTCAATGCGCGCGTCGAGGTAGCCGCCCGCGATGATGGTCTCGGCGAAGAGGCGCAGTTGCACGGCGGTGCGGGTGACCTCGCCGTTCAGGCGTGCCTCGGTGAGGCCGGTCTCGCGCATCGCGATCTCGACGAGGTGCGGCTTTGCGGCCTCGAGCGCATCGGCGACCACCACCAGCGCGCGGGCACGATCTTTTGGTGCGGTTGCGGCAAAGGCGGGTGCTGCGGCTGCGGCTGCGGCAACAACGGCCTCGAGTTCGGGGGAGAGGGTGGTTTCGGTCATCGCTTGATCCTTGTCGTGTGCTGAAAGATAGGGCTGGTTCAAGTGGCTCGAGTCATGACGAGCCTCGAAAGTCTGTGACCATTGTCTCACATCAGCATGTGACATTGCACAATGGGTGGGTGGGGCAGGACCTCGCCGCGGTGGCGAGGCGCGTGCAGTCGGCGAAAAGGATCGCGCTGCGCCAGCGCATCATATGCTTCGGGGGCATCGCGATCCTTTTCGAACCCGCTAGACCGAGGGCTGCTGCTGGGTGATGCAGTGAATGCCGCCACCGCGAGCGAACAGCGGGCGCGCATCGATGCCGATGATCTTGCGGCCGGGGTAGAACTCGCCGAGGATGCCGAGTGCGCGGTCGTCGGCGGGGTCGTCGAACGAGCACGCGAGCACGGCGTCGTTGATCACCACGTGGTTGATGTAGCTGTAGTCGACGAAGCCCTCTTCGTCGCGCTGCACCTCGGGCGCTGGCAGGTCGATGATCTCGAAGCCTGCCGAGACATCGCTGACGTAGCGCTCGGCGACCTGGCGGTTCACCTGGGCAATGCGATGGTCGGGGTGCGACGCGTTGTCTTGGCGGTGCATCAGCAGCGCTTCGGGGGTGGGGAACACGGCGAGGATATCGCTATGTCCGCGGGTGCCGAAGGTGTCGTGGTCGCGCTGCAGGCCGCGGGGCAGCCACAGTGCCGAGGTCGTGCCGATGGTGCGGTTCAGCTCGGCCTCAACCTGCTGCTTCGTCATACCGGGGTTACGGCCCGGGTCGAGTTGCACGGTCTCGGTGAGCACGACGTGCCCGGTGCCGTCGACCTGGATGCCACCGCCCTCGTTGACCATGTCGCTGTTGATCAGCGTGGCGCCCGCGGCCTCGGCCACGATGCGGCCGATGTGCTGGTCGTTGTCCCACTCTGCCCAGTCTTGCGCGCCCCAGCCGTTGAACACGAAGTTCACCGCGCCGAGCTTGCCGTTATCACCGATGACGAAGCTCGGGCCGATGTCGCGCATCCATGCATCGTTCAGGGCAGCGCTCAGCAGGGTGATCGATCCGGCGAGGTAGCGCTTCGCCACAGCCTCGTCACCCGGGTGCACGACCACGGTGACGGGCTGAAACTCGCTCGCAGCGTTCGCAACTGCGGCCCAGGTGGTGCGAGCCTCTTCGATCTCTGCCGCGGTGTCGCCAAGGGTGTAGCCCGAGCTCGGCCACGCAAGCCAAAGACGGTCTTGCGTATGGCCTTCGATGGGCATCTGCCAGGTAGTCACGTTCGATTTTCGCTTTCAGTCGTTGATCGTCGTTCTGTATTCAGAAGTGTTGCTATGCGGTGAAGGCCAGTTCCTTGCGAAGTAGAAGCACCTGCTTTGCCGAGCGCACCATTGCCGCAGCAGTACCTCGGTCTTGTCTTGGGTGCGGCGCAGCGCGGCGATTCCGCGACGAGCTCGGGGAGCAAACTGAGTTCAGTCTACGAGAAATCGTGTACTGACGAAAGATATGCTAGGCACATGGACATCATCATGGGGATCTTGGTCGTTCTGCACATAATCGGTTTCGGGGCCGTATTTGGAAGCTCGCTTGCACAGTTGCCGAACGTGAAAGAGGGCACTGCGCACATCACCGCAGGGGTGATTCACGGACTCAACACGATGTTTGTGACAGGACTGCTATTGGTTGCAATGAAGTACATGATGCATGACCCGGCGAGCGGAGTGCCTGCGGTCGATAACGTGAAAATTACGCTCAAGATGGCAGTGCTCATCGTCATGGTGGTTATTGCTCTTAAGTACCGCAAGGTGCAGCCTGTATCGGCAGGTGTGCTCGGTACAGTCGCCGGGCTCGGAGTCTTGAACGTTGCGCTGGCGGTGCTCTGGCACTGACTTCTGTGAATTCTCGTGCTACGAGAAAAGGCCGGGGTGTGTGCCCCGGCCTTTTTTGTGCCTGGTAAGCCTTCTGCCGTGCGTAGCGGTTTCTGTCGTAGGTCGCATTTTGAGATGATATTTATTCCATCAATCAATGTATCTGCAATATATTAAGCAAAATACTGTCAAAAAATGGCTTGTTTGCTTGAGAAATAAATCATTTGCATGTAGGTTGTATTCGCCCGTTCGTGTTCTGCGAATGGCATGAGTACAAGGGAGTACCTAGCGTCATGGCAACTACCAATACGTCGCATCAGCACGATGAGGATGCAGCTCACTTAGCATCGCTCGGCTACAGCTACGACACCACCTTCAAACGCGAGATGAGCTTCTGGGGCAATGTGTCCCTCGGCTTCACCTACCTGTCGCCCATTGCAGGCATTTACGCGATGTTTGCGTTCTCGTTTATGTCGGCGGGCCCACCCATGGCGTGGGCGCTCACGATCGCACTCGTCGGCCAGTTCTTTGTCGGCCTGGTCTTTGGTGAAGTCGTCTCGAACTACCCGGTTGCGGGCGGAGTCTACCCCTGGTCTCGCCGCCTCTGGGGTCGCAAGTGGGCTTGGATGAACGGATGGATTTACGTCGTTGCTCTCGTCGGCACCATTGCCGCCGTAGCTTACAGCGTTGCACCCTTCTTGCTTGATGCCTTCCTCGGCTACGATGAGTCCCGGCCTGCTACAAGTGCAGGGGTGACGGTGCTGGTCGCGCTCGGTGTGTTGGTCATCGCTTCCGTGCTGAACTACTTGGGCACTAAGGTGCTAAGCATCGCGGCAGTCGTGGGACTGGTTGCAGAAATGATCGGTTCCGTCGCTATCGGGGTGTACCTGCTCATTCGTAATTTTGTCTTTCTCGCAGGTAATGACCCAGAGCGTCCCGGCCACTCCTTCGCAGTATTCTTCACAAACGAAATCACCGCTCCTGATGGAACAGTGATGGCGATCGGCGCAGACGGCCCATTCGGCAGCGGAGTAGGTGGATATTTCGGCGCGTTCGCTTGGGCTGCGCTCATCGGTATGTACGCCTACTACGGCTTTGAGGCCAACGGCGATGTTGCAGAGGAAGTGAAAGACCCGGGCCGCCAGGTGCCGAAGTCAATGCGGATGACGCTTTATGTTGGCGGTCTAACATCGAACCTGCTGGTGTTCGCACTCGTGCTAGCAGTACCCGACTATTCGAAGGTCGCCGACGGTACCGTATCCAACCCGATCAGCGCGGCGATCAGTGACGCCTTTGGCCCTGTCTTCCCGGTTGTAATGCTGGTCGTATGCATCGCGTTCATCTCCTGTGTGACGAGCTTGCAGGCCGCAGCCAGCCGTCTGCTCTTCTCCATGGGTCGTGACGGGTTTCTCCCCGCATCGAACTGGCTCTCCAAGCACAATGCTGCCCGAGGTGTACCGAGCAATGCGGTGCTCACCGCCGCTGTCTTCCCGGCACTGTTCATCCTTCTCTCGCTGTTTGCGGAAAACGCGCTGACCGCGCTGATCGCGTTTGGCACCGTGGGCATTTATATCGGTTTCCAGATGGTGGTGCTGGCGGCGTTGCGCGCGCGCATTAAGGGCTGGAAGCCCGCAGGTAAATTCAAGCTTGGAGTCTGGGCATATCCGGTCAATATCCTTGCATTGATCTGGGGTGTGCTCGCGATTGTGAACATTTCGTTCCCATGGCCGGTGAACGATAACACCTTCCTCGATTGGGCGGTGCTGATCGTTCTACTGATTGTGCTCGCGGTAGGCTTCCTGTACATGATGACCACGAAGGCGTATCTGCGGGGCGATGCCCCAGCGGGCGATGCAAGCGGCCCGATCAAAGTCGTTCGAGGCTAATTTTCTGACAGTGGGTGGCTGGGCGCAAATTGCGTCTTGCCACCCACTGTTGTGCGTGCTTCATCGCGAAGTAATGCACGAGTTGAGAAAACGACAATAAACTCCCGAAAGGCGAACATCGCAAATGAATATCGACTCGAACCAGTTTCTCGAGCAGCATGAGGAGCAAACGGATGGGCCGCTGATTCAAATGATCGTCTCACTCGGATTCCCCGGAATGGGATCGGGCGCAGCGCAGATTCAGGCTGAGACGACCAGGTTGGCATTTGATGCAGTTCGCTACGCTGGCGGTCGGCCTCGATTGGTGCAATACACGACGGGGTTACCTCTTCGCCCGATCGCTGAAGTGCTCGATGAAGCCGATGGTCTGATTTTTCTCGGTGGAGCAGATGTCGACCCAGAGTGCTACGGATACGCTGGGCCGCCGCCTGAGAATCTGTACGGTATTGACCGTCGCGCTGACGACTACTGCATTTATATGTTGAAACAGGCTGCCGAACGCGATCTGCCCACACTGGCGATTTGCAGGGGTTCGCAGTTGCTCAATGTGGCTTTCGGGGGCACGCTCATCCCTGATATCGAGAATTGGCCGTTACATAAGGGAGACGGCAATCCATTATTCATCGACGAAGAGGTGACCCTTGAGGCTGACTCGAAGATCGCAAAGGTGATGGGGCGTACGCGGTTGTCGGTAAGGAATGGGCACCACCAGGCAGTCGATCGTGTCGGGAGTGAGCTACGGGCTACAGCGCATGCCGACGACGGCATCGTAGAAGGCACTGAGCATCGTACAGCGAGCTGGATGGTCGGAGTGCAATGGCATCCGGAAGAGCCAGGTGGCGACCTCGAAGATAGGCGTCTTGTATTCTCGTCGCTCGTCGATCGCGCAGCGATCTGACCCGCATCGAATCATCGCTGCTCCGGCGCTTCCGTGAGCATGCCGGAGCAGCTTGTGGCAGGGTCAGTGTGCTTCTGCAGCAGCAAGTACCGAAGGCAGCCATTCCAGGGCGATATCGCTCGGCAGATCCCACGAAGAGGCGTCGTGGCGACCGTATTCGCCTACTCGTTGTGCTCCTTGCTCAAAGAAGCGGCGATCGATGTGCTCGCTTCCTTGACTATAAGTTTCTTCGTAGAAGCTGTCGCCGAGCCCAAACATCGCATAGCGTACACCCGAGAGGTCTGGCTTCGCTTCGTCGAATGCTTCGGCGAAGGGGATCGCGGTGTTCGGCAGCTCGCCGTCGCCGTGTGTCGAGCACACCACAATATAGAAATTTTTGGGGTCGATAGCTGCCGGGTCAAAATTTTGCAGATCGAACACTTCGACCTGCTCTATGGTTTCGCGTAGTTTTGCTCCGAGGTCTTCGGCAATGAGCTCACTGTTGCCTGATTCGGTGCCGTAGAGAACGGTGATATTCACGGGGTGAGGTTCCTTTCATCGAGTTGCGCAGTTCTTGCTGCGGCAAGCATCTCGTCGGTGCTGGTGAGTTTTCGACGCACCCGACCTGCGGGGGCGATGTAGCGTTCATGTTGTTCGAGGCGTTGCCAGTCATCGTATGAGACTGACTGGGCGATTAGCGTTTTCGGTAGCGTGGCAAAACCGCTACGGTCGCTTGCAACCAGCACGCCGTTAGCTATGTCTGCGGCAACCTCGTCGGCCACGTGCTTAGCGTCCATGCGATTCTCGGGGATGGCACCGACCGGACCGCGCTTTGCCCAGCCGGTACGGTATAGTCCGGGTTCTATTTTTCCCACCTCGCTATAGTCGAGCCGTAGAGCTGCGATGTCTGAGTTGTCGCCGTGAAAGCCAATTGCGGTAAGTACAGAGCTCGCCGGGATCATTTCGAGGCGATTATCAACAGCAATCTCGACGCCTTCGACCCTTGACTCGCCAAACACTCTCACTGGCATTGTGCCAAAGCGCAGCACTACCTCAGGGCCAGGGTAGGGACCCCGGTCGGCGGCGGTGAGTGCGTCGAGCGCTGCGAGGCGCGCCGTGGCAACGCGATCCCCATCAACAGGGTCGAAGCTGCTGAGGTCAGGAGCGAGGTACTTTGCTCGGGCAAGTGTAACGAGTTCTTTGAGCATGACTGGGTCGCTTTTGGCCTGAGCAGGTCGCGAACGGTTGATCAGTGTGATTCGTCGAGCCGGGTGAGCTAGGTATCCCGCGAGGGCGTTATCCGCAATATCACTGCCCAGATAGTCGTCGCGACCCTTGACTAAAAAGCGCACCAAATCGATCGCGACGTTGCCGCCACCAATGATCACCACGTCATCTCCGAGCTGTGGGAGTTTAACGTGCTCGTCGGGGTGTGAGTTCAGTACGCGGGTGATTACTCCTGCGCCGTGCACGCCAGACAACTCAGAGCCTGGAATATCGAGAGGGCGGTCGGCACTCAGCCCAGTGGCGAGGATCACCGCATCGTAGTGCTCACGCAGCTCGTGCAGCGAGAGGTCCCTACCAATCGCGATATTGCCGGCGAATGACACACGTTCGTCGGCGAAGAGCCGTTCGAACTGTCGCGTGATGGCCTTTGTGTGCTGATGGTCTGCGGCGACGCCGTAGCGTACCAAGCCGAATGGACTCGGCAGCCTGTCAAACACGGTGATCTTTGTTGCGGGGCTGCTTCGAAGCAGCGACTGGGCGAAGAAGCAGCCGGCAGGGCCGCTACCGATGACTGCCAGCTGGACAGGGGCGGTCGATGGCATCTCAACTCCTTCGTTGGTAGAGACAGTAATCAGTACTGTAGCAATAAATATTCATGATGTGAATGTTTATTTTTCTATATGTATAAAGATTTTTGTTGGAAATATTAATTTCCAAGTAAGTATTGCAATATAAAAGATTCACAGGTAACGTTTTTAAACACGTCTCCAGGCGCGATAGCCGGGTGACGAAGTTCGACAAAGGAGTACGAATGAGTGCAGTGATTGACGAGGTTCCTTACCTCGATATCTCAGACCCTGGATTCGCTATGAGTTCGGAAGAGGTGAGAGCTGCGCGAGCACGTAGCTGGTACGCGAATACCAACTACGGGGTAGCGGTTCTTCGCTACCAGCAGGTCACCGAACTGTTGAAGCATCCGAGCCTCAATCAGGGCAGTGCGAAATGGCCCGATCACCACGGAGTGCACAGCGGAATTTTTTACGAATGGTGGGCGAAGAACCTGCTTGTACTCGAGGGTGAAGAACATCACCGCATCCGTCGTCTACTGAACCCCGCATTCTCGCCGCGAGTCGCGGAGTCGCTCAAGCCCGAGTTTGCGCAGATCGCCGATGAACTTATAGCACAAATGAAGACAAAGCAGTCGGCGGGTGAGACAGTCGACTATGTTGCCGATTTCTCCGAGCCCTTTGCCACTCGCGCACTCTGTGCCATGATGGGGCTCGACCACAAGCATTGGCCGTTCATCGCCGATCGGGCGAACACCGTCGGTTATGCACTCAGCATCACCATCAAAGAAGACATCGAGCGCGTAGACAATGCGGTGCAAGAACTTTACGACTTCGTTGATGATCTGATCGAAGAACGCAAAGCTGAACCCGGCGAAGACGTGGTTTCAAGACTTGTTGGGTTCAGTGCGCACGGCGACAAGCTGAGCGATGCAGAACTGAGAAATGCGCTCGTGCTGATGCTCTTCGGTGGCATGGACACTACTAGAAATCAGCTCGGCCTGATTCTGCAGACTTTCATGCGAAACCCCGAGCAATGGGAGCTTCTCGCTAGCGATCCTGAGGAGCTCACCAAAGTTGCGCTTGAAGAGGCACTACGTGTCAACCCAACAACACGGTGGGTCACCCGTGAGGCGAACGAAGACTTTGAGTACAACGGGCTCTCGATAGCGAGAGGCACTACTGTGCACCTTTTCACGATGTCGAGCGGTACTGACCCTGAGGCGTACCCCGATCCAGAGATTGACCTGCTCGCAAAAGACCGGAAGCCTCATCACACTTTTGGTGGTGGCGTGCACCATTGCCTCGGTCACTACATCGCACGCGCAGATATGAGCGTTGCGTTACCTATGCTTGCCGAGCATTTCACCGACATTGCCTGCCCCGGCGGTGACGAGTGGTTGCCTGATTCGGGCAACCATGGCCCTATCAAGCTCCCAATAACCTTCAACGTTCGCTGACAACCGACCTTCACAGGTGAAAGGAAACCAATGTCAGACATGAAAACAGGCGGTCGCTTTGGCGAGGCCCTGCGGGCAGCGCTCGCAGATAGCTCCGCGTTCGACCGGCATCAGCATGCCAACCTGCAACCAGAGACGGTCGCGGCTCTTGGAGAGAAGATCGCCTCCAGCGGTGTCAAATACATTTACTACATGATCCCCACTCTCGGGGCGCGCACGGTGGCGAAAGTAGTGCCAGCAGAACACTACGAGCGCATGCTCAAGAAGGGCATCGCTTTTCATCGCACAGCTCTTACCGATTTGCAGACCAGTCGCGAGGGGGAGCTTATCGGCGGAGGGGTAGCCGCGCACGAGTTCTGGGGTCTGCCGGAGCCCGAAACCTTCCAGGTGCTGCCATGGGACACTGAGGTAGGGCGCATCTTTTGCACCGCTTACGACCCGCCTCACCTTGGCGAGGCGGGTGGTCGTGTGGTGCCGCTTGATACCCGAGCACTATTTCGCATTGCGCACCAGGGTTTCACTGAGCGTACCGGGTTAGAACTTCGCAGCGGTCTCGAACCCGAAATGACCTGGGTTGGCCCAGGTATCGAGGTTGTTTCGAAAGAGGATCAGAGCCCGGCTTACCAGGTCGAGAACCTCGAGAAGATGCGCCCGGTGTTCAAGAAGGTGATCAGCTATGCGCAAGCACTCGGACTGAACATGATTCAAGGCGATTACGAAGATGACGGTCAGATCGAACTCAACTGGGAATACGATCATGCAGATCTCACAGCGCAGCGAATGACAGTCTACCGCCAGATCTGCAAACAGGTCGCACGAGAACAAGGCCTTCAGGCGAGCTTCATGGCCAAGCCCTATAACGGAAAAATGGGTAATGGCTGCCACCACAATCTCAGCCTGTGGCGTGTTGCCGAAGACGGCAGTGCCGAAAACGTGATCGAAGACGGTCGGGTCGAACTGCATGCGACCGAGATCGCACGCAATGCTATTGCAGGTATGCTGCTGCACACTCCCGGATCGATGCTTGTCATGGGGTCGACGGTCAACTCCTACAAGCGATACTGGGATGCAGGGCAGTTTGCACCTTCCGGTGCTGATTGGGGGCTTGACACTCGAGGTGTGGCAATTCGCATCTCAGCAAACGGTCGCATGGAATACCGGCTGCCTGATGCGAGTGTGAACCCGTATCTCTCGCACCTTTATTTGCTGGCCGCGATTGAGAGGGGTATTGAGCTGCAGCTCGACCCGGGCGACCCCGGTCAGCCGAGCGAGGAATTGCAGCGGGTAATCGTGCCGAATACTCTGGGCATGGCGATCGAAAGTTTCGAAGCAGACGAATATCTGATGGGTGCTATTCCCGAAGAGCTGACTAATATTTTTCTCAAGCTTAAACGAGATGAGTGGGCCCGTTACTGCGGGCAGATCACACAGTGGGAATTTGATCAGTATTGGGAGGCGATTCCGTGAGCCGCAAGATCAGACTAGCTTGTATCGACTCGGCGGCACTGCCACTGTTCGACAAGAGTCCCGATGGTATCACCCGGGACGGGTACGAGCCCGAGGCCGCGCGGGCAGTGTTCGACCGTATTGGTGCGCAGATCGAGTGGGTCATGCTGCCCTGGGAAGACATGATCCCCGCTGTTCGTCGGGGTGATGCTGACGCAGTGTGGTGCGGGCAAGGAATGACCAAGGAGCGTGCGGAGCTCGTCGACTTCACCAGACCCTACGCGGTGTTTCACGAGACTTTAATTGTGCGAGCCGACGACACTGCACGTACGCCGCAACAGCTCGCAGGCTATCGCATTGGTGCTATCGCGAACTCGACCAATATGAAGCTGGCAGAAACGTTCGAAGGGGTTGAGCTGGTGAGCTTCGGAGCCAGCGATGATGTCTTTGGCGACATGATCGAGGCCACACGATCAGGCGAGATCGATGGTTTTGTCGATGATGATGTGGTGATGATTCCGCTAGGTCAACAAGACCCAGATTTTGTTGAAGCATTCACAATCATGACTGGCAACCGTTGGGGCATCGGTGTAGCACCGGGTAATGATGTGCTTCGAGCGGAGATCAATGCAGCACTCGAAGCTGTGATTGCCGATGGTTCACTCGAGACCATCTGGAAGAAATGGATGCCGTTGCTTGAGTTTCCGTTGAACGATGAGTGATTCTTTAAGAACTCCGCGCATCGCGATCACCGGAATGTGGTCGAACGGAATTCACGGCTTGCGCTTCGACGGCAGTGCAGTGGCTTCGGCTGTGTTACGTTCGGTGATCCGCGCTGGCGGCGAGCCTGTGACTCTCTTCGCCGAGTCATTATTACCAGCGAGAGAGAGATTGCAAGGTTTTGACGGACTGCTTGTGCCGGGTGGGGCCGATATTGACCCTGCCCGGTACGGGCAACTTCCAAACGAACATACTTCAACAGCCGACTTCGCTCAGCAGGATCAGTTTGAGGCAGATATGCTGATGGCCGCGTTCGAACTTGATCTTCCAGTTCTTGCCATCTGCCGAGGCTTTCAGCTGTTGAATGTTGAGTTTGGGGGTTCCCTCGTACAAGATCTTCCAACCGAAAGCCCACATCGCAATAGCGTGCATGCGGTTTCGGTCGAGGGCGAGTCGAGGCTCGCGAGCGTACTTGGCGAGACCTCGCTCACTGTATCTTCATACCATCACCAGTCGATCGATGTTATAGGCGCCGGTGTGCGTGCCGTTGGAGTTGCCCCGGATGGTGTGATTGAGGCCCTCGAAGCAAACGATCCCGCCAAACGGGTGATTGCGGTACAGTGGCACCCCGAAGATACTGCGTCAGAAGACTCTCTCCAGCACGCACTTTTTCAATGGCTTATAGACGAAGCAAAGGTGGTTAAGGGGTGAGTGCAGTACGGCAGCTGCGGCTGCTTGTGGTCGAACACGAGGCAGATGCAGGGCTTGGGCAGCTCGGAGACCGTCTGAGGCAGCTGCCCGTCGAGGTGGTCACGGTTGGCCCAGATACGGAACTTTCTGTTCCAGACCAGCTGACCGGTTTCGACGGGTTGATCGTGCTCGGCGGGGCAATGGGGCCGCGCGACGACGATATTGCACCGTGGTTGCCGGCGACACGAAAGCTTCTGAGTGACGCGGTAACGCAGCAGCTTCCGACTCTCGGCATCTGTCTCGGCGCGCAACTTCTCGCGACTGCGACAGGTGGAAATGTGCGGCGCATGCCAGATGGGCCCGAGGTGGGGCTTAAATATATCGAGTTGACAGAAGAAGCTTCGTCTGACCCACTGCTTGGCGGCTTCACGAGTACAGTACTGCCAGTGGTGCAGTGGCACTGGCTGGAAGCCGACGAATTGCCGATCGGCGCTCAGGTGCTCGCATCGAGCCCGGCCTGCACTAACCAGGCGTACCGGTTGGGTGAACGTGCTTGGGGGCTGCAATTTCACCCCGAAGCGCTAGGTGACACCGCTCTAGACTGGACCGGGGTCGAAGACCTTCCGAGCGAGGGGCTTGATCCAGATGCAGTCGTGCGGGAGGTGCGCGAAGCAGAGTCCGAGTTGCGGCAGACCTGGCAGCAACTTATCGACCGTTTCGTGGGGCTGCTCGGCTGATTAGGTGGAAGTATTCGAGCACCTACAGGCTTCTGATTAGTCACGCACCATCACATGCATGCCGTCAGTGACGGTCGAAAGCTCCTCAAATCTGCAGCCCGGTGCAGGCTCGGAGATGCGCTCGCCCGGCAGAAAGGCAGACGTGTTGCTGAGAAGAACAGTGCCATGTCTGCTGAGCAACACGATTTCGTTCTTACAGGCTAAGAGCGTGGGCAGCAGGGCCTGTTCGAGATCTTCGAGCTGCAGATCGGTACCTACCGCCCCTACACGAACACCGTTGAGAACCGCGGGAACTGTCAACGTGACAATGTAAACTTCGACGCCGAGATAGTCGATGAAAGGGCCAACCGCTGCGCTGCGACCTTCGTGAAAGGCTCGGATGAACCATTCGTGCTGTTCGTAATCGTAATATCGATCGGCACCAGGTACAACACCGAAAGAGTAGCGCGCGAAGCGCGACTCGTCTTCACGCACCCACCACTCGAGCCGACCGCTCTCGGTACCGAGTGCAGAGTGAGCGAAGATCAGGCCACACCCGTCGACTACAGGATGATCCTGTAGAAACCGCTCTGCCAGCGCTTTCATGCCTCGCCTAGCAGCACTTGACAGCTCAAGCAAACCTTGTTCGTTCAGGCTAAGTTCTGCCACCAACCCTGCTCCGAGTGCATTGAGGTGCAAGAATCTGTCATCGAACCATGCGATGAGCTTTGCGAGCGTATCAGCTGCCCCGGTTGTTGCTCGTACATGCGTCATATACCGCTCCGTGCGCGTGTAGTTCTTGTGTGCTGCTCTTTGCCTGTGAGCGACTCCGGCAGCTCGAGTTTCATCTGCACGATATGGCGCATATTTTCCATCACGTGCTGCTCAGCGGCCAGCTGCGCCTCTTCAGCTCGGCCTTGTTCAATTGCCATCACAATTTGTAGGTGCTTGTTGAACTCAAGTTGTGTCGAGAGTACCTGCAGATCTTCGTTCCACAGCAGAGGGGCGACCTCTGACTGTAAACGCTGCTCTGAGGTCAGTAGTCGTTGAGAATGGCTGAGCACTGCGATCTCAATGTGAAAGCGGCTCTCGGCGAGCGAGCGCTCTTGCGAACCGCGAGCTTCGCGAGTTCGAAAGGCGAGCTCTGCGAGCCTGAGTGACTGGGTAGGTGCGGTTCGCTGGGCAGCGAGCCTCGCCGCGGCACCGGAGATTGCTGCATGCTCGTCGGCCAAATCACGCAGCGATGCGATGCTGGTTCTCGCTAGGGATTGTCGCAAGCTCTTGCTGCTCGGGAACGGTGCCTTGACAACAAAGGTGCCACCATTTCTTCCTCGCCGAGTCTCAACAATGCCTTGAGACCTCATTCTTGCCAATGCCTTGCGCAGAGTCGCCACGGCGACTCCAAACTGGCTTGCAAGTTCAAGTTCGACGGGTAGCCTTTCGCCGACAGTGATCATGCCCAGCGAGATTGCTGAGCTGATTCTGTCGACGATGCTGCTGACCTGTTGACCGACGGCCTCGTCTGCTGTACCCGAAGTTGAATCCTCTGCGGTGAGAGAGTTGCGCATGACAGAAACTTCTGAAACTTAACCCTCGTTGAACGAGAGCGCCTTGCGAATCAGGTGCTCTTGTTCGACTGCGTGCACCTTCGCCGAACCGGTCGAGGGTGCAGCCGAGGCCTTGCGAGTGACCGCGCGCATCTTGTCGTTCGCAAGATGCTTCGCCAGGGCGAGCGAGATGAACGGCCAGGCACCCTGGTTCTCGGGCTCATCTTGCACCCACACGAGCTCGGCGCCCGGGTATTCCGCGAGCACCTCGGTGAGCTCCTTCGCGGGTACTGGGTAGTATTGCTCGACGCGTACGACTGCGACGCGAGGATCAGGCTGCTTGTCGAGCGCCGCGCGCAGATCGTAGTAGATCTTGCCCGAGGTCAGCAGCACCCGGGTTACCTGACTCTTCTCTGCCTGCGGGTCATCGATCACGGGCTGGAACCCGCCGGTGGTGAAGTCTTCGACCGAAGATGCGGCACCGCGCAGGCGCAGCATCGACTTCGGCGTGAAGACGACCAGCGGCTTGCGGGGGCGCTGGTAGGCCTGGCGGCGCAGCAGGTGGAAGTAGTTCGCGGGGGTCGAGGGGCGTGCCACGATCATGTTGTTCTCTGCGCACAGCTGCAGGTAACGCTCGATGCGGGCCGAGGAGTGGTCGGGGCCCTGGCCCTCGTAGCCGTGCGGAAGCAGCATGACGACCGACGACTGCTGGCCCCACTTCTGCTCTGCGGCGGCGATGTACTCGTCGATGACGCTCTGCGCGCCGTTCGCGAAGTCGCCGAACTGCGCCTCCCAGACCACGAGTGCGTCTTCGCGCTGCAGCGAGTAGCCATACTCGAATGCGAGGGCCGCGTACTCAGACAGGAACGAGTCGTAGATCCAGAAGCGAGCCTGGTCTTCTGCGAGGTTCAGCAGTGGCAGCCACTCCTGACCATTCTTGCGGTCGTGGAAGACCGCGTGGCGCTGCGCGAACGTGCCGCGGCGGGCGTCTTGACCCGCGAAGCGCACGGGTGTGCCCTCGATGAGCAGCGAGCCGAGTGCGAGCAACTCGCCGAAGCCCCAATCGATCTCGCCGTTCTGGCTCATCTCGACGCGCTTGTTCAGCAGCTGCTGCAGCTTCGGGTGCACGGTGAAGCCATCGGGCACGTTGCCGTGCGCCTCGCCGATGCGCTCGATCACCGAGCGATCGACTGCGGTGGCAACCGACGAGACAGCGGGGATCGGCGCGGTGAGCGCCTCGCCGATGCCGCTCTGGTCGATGACCGGAATCGAGCCGGTTTGTGCGGCGTGCGTCTCGAGGAACGCCTGTTCGAGGCGGTTCTGGAAGTCGAGCTTTGCCTTCTCGTACTCTTCTTCGGTGATATCGCCGCGACCGACGAGCGCGTCGGTGTAGAGGCTACGAGTCGAGCGCTTCGCCTCGATCAGGTCGTACATGAGCGGCTGAGTCATCGCCGGGTCGTCGCCTTCGTTGTGCCCGCGACGGCGGTAGCACACCAGGTCGATGATCACGTCGCGGTGGAACTTCTGGCGGAACTCGTATGCGAGCTGAGCCACGCGCACGACCGACTCGGGATCGTCGCCGTTCACGTGGAAGATCGGCGCCTGTACCACCTTGCCCACGTCGGTCGAGTAGACCGCGGAGCGCGAGTCTTGCGGCAGCGTCGTGAACCCAACCTGGTTGTTGATCACGATGTGGATGGTGCCGCCGGTGCGGTAGCCGCGCAACTGCGACATCTGCAGGGTCTCGTAGACCACGCCCTGGCCAGCCATCGCGGCATCGCCGTGAATCAGAATCGGCAGCGTCGTGAACGAGCCGATCGGCTTCAGGTCTTGCTTCGCACGAACGATGCCCTCGAGCACGCCGTCGACTGTCTCGAGGTGCGAGGGGTTCGCGGCGAGGTGGATCGGCACCTGCGTGCCGTTCGGTGCGGTGAACACGCCGGTGGTGCCGAGGTGGTACTTCACGTCGCCCGAGCCGGTCTTCTGCGCGGTTCCCTCGAACTCGCGGAAGATCTGGCCGTAGGTCTTGCCTGCGATGTTCGAGAGCACGTTCAGGCGACCGCGGTGCGCCATGCCCACGTCGACGCTGTCGACGCCGTCTTCGGCGGCATCGATGAGCATTGCGTCGAGCAGCGGGATCACCGACTCGCCGCCCTCGAGGCTGAAGCGCTTCTGGCCGACGTACTTGGTCTGCAGGAAGGTCTCGAAAGCCTCTGCCTCGTTGAGCTTCGCGAGAATACGCATCTGTGCGTCGTGCCCGGGCTTTGCGTAGGGCACCTCGACCTGCTCGCGCAGCCAGCTGCGCTGCTCGGGGTCTTGAATGTGCATGTACTCGATGCCGATCTTGCGGCAGTACGAGTCGCGAAGCACGCCAAGGATGTCGCGCAGCTTCATGGTGTGCTTGCCGCCGATGCCGCCGGTCACGAACTCGCGGTCGAGATCCCAGAAGGTCAGCCCGTGGCTCTCGATCTCGAGGTCGGGGTGCGTGCGCTGCACGTACTCGAGCGGGTCGATGTCGGCCATGAGGTGACCGCGCACGCGGAACGAGTTGATGAGCTCTTGCACGCGTGCCGACTTGTCGATCTGGCCGGTGACGTCGACGTGAATGTCGTTCGCCCACTGGATCGGCTTGTACGGGATGCGCAGCGCGGCGAAGACCTCTTCGTAGAAGTGGTGGCCGCCGATGAGGCGCTCGTGCACCTTCTTCAAGAACTCGCCCGAGCCGGCGCCCTGGATGACGCGGTGGTCGTAGGTACTGGTGAGGGTGATGGTCTTCGAGATACCGAGCTTGTTCAGCGTCTCGGGGGCCGCGCCCTGGAACTCGGCCGGGTACTCGAGGGCACCGGCGCCGATGATCGAACCCTGGCCGCGCATGAGGCGCGGCACCGAGTGCACCGTTCCGATGCCGCCCGGGTTCGTCAGTGAGATGGTTGCGCCCTGGAAATCAGAAGGGGTGAGTTTGCCGTCGCGGGCGCGCTTCACCAGGTCTTCGTAGGCCGCCAGAAACTCGTTGAAGTCGAGCGTGTCTGCGCGCTTGATCGCGGGTACGAGCAGCGAGCGAGTGCCGTCGGCCTTGGGCACGTCGATCGCGATGCCGAGGCCGATGTGCGCGGGCACGACGAGCGACGGCTTGCCGTCGACCTCTGCGTAGGCGACGTTCTGGCTCGGAAACTCCTTGAGCGCCTGAATCAGGGCCCAGCCGATGAGGTGCGTGAACGACACCTTGCCGCCGCGGTTGCGACGCAGGTTGCTGTTGATCACGAGACGGTTGTCGATGAGCAGCTTCGCGGGCACCGTGCGCACGCTTGTCGCGGTGGGAACAGTGAGGCTCTCGTCCATATTCTTGGCGAGGGTCTTCGGCATGCCGCGCAGTGGGGTGACCTGGTCTTCGTCAGGTGCGTCGGCGACGTTCACGGCAGAGGCGCGCGGCGCGTCTGCGGGAATCGGGGCGGTGCGAGGCGCCACATTGGTGGTCTTCGACGAGGGCTGCGCTGCCGCCGACTCGGGTGCTGCGGCGGTGGGGGTGAGAGTTCGCGGTTCGGGGGCAGATGCTGCCGGGTTCGCGGGCGCAGCAGGAGCCGTCGGCTGCGCTGCTGCGGCTGACGGCGCGGCAGCTGTGCTCGCCGCAGCGGGCTGCGCGGCCTTCGCCTCACTCGCAGCCGCATACTTCTCGAGCGTCGGCCACCAGGCCTGATCTACCGAGTTCTTATCGGCGAGGTACTGTTTGTACATCTCGTCGACCAGCCAAGCATTGGCACCGAAATCTTCTGCGGAGTCTCCGTTACCGGTGACATTCGTCCGCTCAGTCAAGGCGAGTCCTCTCATTGTGGCGAACCCGCGAGCCATCCCGCGAGCACTTGCGCAGCCGTCGCGCACACTGCCACTAGCCTACGCCTTTCGGCTGCGGCATGTGACACGTTCACCCGAATTCATCCGACAGCAAAACTGATGGCTGTCGATAAGCGAATCCAAGGTCATATACGGACAGTTTTCAGACACGTTGCCCGCCTCGACTGATAGAGTTTTCGCAATCATGGACGTACCCAGTCGAAGACCCAGCGACCCCCCGAGTACCTACCGCGCTGAGGCGCGGCTTCTTCAGGGGGGTCACGAATGAGCGAGTGGTGGCTGCTCGCGTTCGGTGTGATTCTCACGTTCGGCACGGGCGTCTTCGTCGCATCCGAATTTTCTCTTGTGGCGTTGGATCGGCAAGATCTCGAGCGGCGTCGCGAGCAGGGCGAGCGCGGTCTCGACGGCGTGATTCGCGGCCTGCGTATCACCTCGACGCACCTCTCGAGCGCTCAGCTCGGCATTACCCTCACGACGCTGCTCGCGGGCTACACGCTCGAGCCCGCCTTCAGCAGCATGCTCGACCCGCTGCTCGCGGCGATGGGTGTGCCCGAGGGGCTGCGCCGCGCGATCAGCGCCCCGCTCGCCGTGGTGATCGCCACGATCATCTCGATGGTGATCGGCGAGCTCGTTCCCAAGAACTTCGCGCTCGCGAAGCCTCTGCAGGCAGCCCGCACCGTCATGCCGCTGCAGGCAGGGTTCACCGCCATCTTCAGGCCGGCGATCCTCGTGTTGAACGGCAGCGCCAACGGGTTGCTGCGCGCGATCGGTATCGAACCCAAGGAAGAGCTTTCGGGGGCACGCACCGCCGAGGAGCTCAGCTCGCTCGTGCGCCACTCGGCGAGTGCGGGCCTGCTCGAAGCCGACACCGCGACGCTGCTCGACCGCACGCTGCGCTTCTCGGAGCACACTGCGGCAGACGTGATGACGCCGCGCACGCGCATCGAGAGCATTCACCGGCTCGACCCGTCGCAGGCGGTGCTCGAACTCGCCGGGCGCACCGGGTTCTCGAGGTTTCCGGTGATCGACGAGGATCGCGACGACATCGTCGGCGTGGTGCATGTGAAGCACGCGGTCGCCGTGCCCCGGCCGAAGCGGGCGGAGGTGCCGGTCGCCGCGATCATCGAAGACGTCGTGCGCGTGCCAGAGACCATGCGACTCGACCAGCTGCTCGAAGAGCTGCGCACCTCGGGGTTTCAGCTCGCGATCGTCGTCGACGAGTACGGCGGAACCGCGGGCCTCGTGACCCTCGAAGACCTGGTCGAAGAGCTCGTCGGCGAGGTCGCCGACGAGCACGACCGCGCACGCGCCGGCGTCGTCGGCGACGCGTCAGAGATGACAATCCCCGCCGACCTGCGCCCCGACGAGGTGCTCGAGCAGACCGGCGTCGACATTCCCGAGAGCGACGACTACGACACGATCGCCGGATTCGTGCTGCTCGAGCTCGGCCGCATTCCAGAGCTCGGCGACGAGGTGCCGCTCGAAGACGGCTCGCGCCTTCGCGTCGAGCGCATGGAGGGGCACCGCATTTCTCGGCTCAAGTACTTTGCTGCGCCGAGCCCGGCAGACGGCGCGACCGGCGACACGGGTGCGATCGACGTGATTTCGGGGGATCCTCTTCGCAAAGAACCCGGCCACGATGCGAAGGGAGGTGCCTCGTGAGCGACTGGATGGGAATCGTCTGGCTCGTCGTGCTGCTGCTCGCGAACGCCTTCTTCGTCGGTGCCGAATTCGCGGTGATCTCTGCGCGCCGCTCGCAGATCGAGCCGCTCGCCGAAGCCGGCTCGAAGCGCGCGAAAACCGCGCTCTGGGCCATGGAACACGCGACGCTCATGCTCGCCACGAGCCAGCTCGGCATCACGGTGTGCTCGCTGCTCATTCTGAACGTGTCAGAACCGGCGATTCACCACCTGCTCGAGGGGCCGCTCGCCTGGACGGGGCTGTCGGCTGAGGTCGTGTCGATCGCCGCGTTCGTCATCACGCTCTTGCTGGTGTCATACCTGCACGTCGTGTTCGGCGAGATGGTGCCGAAGAATGCGGCCTTCTCGATGCCCGACCAGGCCGTGCTGCTGCTCGCGCCGCTGCTCGTCTGGGTGTCGCGCGTGTTCAGGCACATCATCGCCGCGCTGAACGCCATTGCGAACGGCATTCTGCGGCTCTTCGGCGTCGAACCGAAGAACGAGGCGAACAGCACGTACACGCTCGAAGAAGTGGCGGGCATCGTCAGCCACTCGACGCGCGAGGGGTTGCTCGAAGACCACAGCGGCACGCTGAGCGCGGCGTTCGACTTCACCGAGAAGCGCGCGCAAGACATTCTCGTGCCGAGCGACAAGCTCGTGGCGATGCCCGCGGGCTCGACCCCCGGCGACGTCGAGACGGCAGTGGCAAAGCACGGCTTCTCGCGCTACCCGATGCGCGGCGAGAGCGGAGAGCTCGTCGGTTACGTGCACATCAAGGACCTGCTGCGGCTCGGTGAGGAACGCATCACGCAGCCGATCCCGGCGAAGCGCATTCGCGAGATGCTGACGCTGCGCAACGACACCGACCTCGAAGACGTGCTGGCACGCATGCAGGGGCGGGGCGTGCACCTCGCGCGCGCCGTCGACGCGACGGGCCTTGAGATGGGCGTGCTCTTTCTCGAAGACGTCATCGAAGAGCTGGTGGGCGAGGTGCACGACGCGACGAAGCGCCAGCGCTACTCGGACTGAAGGTAGAGGAGCGCTCCCTCTGCGCGCGTCGCGCGTCTAGATCGCCAGCAGACGCGTGAGTTCTTCGCCTACGCGCCCGAACTCGATCAAGAACGCGTCGTGCCCGAACGGGCTGTCCAGGCGCGTTGCGAGCTCACCGTCGAGGCTGCCCGGGCTGTGCGCCGCAATGATGTCTTGCCCGTCGAGCGTGAACAGGCGGTCGCTCGGAATGCCGAGCACGAGCGTCGGCAGCGTGATCTTTGAGAGTGCCGCGGTAACACCGCCGCGCCCGCGGCCCACGTCGTGCGAGTTCATTGCCTGCACGAGCGTGAGATAGCTGTTGGCGTCGAAGCGGCGGGTGAACTTGTTGCCGTGAAAGTCGAGGTAGCTCTCGACCGCGAATCGGCCGCCGCCGCCCAGCGGGCTCACCGCCGACTGCCAGGCGCGCCCGAAGCGCTCGTCGAGCTCGGTGTTGCTGCGGTAGTTCAGCAGGGCCAGACGGCGGGCGGTCGCGAGCCCGTGGTGGGGGCCGATGCCGTCGGGCGCGTCGTAGTAGTTGCCGCCGCGCCAGGCCGGGTCTGAGCGAATCGCCTCGAGCTGCACCAGGTTGAGGCCGATCTGATCGGCGGTAGTCACGGGGGGAGCGGCGATCACCGCGAGCTTCTCGGTGCGGCCCGGAAACAGCAGCTCCCACTCGAGCGCGTGCATGCCGCCCATCGACCCGCCGATCACCGCCGCGAACCGCGAAATGCCGAGCTCGTCGGCGAAGACGGCAGTAGCCGCGACCTGGTCGCGAATCGTGAGGTACGGAAACCGAGAGCCCCACTCGCGCCCATCCGGGTCGAGGCTGGCCGGCCCCGTCGAGCCCTGGCAGCCGCCCAGCACGTTCGGCGCGACGATGAAATAGCGATCCGTGTCGAGCACCTTGCCGGGGCCTACGATCTCTGCCCACCAGCCGTCGGTGGGGTGGCCTGGACCCGCACTACCGACGAGGTGGCTGTCGCCGGTGAGCGCGTGAAACACGAGAATCGCGTTGTCACGTGCGGCATTCAGCTCGCCGAAGCTCTCGTACGAGATGCGCGCGTGCGGAATGCGCTCGCTCGCCTCGGTCTCGACCGTGCCGATCTGCACGAACTTGCGGTCGCCGACCGGATCGCCGTCGCGCCACGCGCCGCTGATCGGCGGGCGCCCGATGATGGCGCGCAACTGTGCATCGGTGATGAAGTCCGTCGGAAACGAGTCTTCGGGTGTCTGCCAGTCCATAGTTCACCATTCTGGCCGAGATCGAGGGGGCGCGAGCGATTGTTACGGGCCTTGCCGCGACCGCGCCGTACGGCCGACGTACATGGTTTCTCCCGGAGTGCAGGTTCTGGAGCGCGCAAACCGGGTACTTCGGGCCAAATTATGTACGTCGGCGGCTATCAGGGGCGCGAAGGCAAAAGCGGGGGCGAGGATCAGCATGCTCTGATCCTCGCCCCCGCTTTCTCGGGCTGTGCCACCCGAAATCCGCGAGACTACGCGTTGGCGCGCGCTGACTCCACGACCGCGCGGGCCGCTGCGAAGCCGGCCTCGAGGTCTGCCTTGATGTCGTCGATGTGCTCGAGGCCGATCGAGAGGCGAATCAGCCCGGGGGTCACGCCAGCGGTCAGCTGCTGCTCGGGGGTGAGCTGCGAGTGCGTGGTCGAGGCCGGGTGAATGACGAGCGAGCGCACGTCGCCGATGTTCGCGACGTGGCTGAAGAGCTGGAGGCTGTTCACGAACGCCTTGCCGGCGTCAACGCCGCCCTTCAGCTCGAACGAGAGCACCGCGCCGACGCCCTTGGGCGCGTACTTGTTGGCGTTCGCGTACCAGGGCGAGGTGGGCAGGCCCGAGTACCAGACCGTTGCGACGTCGTTCTGCGAGTCGAGCCACTCCGAGACCTCCTGCGCGTTCTGCACGTGGCGCTCGATGCGCAGCGATAGGGTCTCGATGCCCTGCAGCAGCTGCCAGGCGCTCTGCGGTGCGATCGACGAGCCGAGGTCGCGCAGCAGCTGCACGCGAGCCTTGATGATATAGGCGATGGGGTCGCCGACGGCCTGCGTATAGACAACTCCGTTGTACGAGGCGTCGGGGGTGTTCAGGCCGGGGAAGCGCTCTGCGTGCTCAGACCACGGGAACTTGCCGCCGTCGACGATCACACCGCCAAGGGTGGTACCGTGTCCGCCGAGAAACTTCGTCGCCGAGTGCAGCACGATGTCGGCGCCGTGCTCGAGCGGGCGCACGAGGTAGGGGCTTGCGACGGTGTTGTCGATGATGAGCGGCAGGCCGTTCTCGTGGGCGACGTCGGCGACTGCCTGAATGTCGAGCACGTTCGAGCGCGGGTTCGCGATTGACTCGGCGAAGAACAGCTTCGTGTTGGGGCGAACGGCGCGCTGCCATGCCGCGGGATCGTCCTGATCCTCGACGAAGGTCACCTCGATGCCGAGCTTCGCGAGCGTGAACTTGAAGAGGTTGTAGGTGCCGCCGTAGATCGACGACGATGACACGATGTGGTCGCCCGCCTGTGCGATGTTCAATACGGCATAGGTCGAAGCGGCCTGGCCGCTCGACAGCAGCAGTGCCGCAGTGCCGCCCTCGAGCGCGGCGATGCGCTGCTCGGCGACGTCTTGCGTGGGGTTCGTGATGCGGGTGTAGATCGGGCCGAGCTCGGCGAGCGCGAAGCGGTTGGCCGCCTGATCGGTGTTCTCGAACACGAACGCCGTTGTCTGATGGATAGGCAGAGCGCGCGAGCCGGTGACGGGGTCGGGCTGCTGGCCTGCGTGAATTTGCTTGGTCTCGAAGTTCCAAGTGGTCTGATCGCTCATGGGGTGCTCCTGTAAAGAAAGGTGAAGAAGAGATTGTGCGGGTACGAGGATCGCATTGAGTGCGTGCTATGAGCGTACGGAGGCTGCTGAAAGCCAGCAAGCATGCCCGACACGCGGCGTCACATTGCGGCACCGTGCCACTCAATAGAATCGAGTGGCACGGTGTGGTCAGGGCGGCCGCGGGTGCGGAAGCAGAGCGATGTCAATTGTTACGGCCGTTACCGGCGCGGATTCGGTGGTTCGATCATGCTGAAGCGAGTCGTCGTCACCGGTGCCAGCTCCGGTATCGGCGCGGCGACGGTGCGCCGTTTCGCCGAGCTCGGTTGGCAGGTGGTCGCGGTCGCGAGGCGCGAGGATCGGCTGCGCGCACTGGCGGCCGAAACCGGGGCGCACGTGATCGTGTGCGATGTGACTGATGAGACGCAGGTGGCCGCAATGGCCGACGAGGTCGCGGCGACCGGTGGGGCGAGCGGGCTCGTGAACAACGCCGGGGGAGCCCTCGGCACCGAGAGCGTCGAGGCCTCGTCGAACGACGACTGGCGCCAGATGTTCGAGGTGAACGTGATCGGCCTGCGCAACGTGACCGCGGCGATGTTGCCGGTGCTGCGCGAGGCCGCGCGATCCTCGACCGAGCACGCGACCGCGACGATTCTGAACCTGACCTCGACCGCTGGCCACGACGCCTACCCGGGTGGCGGCGGCTACAACGCGGCGAAGTTCGCGGCGCACGCCGTGACGAGCGTGCTGCGTCTTGAGCTCGCGGGCGAACCGATTCGGGTCATGGAGCTTGCGCCAGGCCTCGTGCACACCGAGGAGTTCACCCTGAACCGGCTGCGCGGCGATGCAGCGGGCGCGCAGAAGCCTTACGAGAACGTGACGCCGCTCGCCGCAGATGACGTGGCGCGCGTGCTGGTCGGCGCATTCGAACAGCCGCCGCACGTCAACCAAGATCTGATCGTGCTGCGACCGGTCGCGCAGTCGAGCGTGTTTCACACCCACCGTGGGCCGCTCGAGGCGAAGGCGTGACTGAGGGCGTGACACTGGCCATGAACCTGCAGCAGCTGGCCGAGGCCGGCTTCATAGCTTCCGACTGGGCCGAGGCGCTCGCGCCTGTCGAGGGGCAGCTTGCCGAGCTTGGGCGATTTCTGAACGAGGAGCGCGCGAGCGGTCAGCGGGTGCTGCCAGCGGGCGATCGCATTCTCGCGGCGTTTCAGCGCCCGCTCGCCGACGTGCGAGTGCTCATCGTCGGGCAAGACCCCTACCCGACGCCCGGCCACCCGATCGGCCTCTCCTTCGCGACGGCGCCAGACGTGCGCCCGATTCCGCGCAGCCTGCAGAACATGTACCGCGAGCTGAATGATGACCTCGGCATTGATCCTGCGCCTCACGGCGACCTCACGGCCTGGGCCGATCACGGCGTCATGCTGTTGAACCGCGTGCTCACGGTGCGGGCCGGTACCCCCGCCTCGCACCGCGGCAAGGGGTGGGAGGCGGTGACGGAGTGCGCGATTCGCGCGCTCGTGGCCCGCGGCGGCCCGCTCGTCGCGGTGCTCTGGGGCAACGATGCGCGACAGCTCGCGTCGATGCTCGGCGACGTGCCCCGCATCGAGAGCCCGCACCCGTCGCCGCTGTCTGCCTCGCGGGGCTTCTTCGGCTCGCGCCCGTTCAGCCGCGCGAACGCGGCACTCGAGGCGCAGGGGGCGTCGCCCGTCGACTGGCGGGTGTAGGCGCGCGCTCCGTTTTCGTGTAGGCGATGCGGCCGATATGGCCGGTACAGCTGATACCGCCGCCTACGCCGGAAACGACGACTTGCCGGTGTAGCCGAAGTCTGAGAGCAGGGTGTGGCCGTTCACCGCGCGTGCGCGCCGGCTCGACAGATACGCGACCGACCAGGCGATGTCTTCGGCCGATTGCGGCGGAAAATTGGGGTGATCCATGAGCTCGTCGCCGAGGTCGTGACGCGCCATCGGGGTGTCGACGATCGACGGCGCCACGCTGTTCACGCGAATACCGTGCGTGTCGTAGAGCTCGACCGCGAGCGCCCTCGTGAGCTGCACGATCGCGCCCTTCGAGGCGTTGTAGGCGACCATACCCGGCACTGCGACGAAGCCCGAGTCCGAACCGATGATCGTGATCGTGGGTGATGCCCCGGAGTCAGTGGCCAGAGCGAGATGGGGCAGCGCCGACTTTGCCGCGACAAACGCGCCGAGCACGTTGGTCTCGAGCGTCTCGCGAAAGCTCTGCACGGTCGCCTCGGGCACGAGCAGCCCGGTCTCGAGCGCGACGCCGGCAGAGACGACGAGCGCATCTATGCCGCCGATCCTCGTCGCAATCTCGTCAAACGCCGCCGTCATCGCGGCCTCGTCGCTGACGTCGGCAGCAACCGAGACCACGGTGCCGCCGCTTGCCGCGGCGACGTCTGCGAGCGACTCGACCGCTGCGTCGAGCTTCGCGCGCGAACGGCCGATCAGCCCGACGCTCGCGCCCGACTCGAGAAAGAGCCGTGCGCAGGCGAGGCCGATGCCCGACGCGCCGCCGGTGATGGCGACGCGTCGGGGGAGCCCGAGCGAGACGCGCTCAGTTGCCGGGGCTTCGAATGGTGTCTCGCTCATCGGTGCTACTCTCTGTTCTCGGCCGCAGCTTCTGCGAGCTCGTCGTCGAACTTCTCGAGATCGTCAGAGAGGCCGGCGTAGACCTCGGGCTTCTGCGACTTCAGGTACATGCCGTAGAAGATGCCGCCGATGACGGCGATAACGAGAATCCAGGGGAGCACGAGCACGTAGGGTTCGGACGAGCCTGCCACCGTCGCGAAGTTCACGATCGCCATGATGCTGAACATTGCGAGTGCCAAGAAGCCAAGACCCGGCGCGACGAAGGTGCTCATCCAGCGAGGATCGCCCTTCTTGCGGAAGTACACAACCACAGAGATCGCGGCGATCGCCTGCACGATCATGATCGCGAGCGTGGCGAAGCCGAGGCCGACTGGCACCAGCGTCAGAATTGCAGGCTGGTCAGGGAACGTGAAGCGGAAGATCGCCGCGATCACCACTGCGAACACGAAGTTGACGATGAGCGCACGCTCGGGTGAACCCTTCTTGTTGGTCTTCGCGAGCCAGTAGGGCAGCACGCGCGCCCGGCCAAGCGAAAACAGGTAGCGGCCGGCCGAGTTGTGGAACGCGAGCTGTGCGGCGAACAGGCTGACGACCACGAGCACGAGCGCCACGGTCACGCCGATCTCGCCGAGATACTCGCCGATGAGCACGAGCGTCAGGTCGCCCGCCTCGAGATGATCGAGCGCCGCACCCTGCGACTCCTTGAGGCCGAGCGCGCTCACGATAGCCCATGCAGCGAAGGCGTGCATGAGGCCGATCACGATAATCGCGACGTAGGTTGCTCGCGGGATCGTCTTGCGGGGCTCCTTCGCCTCTTCGCCGAAGAGTGCGGTTGCCTCGAAACCGATGAAGGCGGTGGCGGCGAGCAGCAGGCCGATCCAGAGCGAGCCGCCCATGATCACGCCGGGGCTGAAGACGGCGAGATCGAAGCCGTTCTTGAACAGCACAGTGAAACCGAACACGAGCACGAGCAGAATCTCGAGCACGAGTGCGATGCCGAGCACAACCGCGCTGACGTGAATGCCCGAGCGGGCGAGCAGGAAGACGACGATGAAGAGCACGAGGCCGGTCCAGAACCAGTCGAGTTCGACGCCGAAGAGGTGCGGCGCGACGACCATGCCCGCGAAGAAGCCGATCGTGCCGAGCGCGCCCGCGACGAACGCGTTGTAGCCGATGGTCGCGATGATGCCAGTGATGAGACCCGCGGTCTTGCCGAGCCCCTTCACCGCGATCGCATAGAAGCCGCCAGCGTTGGTGAGCTCTTTAGTGATCTGCGCATAGCCGACCGCGAAGAGCAGCAACGCTGCAGCGACGAGCAGGATCGCGATAGGAATGCCGCCGCCGTTGCCGAACGCGATCGCGAGCGGCAACACGACGATCAGCACCGTGACCGGTGCGACTGCCGCGAGCACGAGAAAAACGATTGAGCCGACGCCGAGCTTGTTGCGCGCGAGGTCGGTGGGTGCTTCCGCCATTGGAAGTCCTCCTTCGTTGGAGTGGGCACTCAGAAGTTGAGCTGCCGAAAGTGAACCATGTCTGTGTGTTGCGTGTCTATACTCTGTGTGCAGGAATGCACACAGAGGCTATGCTGCGCGCTCTGGGGCAAGCCCTCGGCCGCGGTCTCGGGCCGTGGCGCAGGTCAGAGCCTCGTCACAGCCCCCGTCACAGCGCCGCGATGATGCGTCCCAATTTGGTGACCAGAATCTCGGCGTCGCTCGCCTGGAACGCGAGCGGCGGGCGGATCTTGAGCACCTCGTCGTTTCGCCCGATCCTGCTGATCAGCACTCCATCGCGGTACATCGCCTCGACGACGCGCTTCGCGGTCGCGGGGTCTGCCTCGCCGGTTTCTGGATCGGTGAACCGCATGCCGGCAAACAGGCCGTCGCCGCGCACCTCGTCGATGCGCGCGTTGCCCGCGACGACTTCGCTCAGCTCCCGCTTCAGCAGCGCGCCGTTCGCGGCGGCGCGGGGCATCAGCTGCTCGTCTGCCATCACCTTCAGCACGGCGTGGCCTGCCGCCGACGAGACCGGGTTGCCCGCGAAGGTGTTGAAGAACATGTTCTCGGCGCCGAACGCCTCGAGCGGCTCAGCGCCCATCACCGTCGCACCGAGCGGGTGGCCGTTGCCCATCGGCTTGCCCATCGTCACGATGTCGGGCACCGCGTCGAAGAGCTCGTGACCCCACATGAGCCGGCCCACGCGACCGAAGCCCGACTGCACCTCGTCGGCGATGTAGAGACCGCCGGCCGTGCGCACGCGCTGCACGAGCCCGTCGATGTAGCCGGCTGGCACCTTGACGAGGCCCTCGGTCGAAAAGAGTGGGTCGAAGAGCACCGCGGCGACACCGAAGCCCGCCTCCTGCAGCGAGGCGATCACCGCATCGACCTCGGCGAGCGAGGTGGCGAGCAGCTTTGCCGTCGCCGCATCGTCAAGGCCGGTCGCGTCGGGAATGCGAATCGTGCGCACGTTCTCGCCCCTCGGCTCGCTCGTGGTGAGGCCGGTGGTGGCCTGGGCGAGCGTGATTGTGGTGCCGTGGTAGCTGTAGTCGCTCATGATGAGGCCGGTGTTGCCGCTCTTGAAGCGGGCGAGGCGAATCGCGAGCTCGTTGGCCTCGGAGCCGCTGTTGCCGAACGAGACGCGATCGAGCGTGGGGTGCAGCGTGGCGAGCAGCGCCTCAGCGTAGTCGACGACCCGGTCGTTGAGGTAGCGGGTGTTGAGCGCGAGCTTGCGCATCTGCTGCGATACCGCGTTCGCCACCGCCGGATGCGCGTGACCGACGTGCGGCACATTGTTGTAGGCGTCGAGGTAGCGCTTGCCGTTCGCCGCGCGCAGCCACACGCCCTTGCCGCTCACGAGTTCGAGTGGAGTGTCGTAGAAGAGCGGGGAATGGCTGCCGAGCGTAGCCTTGCGTCGTTCGAGCAGCGTCGGCGTGCTGTCAGTCGTCGGGGCTGCGGGCATCTCAGTGCTCCTGTTCGGTGGCGGAGGGGTGATCCTCGATAATTGTATTTGTTGACCAAAGACTAAACAAGGTGTTTATTTTTTCGAAAAGGATCGCTACGCTCTATCTAGGTGCTGCGCGGTGTGATTGCGCGGCCGCACGAATAACGCTCACCGTCGAAAGGCGACCATGGTTCTAGGCGAAGCGAACTCCCTCGTACTCGCAAAACTCGCGCTCGCAGAGTTCGGTTTCGACCCCGAAACTGTGCCGCTGACGTTCGTCAAAATGCGCGAGAATACTGTGTTTCGCGCTGACGCCCCCGGCGGCGCCATCGCCCTGCGCCTGCACCGGCCCGGCTACCGCAGCAGGCAAGAGGTCGCCGCGGAATCTGACTTCATCGAGGTGCTCGCAGAGCGCGGGTTTCCGGTGGTTCGGCTCGTGCCGACAGTGACCGGCGAATACACGGTGGTCGTGAGCGACGGTGAGACCGAGGCGATCGTCGACGCGCAGATGTGGCTCGAGGGATCGCGCCAGCTCGGCGACACCGAGACCGAAGACGGCGCAGATGGGCTTGATGCCGGGCACCTCGCCACGATGGGCGGCATTGCCGCGCGCATGCACCACGTCGCAGAAGAACTCGCTGGCGTGCGGGGCTTCGACCGCTCCTCGTGGGATGCCGAAGGCATGATCGGCTCGGCAGCGCTCTGGGGTGACGCGCTCACCGTGCCCGGCCTCGATGACGCCTCACGCGAGCAACTCGCGCGCACCCGAGAGGTAATGCGCCGCGCGCTCGCCGAATACGGCACGGCGCCTGCGGTGTACGGCACCATTCACGCCGACTTCACCCCTGAGAACGTGCTCGTCGGTACCCGCGAGGATGGTGGCGATGAGCTGGTTGTGATCGACTTCGACGACTTCGGCGATGGCTGGTATCTCTTCGACCTCGCGACGCCGCTGTTCTTCTTTCAGGGGCATCCCGACTACGCCGCGTTTCGCGCGAGCCTGCTCGAGGGATACCGCGCAGAACGACCCCTCAGTGAGGCAGAGGAGCGCCTGCTCGACCTCTTTCTCGTCGCCCGCGGCTACACCTATCTCGGCTGGGCCGCGACGAGGCCCGAGACCGATACCGCTGCGTTTCTCATTGCCGAGATCGTGCCGCTTGTCGTGCGGCTCGCTGCTGATATCGAGCGCGAGTTCGGGTAGGGCGGAGTAGCCCCGCTCATCGAGCTTGTCGAAGTGGGCTCACGCTCATCGAGCTTGTCGGGACGAGCGATAACCTCCGTCTGCGAAGCGTGCACGGGGTTCCGAATCGCGCGCAGATCCATCCGCGAGCTGCGCTCGCTCCCGCCAGACCCGACCATGCGCACGATCCGGAACCCCGCCCCCGCCCCACATTCACGCCCCGCACCCTCGCTGTCGACCGTGCCCGACTTGGCGACCTAATACTCCGTCACACCACCACATCGCCCGGGCGTTGGGATCGGTCGCTGAATCACTCTGATGCCTGATCGCAGCGGCGAGGCACGTATTACGGCTCACCGTCAGAAGGGAAACGGCTCGTCCTGCCGATCGTCGGGCGCAATGCTGGGTGGGCTCGCATCGGGCGGGCTCTCGCCGGAGGCTCGATCCACCTGCGAGCGACCGGCTGCGCGATCTGCGCTGGGTGGCTCGTTCGGTGGTGTTCGTTCGAATCTGACTCTCGATGGTGGCCGGTCTGTGTAGGCGCGGCCGGTGGGGGACCGCCAGTGCAGGGTGCCGTCACTGGTTTGGGTGACCTGCCAACCACCATGGTGTTTCAGCACGTGATGGCCCCGACACAAATGCGCAAGATTCGCAGTCGAGGTTGCTCCGCCTATGGCGGCGTCGATCGTGTGGTCCAGATCACACCGGTGCGTAGGCGCGTTGCAGCCAGGAAACCGACAATGCAGGTCACGTG
>Ga0209369_1000484_pt1 | contig 50461 bp, 42 predicted proteins | sample EBPBio142010_DNA_FD_185865 | JGI IMG/M metagenome (GOLD analysis project Ga0209369, IMG submission 185865) | Wastewater treatment Type I Accumulibacter community from EBPR Bioreactor in Madison, WI, USA - Reactor 1_10/4/2010_ DNA (SPAdes)... | ecosystem: Engineered > Bioreactor > EBPR >...
CGCGGGCTGCAGTATCCGTTCCGCTCCTTCGAACGCGCGGGGATCCCGTTGGCATTCGGATCGGACTGGCCCGTCACCACGCCGAACCCGTTCTCGTGGGTGCACGTCGCGGTGAATCGGAGCTATCCCGGCGACTCGTCGGCGGCGTTCCTGCCCGAAGAGGCCATCTCGCTGAGGAGCGCGCTCGACGCGGCCACCCGCGGGGGTGCCCGCGCTGTGCGGCAGGACGAGCTGCGCGGCGCCATCGAGCCGGGTCTGCTCGCGGATCTGGTGGTGCTCGACGCGGATCTGGCCGACACGGCGGACGCCGATCTGCACGCGGTCGTGCCCGAGGCGACGTTCGCACGCGGCGCCCTTGTCTACGAACGTGCGACGGATGGAGCATAGGACCATGAGATTCGGAATCATCGGCGTCGGACGGATGGGCGCGAACATCGCGCGGCGCGCCACCCGTGCCGGGCACGAGTGCGTGGCCTTCGACATCGACTCCGCGGTGGTGCATGCGCTCGGTGCGGACGGTGTGCAGCCCTCGGGAAGCATCGCGGAGCTCGTGGAGCTGCTGCCCGCCCCGCGCGTGGTGCGCATCCGTAGTGAAAACCCGCCCGATACCATCCGCGTGCGGCAAGACGGCTCGGTGAACACCAACGTTCTCGAACCCGGCCACCAACTGGTGGTGATTTCTTCCGTTTCCAGCGGCGAAGCCTATGGCATGAACGTGAAGGGTGGCGGGCCGCCGATGCAAAAAATCGCCGCGCCTTCGCCGGAAATCGTGCTCGACGCCCAAGAAAGAACACGCAATCTCAACCTGCCCGCGCCACTCCTCGCGCCTAACTCGCGCGTGCGCCTGCTGGCCCAGCAGACCTTGCGCGGAGCCGGGGCCAATGAAAGCGACTATGCCCGCGCCCGGCGCTTATCGCTCATGCTGCAACAGCGTGCCGTTTATACCCTGCGCCCCCCGGCCATTCCGGCCAATGTGGATGCGACGGAGTATTTCCTGTTCCAGAACCGGCGCGGCTACTGCACCTATTTCGCCGGTGCGCTCACTGTGATGTGCCGCAGCGTGGGTATTCCGGCGCGCGTGGTCAGCGGCTTCGTGAACCCCGAATGGGTTGAAAACGGGCAGACCGGCCTGCTGCGCGAAGCCAACGCCCATGCCTGGACGGAAGTGTGGGTCGAGGGCTGGGGCTGGGCCACGCTCGACGCCACCCCACCCGACGACCGCGGCGACAACGCGCCCGACTGGTGGGAAAACTGGGCCGACCTGCTGGGTTCGACGCTCGATTCGGGGCGCTCGTGGCTGGCCGATAATAAAACCAAAGTCGCCTGGGGCTTGCTCCTGTTGGTGGGAATGCTGACCTTCGCCGGCACCCGCATCGGCCTGGCCGACCCGTTCCTGGCCCGCCTGCAACGCCTCACCACCGGCAAGGCACGGCTGAGCCAGGCGCAGGCCCAGCGCATGGTTACCAAATCGTACTATAAAGCCGCACGCCGCCTGGCGCGCCGTTTCCGCCGTCGCACCAGTTGGGAAACACCTTCCGAGTGGCTAACCGCCGCCGAGGCCGCCCTCGACCTGGAAAGCCCGCAACCGTTGCGGGAACTAACCAAGCTTTATCAGCAGGCGAAATATTCTCCGCGTGAAGTGAGCAGCCAGGATGGAGAGGCGGCAATGGCCCAGTTGCGGCTGGTTTCGTGGAAGAGGCGGAAGGAAGCGTAGTTGTGGCCTCTGTATTCATAGCACGCAAAGCCTTCGGCTGCGCTAACTACGTCGCAAATTAACGCGATTTTATCATTGAATTAACCACAGATGAACACAGATAAACACAGATGATTTCTGGGTTGTCGTGAGTTCAAAGCGTCATGTTCGCCACCGCACGCATCTACGGTTGGTTGCCTTTATTCATCGTTCAGCATTCATCATTCATCGTTAGCCAGTTCTGCCTTCAGACTTGCCTCTCCCGTATCCTGTATTCCGTCTCCCGTCTCCCCAAATGTTTCCGTCCTTCCACTTGCTCACGCGCGTGGTTCTTCGGGCTGTATCCGTTTGGTGTTTCGGCCCAAACACACCAAGAGCCAGCCCCACAGGATAGCGTTCGCTAGCACGCCAGGCAGGATGAGCCAGGGCTGGTTGAACTGGCCGCCAAGCCAGAGCGCCAGCCAGCCCAAGGGGAAAGTGAGGATGGCGCTCAGCAAAACGAGGATGAAAAGGGCAATGGCTGGAAGGTAGGATTGGTCGTTGGTGTGGGAATAAACAAAGGCCAGCACCAACGAAATGCCAAAATCCAGGGGGCTGCGGCACAGCATGGCGAAGTAGCCGCCGGAAAGCATCGCCTTGCACGCCGAATGGGTGAGCGCCAGGATGAGGGCTGTGAGCGAAATGATCGCGCCTATTGCTTTTGTTTTCGTCATATTTTATGACGCACATTCTACTGCCTTCCGACAGGGCATTCTCTTGATGCGTTTTTTGTCCTTTGAAAAAGAACAAACGCTCGATCACGGGGATGGTTTCGCATCACTGTCTTTTATCATCGCATACCTTCATCAGAGTCGGGAAGCCCACGGCTACGGCATAGATTCCGAAAAAATAGTGGATAGCGTATTCCATCGCATGGGATCCAAATAATACCATTAACGGCACAAGCACTGCCGCAGATAAAGCCCAGAGTAAAGTAGAGTGCTGCTCCTGCTTGATTAGTTTTCTCAAATAAAAGTAAGTGGCCGAGAAAGCGAATAGATTCGCAAAGCCTAATAGAGCTAAAATGCACACCACTAAAAGAGCCCAACCGATTTCGTTGGCAGAAAACCTCTGTAAATAGACAATGGCTGCGGCTGCAAATAAGCTCACTTCTTCCATGATAAATAAGAAGCTAAGGATTGCTATCTCCACGCGATATGAATATTTCGTAATTGGTTTCATTGTTTCCTCTTTTTCTGTCTCCAAAGCTGTAATTTCCATAGGAGTTGCGCCCATAAAATGCAATTCGCAATCACGCCTCCAAAAACCGGCAAAGGATTATCTATGAGGGCAGCTAACCCTAACGATAACCAGCCCAGCGGGAAGGTGAGAATGGCGCTGGCTACTAATAATCCATTGAGTAACGGAGAGGTTAGATGCACACCTCCGCCGACGCCAGAATTTAGGCCATAGCCAACCATGAAAGTGCAACCTAAAACTATCATTAAGACGAAGAAGAGCATCAATGAAATCAAGCTCACAAAGGTGAAACGGTTCATGAAATTTCCTTTCGTTCTTTTTGAGATTTGATCCATTGAACCAGGCACCACAACAATTGGCCCCACAGGACACCGTTGGCGACCATCCCTATTGGAACAAGCCAAAATTGAAGGATAGGAAGAGCCAAATACATGGCAAGCCACCCTAAGGGGAAACTGAAGATGATACCGGCGATAATCATTACAGGCTCCCACGCAGGAATATCCCGATGAGACCCGGAATGGCCACAGAACGACATACCATTCAGCGATGAAATAAAGCAATAAACCGCACCGATTTGTATCACGGATATTACAATGGCAATGGTCACGACAAAGATAATTTGTTTCATGAGATATCCTTCCGTTCTTTTTTAGGTTTGTTTCTTCGTTTCAAACACAATCCGAAATTCAACAGAAGACAACCCCACAAGATACCATTCGACAACATACCTACCAGCCATAACCAAGACTGTTGAGAGAGTTCGCTTAACCAAAGGCCAAAGTACCCCAGAGGGAATATCAAAATATTCAAGGCATAATTTAAATACAAAGTCTGGGGGTTAGGCGGTGTGGGATTCGTGGTGCAAACCCTCATCGTTAACACTGTTCCCGCAACGCAGATTCCCAGCGCAAACCAGTGCAAAAAAGCGAAAGCTATTACAAATAGAGTTTTTTTCATCCACTGCTTCATTTCAAATTCTCCTTTCAGCGTCGAAGGCGGTTGCGCCTATCTTCAAACCGGTCCCAAAACTCACGCCAGGCTTGGAGGAATCGGCCCCAAAGCAAGGCATTGGCATAGCAAAGAACAATGACAACAAACAGAAAAACGGGAAAGTAATAGAAAAGCAAGCTAAACATCGGTAGCGCCAACCATCCCACAGGAAAAGTCAGCACGACGGTCGCGACTGCAAGCACCATAAATACAGTGTCATTTATTGCCAGTGGCCTTGAGAGCTTACACGGCGAGAGGGCAAGAAGCAAAATGTAGATGCAGGCCGACAATAAACAGATTTGAATAATTGTGTGTGGAACTACCAGTTTCCAGCGGGTCATGGGATTTTCCTTTTGAGTTTTGGGGGACTTAATATCTCCCTCACTATTTTTCTAATAGCTCATGAAACAACACACATTTCAGCGTTCCTTTCCCCTCACCCCAGCCCTCTCCCCGAAGGGGCGAGGGGGCATGCTGCACTCACTTTGGCGCTTCACACAGAGTGCAGCGTGGTGGCTCGTGCTCCCCTCTCCTGTTCTGGGAGAGGGGCCGGGGGTGAGGGGTGAGCCTCTTACGTTTCGTGTCTTGAGAAACCGCGCGTGAACAAGCCGGATTGGTTAAGCATCACACTCCGCCCGGTTTGCCCCGTTGGCGTTACTGGAGCATTTGAACAAGCAAAACTCCTCCACAGTCCGGCTCGCTCACGCGCGCGGTTCCTCATGTTCAAACTTCCTCACTTTCCCCCTTCCCATAGCGGCTATACAGCCAGGAGATGAAGATCAGCGCCAGGCCCAAACCGGCTAATGAGAACATGCGGATAGGGCCGCTGAGGAAGCCGAGGTCGAAGAGGAATACCTTAAACACGGTGCAGCAGAGCAGCCCGAGGGCAGCCAGGCGCAAGGGTTTGAAGTTGCGGTTGATACCGGCGATGAGCAGCGCGGTGCCATATACCGACCAGGCTACGGAGATAAACATCTGCGCCCAGCGGGTCCAGTAACTGCCCAGGGCTTCGCGGTAGAAGTAGCAGCTTTCGTAGATTTCCTGCGTAATGCCGCCCAGCAGTAACAAGCCTGCAACCCAGCCAAGGAAACCGCTCCAATCTTTTTCCCACGGTTCGAGCCGGTCGGCGTGGCGATGCAACTGCAAAGCAGCCACGGCAGACATGCCCGAAAGAAGCACATAGGCGGCAAACCGGGCGTTGAGCAGCGGTGCCCAACCCAGCTTCACTGCTTCGATGGCGGTGAAGCACAGCATGACCAGCCCCAGAGGAAATAAGATATAGGCTGCGCCGCGAAAGGCCAACTGCTTCCAGCGCAGCCCGGCGGCGAGCAAGGCCAGGGCACCGGCGCTCCACAACACGCTCAGGAAGAAACCGGCTTGCAACTGCCAGGTTTGGCCGAGCATTGCTTTGTAATGGATAAAGGCGCTGTAGCTCTCTTGTGATACGCCCCACAGTAACATGAGGCAACCTAACAAGGCACAGGTGACGGTCGTATCGGGCCACCCTTTTTGCCCGGAAGCAGTCTGGCGTTTTGCACCCAGCGCGATGGCAAGCAGCAGCAAGGAAACCGTGCCGAAAGCCAGCGCACGCATATTCCAGAAGAGCGGAGCGGCTGCGCTATCGTAAGCCAGCGACACGCCCAGCGTCAGTAAACCACCGAGAATGCCGATGACGAGTGCGGTCTGGCGCAGCGGACCTACCTGCAAAACATTGGCAACCTGGGCCATGAGCACAGCGCCGACGCTCCACAAAATAGCCACGGCAAAGGCGGCATTGAGTTCCCATTGCGTGCCACCGGCGGCTTCGAAACCGGAATAGAGTTCGATGGTAGCGCCCAGCAGGGCAAAGCAGCCCGAAGCGACAGGCCAAAAGCCCAGCAGGCGCCGTTCAAAATCGCTGAGCACTGCCCGGTGACGATGCACCAGCCAACCGGTGAGGCCCAGGGAAACGGCGACCAACAGATAGGAGAGCGAACGCAGATTGAAGAACGGAGTCCACTGTGGGCTGATTTGCTCCAGCCCACTCCACAACGGCAAGGCTGCGGTATAGGCCAAAACGGCCATTGCGCTCTGGCGCACCACGCCATCGCGCAGCCGTGCCCCAACGGCAAAGGCAGCCGTTGCATAGAGGGCTAAAATTCCGATCATGAAATAGGCAGCGCCTTGATTGGGCGAGGTCACATCAAACCAAGGACTCAGCATCGCCCAGCGGAAAGTTTCCTGCGCCACCAGCCAGGCACCGCCGATAACGACGTAGAAGGCATAGAGCGGAGCGAAGGTATCGAGCAACACAGGGCGCGCTTCGACATCGGGAGAGGTTTGGCTGGCTGCATCGGTCAGGTGGCGATGCCGTATAACACGATTCTGGGAAAGCACGATAGCGGTGGAAATCAGGCTCACCAGCAGGGCGTTGGCGCGTTCGTTCACAAAAGGCCATTGCCAGCCGGGAGTGCCTGAGCGGCCCAGCACTTCCATGACGCTCAGTAACGAAAGGCCCCATATCCAGTGGCCGGCAGCCTGGAACAGGCGCGAACGCAACTGCATCCCCAGCACCAGCAATACAGCCGCTTCAACACTCCAGGCAATGGCCAGCACCGGCCCCTGGAACTGGATGGGCAGCGCCACGGTGAACATGGTAATGGCAATGCCGAGGGCACTGCGCTGCAAGGCTACGTTGTGCGGAGCGATGCGTGTGGTGGCCCGTGACAGCCCGCCGAAAAGAACGCCTAAGCCCAGAACAAAAACTACTTGATAGGCCGGGTTGATATCCTTGAGCAAGCCATAACCGGCCAGCGCGTAGGATGAGGCAGCGGCAAAGAGCAAAAGCAGGTCGCTGGCCGCCGTCTCTTCGCGGCGCACCAGGCTGTAGTAGGTAGCCGTCACCAGATACATCGCGAAAAGCAGCGTGCAGTAGGCGAAGATCGCCGCTGCGGATGAGGGCATGTAGTTATCCCAGCCCCAACCGCCCACCAGCAAGAAGGTGGCAATGAAGCTGAGCCAGGTGAGGCTGTTCCAGCGCTTAAAGAGAGAAACGCCTAAAATACCGGCATTGAGCACCGCGACGTAAGTGAGCAGCGGCATCGGCCCGGAGGCTGCGCCCGTTCCGCTGTTGAGCAGCATGGGAGTGAGGAAACCGCCGAGAGTAGCGAGCAAACTGAGGCTGAGCGCGTCCTGGCGCACCGCCAGGTAAACGCCCAGCGCCGTGACCAATGCCATAGACGTAAACGCGGTGGGGAACGAGAGCAAATGATATTGCTGCGCGCCAACCCAGATGCTCAGATACAGCACGGCCAGGCCCGCCCCCATGAGCCCTTCACTAAACCAGCGTTGGGCGCGCGAGCGGAAGAAGCTGCCTGCGCCGAGCATGACGATGCCCGCACCGATGCCCAGCGCCAACCGGCCTTCCGGCGGCAGGGGCGGCAGCGATTTCCAGGTGTAGGCCAGGAACGAAGCAATCGCCAGGAAAAGCGAAAACAGGCCGACCCACAACGCCCATTTGCCGCCGATGAGGTTTTCCCAATCGCGACCCGCCGTCACTCGAGGTGCCGGTGGCACAACCGGAGGAGGCGGTGGTGCCGGGGTGAAAGGAGCCGCCACTACCGGTTGCGGCTCGGCGGTGGTGGGATCGGGAATCCCCATGATATCCGGCAGCGGGGCCACAGATGCAGCGACAACCGGTGGGGTGACAGGAGGTAGGGTAACGGGCGTGGGTGGCAGCGGCGTTACGGGGCCAATCACCGACGGCTTGGGCTGCGGCTGGGTGGGCTGCGGTGTCAGTTCGGGCAGCGTGACCCAACCTCGCTCGTCGGGCTGCTGCCCAGGCGGTGTCACTGGCGCAGCCGGTGGCGGCTCCGACTGCGCGGCTTGCGGCGGACGCCACGAGCGCGCGGCCCAGTTGCGGTCGTCATCCGGCTCGGCAGGCTGCGGTGGCGGCGGCGTGATACCGAGCCGCTCCTCTACCCGTTCGAGCCGCTCCACAACATATTTAATGTTTCTTTCCAGCCCGTCTAAACTGTTGTCGTAAGGAAGTGCGTTTGGCATGAGGATTCCTTCGGAATTGGTCTTTGATCTTTGGCCTTTGGCCTTATTTAAGTCTTAGCGCCGGTTAGGAAGCAAATAGGTGGCCGGTTGTCTGAGCTTGTATTGCTTTTTGAGGGTGTGTCGTTGGATAGCATTGGAACCACTCCTTTATACGGCATCATTTAACTTAACAGTGTTAACTTGAATGGCAGAAAAAATACCCCATTTCGGGAGTTCATTTAGAAAAAGATCTCCTCTCAATTGCCCCTGAAAGAACTCCAGGAGGGACGGTCTTCTTCTTTTCCCTGGCAAATACCGTCAATCAAAGTCGCGAGCAGCGTTTGCGAGATTTCGCGGGCGTAGTCGGGGGTCATGAGCGGGCTAATGCCCAGTGATACCAGGCCATGCGCTCCGGCCCACAGCACATCGGCAGCGGTGACGGCGTTGCAGGGGCGCACGGTGCCTTTGCCGATGGCTTCTTCGATGGCGGCCACCAGCAGGCGCATCGCCACGGTGCGCGGGCGTTCGCCTTTGCTGTTGGTAGCGGAAATGACGATGTTTTCCAGCTTCCGGCGAGCTTCTTCATCACTCTCGTCGCCGTTGTAATCGGTATCGACGAAGCGTGGCATGAAGTAGAAATCGCTGCGCTGCATGAACATCAGGCGGTAGAGCGCGGGGTTTTGCAGGCCGAACTCGATATAGGCCCGTCCCAATGCCTCAATACGCTCCAGTGGGTCGGTGTGAGCGGCGGCGGTTTCTTCGACACGCTGATCGAAAGCGGCAAAGCCATCTTGCACGGTTTCGCGCAGCAGTTCGTCTTTGTTGCGGAAATAGAGATAGATGGTGGTGGGCGTGTAGCCAATGCGCTCGGCCACGCGGCGGAGTGAAAAGCTATCGTAGCCTTTTTCCAAAAACTCCTCGCCCGCCGCCGCCAGGATGCGCTCACGCAATTCGCGCCGCTCCTGCTCGCGCCGCAAGCGGCTGGCTTCCTGCGTGCGCCTGGTCCGGGTTGTCGGAGGAGTTTTTGGCATTATGGACGGTATTTTAGTTAACAGTGTTAATCTTGTCAAGGTGACAGGTGTTAGGTGTAAGGTGACAGCAGTGGTGGTAACCGGGCGTTGTGGGCAAACCGTAGCCTTGAAGCTCGTCATCCCCGCGTTCGCGGGGATCCAGTACACGGCTTTAGGTTAGGATCGTGCCGAAGCGCTTATTTACGGCCAGTACATGACTTAAGGGCTGATTACCGCAACGTCAGCCTCCATCTGCAAGGCTGTGTACTGGATCCCCGCGTTCGCGAGGATGACGGGCGAAAATGACACATACAGCGTAAAAATATAAAGCTCACTTCGCGTTCTTCGCGGTGCAACGAACGTAACACGCTCCTACCCTCAAAATCTCTGCGTCCTCCGCGTCCTCTGCGGTGAACCCCTAATGAGAAGCGTCCAATTCAGCGATACGGGTTTGGGCGGTTTGGCGGTCGAGGGCTTGTTCGGCGATCCATTCCGGGTCGGCAGGGGCATTGATGATTTGGTGGAGAATCTGGCGCGCCAGGGCTTTTTGTTGGTCGGCCATCAGAGTTTCGGCGTAGTGGAGCAGGCCGGTGGAGTTGTGCGGCGCGATTTGCAGGGCGCGACCGTGCATATCGAGGGCGCGGTCGATGCTGCCGCCCAGAATGAGCGGCTTGATGTGGGTGATGCGGGCGATGGCGCGCACCGGACCGGCGAAGTAGTAGGTCTCGTCCTGGTTCATGGCACGCTCGATGTGGGTTTGGGCGCTCCGCAACTGGCCCGGCCCATGTAGAAAGCCGCTGCGGCGCGAGGCTTCCAGCAGGTTGATGCCCCACCAGTAGTGGCCTTCGACCTCGTGGTGGTTGTCTTCCACCGCACGCTGGGCAAGGCTCCGGCCCAAATCGAAGTGGGCCAGCGCGGTTTTATCGTCTTTAGCCATCAGCCCCTGAAAATGCGCCAGTCGCGCACCGCGCCACAGCACGTCGAATTTCGGTGATTTGCGCAGAGCGGCATCGAGTTGGCGCTCCAGCGTGACGAGGCGAATGCCTTCGTGGCGCGCTTGCCAGAGTTCATCGAGGGCATTCAAATCGACGGATTGAGAAGACGTGCTCATAAGTAGAAAATAACGGTTTTGCAGGAATTTTACCCCGTTCGCTCAAGCAAGAGCAAAACCGGCTCCCCAGGAATTGCAAGTTCGTATATTTCAACCGAAAATACGCTTGCATTACGAGTTGATTCTCTTCAAACTCTTTTCATGCCGTTCGCCCCCAAAATCCGCAAAACCCTCATTAACGCTCTTGAAGAACATGCGTTGCCGATTCTGGAAAACCAGCCGATAACTCAATTGCTGGCCGCTCCTCCATTCGACTTGGGAAACTTCGAGACTAAAATTATCTCCGAGAATTATCTGCCCGATAATGCCCATAGTATTTTGGAGGTAAAACGAAGTTGGCCCGAGTTTGGCCTGCTGGCAACGCGGGGACTGCGCTTGGAATATATCTTCAGTGGCACCAGCCATCGTAAGATAGGTATCCGCCGGAACCATGCCATAGCAAATGAAAAAATGGGAAAAGCAGTGCCGCCGGCAGTGCAGATGCTGAAAATCATAGCTCCGGCAACTATTTTCTATGCCGATTTCTGTCCTCGCGAATCTGCAGAATATTATCCTGAATTAGCACAGGACAGCTTTCAAAGCATTATGGTGTATTTCGATAACGACATCACTTTCAGCCATACCCGCCGGCATTTGATGACGTCCGAAACCACGCATCGCCTCCAAACTTACGATCAGTCGATTATACAATTGGCCCATATCTACTACGAAGATCTCCGCTTCAATAACAATCGTGCCAGCAGCCAGAATTTGCTATTGGCGATCATGCAGCGGTTGCATTACCACCTGCGCCAAAACCGGCCTGATATCAGCAACAGTTGCTGGCTCGAACCAGAGGATTTTGCTACCGTCACCTCAACTCAACACCAACAGGATATTCTTTGCCTGCAAGTGGTCGATTACGTGCAAAACCATTTACATCTGCCACTCACGGTCGATGGCATCGCCAAGGAGTTCGGCTTTTCAGGTTATTACCTCAACAAGGTATTTGCAGCCGTTCAGGGCACGACCCTCAAGAAATTCATTACCCAACTCCGTGTCAAAGTAGCCTGTGAAATCCTGAGCCACGATAAAGAACGAGTGAGCGATGTCGCCAACCTAGTGGGCTACTCCAGCCAAGATTCATTCGGCCACAGTTTCAAACGCATTACCGGCGTGAGTCCCAGCCAATTTCGACAAAGAGTCAGAAAGTCTTCTTGATTAACAATTTTATTCATGTACTTTTGTCTTAATCGAACTTTGCACTGCGAGTTTGGTTTGAGCGCCCCTGGGAATGGGTATAATACTACAGCATTGCCGTATTGATAGCCGGTGGAGGACAATCATATGTATATTTCCAAGCATCGCACTGCTTTTACCCTCATAGAATTATTGGTCGTCATAGCTATCATAGCTATCCTGGCCGCTATTTTATTCCCGGTTTTTGCCCGTGCCCGCGAAAATGCCCGGCGCAGCAGTTGCCAGAGCAATCTCAAGCAAATTGGCCTGGCCATCATGCAATATACCCAGGATTATGACGAAAAATATTTCCCCCATCGCAACTACGGTGCTCCCTACCGCACGACGTGTAGTGCCACATACGCGGCCTGGGCAACCTTCATAGAGCCATATGTCAAGAACTGGCAAATATTTAATTGCCCCAGCCACGGCACTGCCTATGCGGGCGGTTGTACAGCGCAGAGCAGCATGTCCTACGGTATTTCATATCGCAGCCTCTATTACGTGGGTGAAGAACTCGGCACTCCCTACGGCGGCATCACCGAACCCTGCACGGCAAATTGTGGTGTAAGCCTGCATTATTTGAATTCGGCCACCTCGACCGCCGCCGTGGAGGATGCCAGCGGCACCATCCATGTCACCGATGCGTTCGGCACCACATTCACTTCCGGCTATGACGTGGTTTCACCAGGCGATGGAACCGGCGAATATGCCCGACGCATCTCCGACCGCCACCTCGATACGGTCAACATTTTGTTCGTGGACGGGCACGTTAAATCAATGAAAAAGTCGGCGGTTGTCGGCCCCGGTAAAGCCCAGTGGCGTCATTGGACGACTTCACTCGATTAGTTGGATTAAAATTACCAATTACATTCAAGTAGTTTTGTTTGAATCGGTTTTTCACATTCAAAATCGGTTTGAGCGGGAAGTAAAGTGGGTATAATACCAAAATATCCGACTCATTCTGTAGCCACACGGAGGACAATATCATGAAGACATCAACTCACAAGCACCGGATAGGTTTCACGCTCATAGAACTATTGGTCGTTATTGCCATAATAGCTATTCTCGCATCCATCCTGTTCCCGGTTTTTGCTCGTGCCCGTGAAAACGCCCGCCGCGCCAGTTGTCTAAGCAACCTCAAACAAATAAGTTTGGGAATTATGCAATACACCCAGGATTATGATGAAAGGTATCCCAGTGTATTGGAAGGCCGTCATGGCGGGCCTTATATCGTGCAAACCAAAACCGGTTGGCCAGGAAGAAGATTTTCGTTTGGCGGGCAAAATTATATTTCCTGGATGGATTTGATTTTTCCCTATGTCAAAAACGTTCAAATCTTCGAATGCCCTTCTCAGCCCGATTCGCGCACCGCGACCGGGCGCAAGCTCAATGCTGCGTCGTATGGCTATAGTGGGGCGATCAATGGTTATGAAAACGATCGTTATGGAAGACCAGTCGCGAATAGTATCGGCAACGCCTTAGCGGATATAAGGCGTCCGTCAGAGGTGGGGATGCTCATCGATAATCTGGATATCTATAATCATCAGAATATTCCTTATCGCTATGTTACCGTTCCTGCTGCCGACCTTTCAACGGTGGTTCCCCATTTCGACGGCACCAATGTTGCGTTTGCTGATGGACACGTAAAGTGGCGCAAGCGCACCTCGATTATCGGCCCTTATACCGTCTATGTCTCCTATGGCTCCAATCCCAATAGCATGTATGCCAATCCTTTCTGGAATCCGTTTATTGATTAAGTCATCATTCACACCCCTTACTGCCCTGTAAAAATAAGTCTTTTACCTCATCATGTCTGGGAGCGCAGGCGTCCCGCCTGCATCGCGCCTTGTACCATATGCAGGCGGGACGCCTGCGCTCCCAGGAACGACGAACCACCAACAAGTAAAAACTTAATTTACAAAATACTTACTCCCTCATGAAAAAAGTTATTCCTCTTTTGCTCACTCTCAACCTTGCGGCAACAGGCATTGCCTTGCCGCCGGTCCAAGCCGCAACGCCCCTCAACGCCGAGAAAATAGCCGCCGTCAAGGAGGGCACACTCACCACGGCCCACGCCAGTTGGTGGGGTTTCGATGCTGCCGATTCCACCGACGCACTGCAAAACGCCATTAATTCGGGGGTTGCCAAACTGATTGTCGATAACACAGGCTCCGACTGGATCATCAACAAACCCATCCAATTAGCCTCCAATCAGGAAATCGTGTTTGCCGATGGAGTGGTGATTCAGGCCAAGAAAGATTGTTTTAAGGGTAAAAACGATTCGCTCTTCACCGCAACCAATATCAGCAACCTCGCTCTTCGCGGTGAAGGCACCGCAATCCTGCGCATGCAGAAACAGGATTATCAGAATCCCGCGCTTTATGAAAAAGCAGAGTGGCGCATGGGAATCAGCCTGACCGACTGCACCAATATCACCTTGCGCAACCTCACCGTGACGCAAACCGGTGGCGACGGGCTTTATCTGGGGGCATCACGTGCCGGTTACAATAAGAATATTCTGGTCGAAGATATGAATTTCATTGATAACCACCGCCTGGGTATGGGGGTTATCAGTGTGGAAGATCTCACCATTCGCCGCTCCAAATTCAACGATACCAAAGGGACCGGGCCGAATGCGGGGATCGACTTCGAACCCAATTTCGCCCAGCAGCGTTTAGTCAATATTGTCGTCGAAGACAGCGAATTCAATAACAACAGCGCCGGAGCCGGTATTCATATCTATGCCGGGCGATTCAACACCACGACAAAACCGATATCGATGACTTTCAATCGCTGCTCCACCACTGGCAATAAAGAGGGAGCCTTACTGGTCGCCACTGAAAAGCAGAACGAAGCCGTGCCCGGCCAGGTAACGTTCAACGACTGTTTTTTCCGGCAGGACAACATCCAGATACATAACCCGGTTGTGAACGGCGTGCATTATCAATTCAACGATACCGTGGTCGATTGTTCTTCGGCGAGTGAGAAAAAGCAGAACCCGGTTGTTTTGAATGCCAATATCCATGCCGAAAACGGGGTGCTCGGCGGTATTCACTTCAAGAACACGACGCTTATCCCAGCCAGTGGCGCCCGCCCCATCGAATCGGCCTTTCAGGTGCGCGTAGCCGATATAAAAGAGATCGGTGGCACCTTGCAAGTTCAGCACAACGGCCAAAAAACACCTTACAATCTGCCGAAGTATGTCAATGAGCTACAGGCTTGGGCGAAGACCGTCAACAGTCTCCGCGCAACGACTATCGACCCGGCTTCCCTGCAAGTGCCTGCGCAAGACGCACAGCGAACCAACAATGAAAATTTCTTTCTGCAGGGCGCTTTTCAATTCCTGCAATATGCCCGGGCCGGGCAACCGATAACCGTCAACTTGCGTGTCAGTAAGGTTTATAGTCATGTGACGGAAGTCGAACTACAAGACCCGCACGGCAAAACCTTGCAAACCCACAAGCTTCCGCTGGATGGCACGACATTTCCTCTCTCTTTCACTGCAACCGAAACCGGATTTTATCGCATCGTGCGTAAAAGTAGCTTCTCGCAGAAAATCGACATTAATTCGTCTCATGCCGGTAGCGGCATTGTGGCCCAGAATAAAGTCGTCTTTCTGCGCCCCCAGGGCCGCATCTATTTCCAGGTGCCAGCCGGTGTAAAGTCGTTTACATTGAGCGTTTCCACCGACTCACAGGCCAAAGTCGCCCTGCTGGACGGCCAGGGTAATAAAGTGCAGGAAAAGAACCTGACCAATCAAATGGAACTCTTTCCCGCGAGCAGGGCCGATGCTTCGCAAGCGGAACTGTGGGCGCTGGAAGCCTCCGATGCCGTATGGCTGGTGACAGTGGGAGTCTATGCTCCCCTTGCGCCAGTCTTGTCTACTAACCCCCAAACCCTCCTCATCTCTCCATAAAAGGTTCAGCAACATATCATGAATAAAAATAGCATTGCTTTAACACTTGCCCTGGGCTTGACACTGACTGGCGGACTGCTCCTGCCTGCCGGGGCCGCGCCCAATATCGCCGCCGACCCGGCAAAGATTGCCGCCGTTAAAGCGAAAACGCTCACCACAGCCCACGCCAGTTGGTGGGGATTTAATGCCGAAGATTCCACCGAGGCGCTGCAAAATGCCATCAATTCAGGTGTTTCCAGGCTGATTGTCGATAATATCGGTGCGGATTGGGTTGTGAGCAAGCCCATTGAACTGGCTTCCAACCAGGAGATCATTTTTGCCGAAAACGTCGTGGTGCAGGCCAAAAAGGGCACATTTTTAGGCACTAACGACTGTCTCCTGATTGGCCGCAACGTGCAAAAAAGCACTCTCACTGGCCACAAGGGAGCAACTCTCCGTATGCAACGCGACGACTATGCCAATCCTAAGCTCTATAAAAAAGCCGAATGGCGTCACGGCATCAGCTATATCGACAGCCGCAACGTGATCGTGCGCGGTCTCACCGTCCGCGAAACCGGCGGCGACGGCCTTTATCTGGGGGCCAGCCGCAATGGTTACAACAAAAACGTGCTGGTGGAAGATATGAACTTCGATGCTAACTATCGCCTGGGCATGGCAGTTATCAGCGTGGAAGATCTGGTCATTCGGCGTTGCAAATTCAATAACACCAAAGGCACCGGCCCTGATGGCGGTATTGATTTCGAGCCTAACTATCCTGAACAACGCCTGGTGAACTGCGTGGTGGAAGAGAGCGAATTTGAAAACAATTTCGCTGGTGGCTTCGATATCTACCTGGTGTTCATGAACAAAACATCACTTCCGGTTTCCATTACCCTGAAAAATTCACGATTCAAGGGCAACCTTCAGGGTGTCGTTTCCACCATTTCCAAAGAGGTGGATAAAGCGGTGGACGGCACTATCGAAATTAGCGACTGCCGGTTCGATAACAACGGTATTACCCTCAATCCGCCGGCACGCGGTGCCCGTCACATCATCAAGGATTGCACCTTCGACTATGTTACCAACACACCCGCCACGCAACGTGGTGGCAGTCGTAAATCGCCACTGATTATCAAAGGCGATGTGCACAGCAAAGAAGTATTGTTGGGAAATGTCAGCTTTACTAACAATCTTTTACGCCTCAAGCCGGAAATGGCACCGATTGAAGTGACCTTCCAGACCAACATGAATCTCGAAGATACCATTACCGGCGCTTTAACGGTGGAGAAAAACGGTGCGAAAACAGCCTTCGATATCGACAAATTTATCGGCGAACAGCAAAAATTCCTGGCGGTGCTCAATGCCACAAAGAGCGCCCGGGTCGATATTACAACCCTGAAAGTTCCAGAAAAAGATGCGCCGGTAGAGAGCGATGCGCGCTACTATCTACAGGGTAAATTCACCTTTTTGCAATATGCCCGGCAAGGGCAGGATATCACGGTGAACGTGCGGGCGAAAAGAGTCTATGACCGCTTGACGGAAGTGGAATTGCAAGACCCGCAAGGCAACGTCATCCAAAAATACACCGTCCCCCTGGACGGCACTGTACTTCCGATAAGCTTTACCGCCACCCAAACCGGTCTTTACCGGGTGGTGCGCAACAGTACTTTTTCACAGCAGTTGGACGTGAGTTCACCGCATCGGGGCAACGGTTTGCTCATCGACGGCAAACTGCTCACCCTACCCGGCAATGGCCGCCTCTATTTCGAGGTGCCTCGTAGCGTGAAAGAGGTCAAGATAGGAGTTTCTACCGATTCCAATGCCGATATTTCCTTACTGGATGCCCAGGGTAAGGTGCAGCAAAAAATGGACAAGCTCAATGGCTTCGGGCTGTTGCAAGCCAGCCGTGCGAATACGTCCCAGAGTGAGATTTGGTCGTTGCAGGTGAATAACGCAGTGTGGCTGGTGACACTGGCCCCGTATGAACCGCTCATCCCCATCTTCTCAACCAACCCGGCGACTATGCTACGCGTACCTTAAAAGACATCCTTATAATCACGGCGCAACGAGAAAAATCTCGCTGCGCCGTTTTTGTCGATGTAATCCTACCTTCACGCAACTGCCAACAGGAAATTAAAACTCTGTCAAAATGACATTCATGGCACTGCCCCCGGAAATTCGTGAGGAAATTCTCAAAACGCTGGACGATGGCGTCTTGCAAGTGTTAGCCTCGCAACATGTGCTTCAACTGCTGGCCGCCCCACCCTTCTATCTAACCGGAGTGGAACGACGGGTTCTCCGCGAGAAGCCCTTACCATCTCCGCCCAACTACCCCTTGCAAGATAGCCATCGCTGGAATGAAGAGCAGATGATAGCTTCTCGCGACCTCTATCTGGTGTTTGTGAGCAGGGGTATTATTCACAAGAAAATAGGCATATTGAAATCGCACTGCCTCTCACTCACTCAACGCCAGCAAGAAGCACCGCCGGGGGTCCAACTCATCGAACTGAAGGCTCCCGTCAGCATATTATATGCCGACTTCGTGGCCCGCGAACACGGAGCATTTTCCGATGAAAATGCCCCTCGCAATACCAAGATTCTCACCCTGCATTTCGGCCACGAAGTAACGCTAACACTGACCGGCTACCAACAGGATGAGCACATGTGCTCACATCACCTGCAAATTCGCGATGTTTACCTGCGGCAACTGGCCGAAATCTACTGGGAAGAAATGCGCCGCGAAGCCAACACGAGTTCGTGTCAAACCTTACTGCTGGCTATTATGAATCGTCTGCACTACCAATTGGCCTTTGCCCAGGCCGCAGCCGAGAGTAAGAGTGTGCCGTCGCCCGAAAACGGACAGGAGCTTTCCAGAACACAACAGAAACACCGCCGCCTATGCCATAACGCCATTGAACATGTACAAAACAATATTGGACAGCCGATGAGCATCAAACTCATCGCACGGCATCTGGGAGTTTCGGAATATCACTTGAGCAAAGTATTCCATCTGGAATATGGCGTCACATTAATCCATCACATCGGCGTCATGCGTATCGACATTGCCAAAACCATGCTGCGCAGCACCGGCGAATCGGTCAGCGTCGTGGCCCAACGAACCGGCTTTTCCAGCGCTGAAAGCTTTAGTCATGTATTTCGCAAACACACTGGAATGAGTCCCCGGCAATTTCGCAAACAGCAAAAACTGTGACGCTACCGTTGCGCGCTACTGTCCTTCATGCAACACAAAGGCCACGAAGGAATCGCAAAACAAAAGACAATTTTCATGGTCTCTGCGATCACCTCGTGGCCTTTTAATACCAATCCTAAAAATTAACCTCCTGTTGTTGTAACCAAGAAAACAGAATGCAGGAAACAGGAAACCTATTCTTGAGATAAGCAATTGGGTTTTACCCTGAACAAAAAGCTGTGTTCTGGATCCCCGCGTGCGCGAGGATGACGAGCGTGGGATGCTTGCGGTAGCCATCAAAGTCTGGTTGCCGTCCTGTTTCCTGTATTCTGTCTACTGTCTACTGTCTACCTGCCGGAGAGGAAGATAATATCTGGGATTGGTATAAGATAGCCGGGGGTTATCCCTGCACCGTCACCGCTTCGGCAGCCTGGCGCAATGCTGCAATGAAATCGCCTTTAGGCACGAACTCATGCCCGACCCAGCCTTCGTAGCCGGTATCGTGGATGGCACGGGCCACGGCGGGATAGTAGATCTCCTGCTGGTCGTCTAAATCGTTGCGGCCAGGATTACCGGCGGTGTGGAAGTGGGCGATATGCTCGATGTTATCGCGGATGTTGCGGATGAGATCGCCTTCCATGATCTGCATGTGGTAGATGTCGTAGAGCAGCTTCACGCGCGGTGAATTGACGGCTTTGACGACTTCCACGCCCCAGGCGGTGCGGTCGCACTGGTAGTCTTTGTGGTCGACCTTGGAGTTGAGCAGTTCCATGATCAGAGTGACACCGGCGGCTTCGGCTTCGGGAGCCAGCAAACGGAAGCCTTCGATAGTGTTGGCAGCGCCCTCTTCCTCGCTGATGCCGTCGCGGTTGCCCGAGAAGCAGATGAGGTTGGGGATGCCGTTCTTCTTGGCGACTTCCAAATTGGCACGCACTTCATCGAGAATGCGGCTGTGGTTTGCTTTCTTGTTGAGGCCGTCGGTGAGGGTGCCGTGGCCCACGATGGAGGCGATGGTGAAGCCGGCACCGAGCCAGCGATCGTACTCTTCCGGCTGGGGCATTTCCACGCCTGTGATGCCGAGGTCGAAAATCTGCTTAATGTGGTCGCCCGTGAGTTCACCGAGCGTCCAACGACTGAATGCTTGTTTAAATGACATGTGTTCCTTTTGGGGGGATCTCACGCAGAGGCACAGAGGACGCAGAGGGGTTTTTGAGTGTCTGGGTTGAGGAACCGCGCGCGTGAGCGAGCGGATTGATGAAGCGTAATGCTAAGCCGGACAGATGCCGGACATAAACAAAAAGGTCAAACAATCCACTTGCTTACGCGCGTGGTTCCTCACTCTGCGTGAGCTTTCAATCAATTACGCATCTTCAAAAGCCGCATCGAAGGCGCGTTCGCTCGGCTTGAAGTCCACGTTTTTGGTGAAGGCGGCGGCTTCGCGGGCGCCGTGGAAGCGGTCCATGCCGGAATCTTCCCATTCGATGGAGAGCGGGCCTTCGTAGTTGATGGCGTTGAGGGCGCGGATGATTTCGCCGAACTTGATTTTGCCGTGGCCCAGCGAGCGGAAATCCCAGTAGCGGCGGTAGTCACCGAAGTTGAGGTGGCCGCCGAAGACGCCGCTACGCTGCGGGGTGCTCGACCAGTAGACGTCTTTCATGTGAACGTGGTAGATGCGATCGGCGAATTCACGGATGAAATCGACATAGGCCACGCCCTGGTAGCCCAGGTGAGAAGGGTCGTAGTTGAAACCGAAGGCTTCGCGGCGGCCCAGCGCTTCGAGGGCACGTTCGGCGGTGACGTTGTCGAAAGCGATTTCGGTGGGGTGAACTTCGAGGGCGAATTTGACGCCGACTTCATCGAAGACATCGAGAATAGGGTTCCAGGCAGCGGCGAAATCTTCAAAACCCTTGTCGATGGCCTTGGGAGAAACCGGGGGAAAGGAATAGAGATAGGGCCAGATGGAAGAACCGGTGAACCCGTTGACGACTTTGACGCCGAGGTTCTTGGCGGCACGGGCGGTGGTTTTGATTTCATCGGCAGCGCGCTGGTTGACACCGGCGGGGTCGCCATCGCCCCACACGTGTTCGGGCAGAATGGCTTTGTGGCGGTCGTCGATGACGTCGCAAACCGCCTGGCCGACCAGGTGATTGGAGATAGCGAAAAGCTGCAAGCCGTTATCGGCCAGGATTTTCTTCTGTGCCTCGCAATAGGCGGGGTCGGAAGCGGCTTTCACGACGTCGAGGTGGTCGCCCCAGCAGGCGAGTTCCAGGCCGTCGAAGCCCATGTCGGCGGCTTTGGGAGCCAGTTCGGCCAACGGCAAATCGGCCCATTGGCCGGTGAAAAGTGTGACGGGTCTTGCCATAAGTTTGCGTTCTCCTTAAGGTTTTGTCCCGGATTTTGAGTCTCCGGTCGAGAAGTACGCTACATTATGGCATAACGCTTTATGGCAAGCCCGTATTTTAGAGGATTTTAGAAAGATTAAAATTTCTTGACCGGTTCACTTGTCATCGTTTATAATCCTATCCACGTCCGTTACCCGTGCCCGGTCGTCATGGCGGCGAAAATCGCGCGGAATAGTATCGAGGTGTTGCTATGAAGTTTTCCCGAACCGGCCTTCCCAACGGCCTGGCGCTTGGTGTTTCCGGGGTTCTGGCCCTTGGCCTGACCTTGCCTGCAAGCGCCGACACCTACCATGCGGTTACCAGCGGTGAAACGCTGTCCGCCATTGCCAAGCGCTATAACGTTAAAACCAACGATCTGCGCGAGGCCAACAAACTCAGCAACCTGGGCGATAATTCTCCGCTGGCTGCGATGCTGCTACGCATTCCCGGTGCGGAAGAAATTGCCGCCAACAGCGCCAGCGCTCAATCGTCAACTCCTGCGCCGCGTGCTGCTACTACCCTGCGTCAGCAAGTTCCAAGCCAAAGCGCAGCGCGCTATTTCGGCACCGTCACCCGCACCACGCCCTACGTGGTGCAAAACGGCGACACCCTGGAATCGGTGGCTGCCCGTTTCACGCAGCACAACGAGAGCGTTTCGGTTGCCGAAATTCGCTCCCGCAATCACCTTTCCACGATGCCACGCGTGGGCACCACCATCCAGATTCCGATCAAGACCACGTATGGCGTTTCGCAGTCTTCGGCGCAGATTCAACCTCGCGCCGCCGCCCGCGCCATCACGCCCGATTCCGGTGACAGCGCCAGCATCAGCGTGGTGAACACCTCCAGCGGCGATGAACCGGTGGCCCGCGTCATCACCGCCGATGCCGCTCCGGTGTATCAGGCTCCCAACGCCTCACGCGGCCAGTTGGCTTCGCGTGGCGGCTACGGTTCGATGATCGAAGGCGGGCGCGTGCTGCAAAACGGCGAAGAATTGATGAGCGCGCCTTCCAAGCGCACCAACACCCGCTCGTCTTCCCTGCCCGCCACCCATAATCTGGCGCGGGTCGCTAAAATTTCACAAAACGGTGCCCGTATCCGCCGCTTGCCCGATGCCGACGCCGCCACGCTTTACAACTGCAAAACCGGCACGGAAATCGCCGTTATCCGCCAGCAGGGCGCCTGGTCGGCCATCTTGATGAGCGACCGCTCCACCGGCTGGATTCCGACCCGTTACCTGAACTTCACCGGTGCCAGCGTCGACATCACCTCGCAGGTTGAGACCCAGGATCGCGGCGACGACACCGCCACCGGCTGGACGGCCGGCTACCAGAGCAACCACCCCGCCATTCGCTATGCCTTGAGCTGGCTGGGCACGCCCTACGTCTACGGTGGCAACAGCACTCGTGGCATCGACTGCTCGGCGCTGATGCAGCGCGCCTTCGCCGCCAGCGGCAAGAAGCTGCCCCGCGTCTCGCGCGACCAGGCCAAAGTCGGCATGAAGGTTTCTCCCGAGAACCTGCAGCCCGGCGACCGCCTCTATTTTTCGGCTTCGGGCACCCATGTCGATCACACCGGCCTGTATATGGGCAACGGCCTGTATGTCCACGCCAGCGGCGGCGCACGCAAAGTGGTGGTTTCCCGACTGCGCGAACCGCGAAGCTGGAATATTTTCGTGGGCGCACGACGCTAAACCAAATGAGTCATAAAAGAGCGCAGGGCGAATGCCTTGCGCTCTTTTTGTCTCTATGGACCGCCGGCAGGATGCCGGCGGTCCATAGAAGTGCGAGGACAAGCAAAAAGCTAAGGCTCACCCGGCTTGCTTACGCGCGCGGTTCTTCATGAGGAACCACGCGCGTAAGCGAGTGGATTGAGGAAGAGTTCTACCTCCGCCAAAACATTAAGATAGACCATACCTCAGAGTTAAGTCAGGAAGCAAAAAGATCCGTCAGTCCGGCTTGCTAACGCGCGCGGTTCTTCGGGCATACTAAAGCACAACGCCATGAAAGAAAGCGAAACCAACCCCTTCGAGCATCTCCAGAAAGTTTTGCGCAATCTGGAAGGGTGGCTCGAACACGGCGACAAGGCGCACGTGATGTTGGCCAAGCCGACATTGGAAGAGTTCCTCAGGCAGCCGCTGCCCTCGCATTTGCACACCACGGTGAAGCCGCGCACCGGGCCGCGGGTGGCGGTGCGCAGCCCGCGCGACGGGCAGGTGAACCGGCAGACGATGGCGCGCTGGCCCAAGGACAACCTGATAGAAAGCAGCCTGCCGACGATCATGTGCGTGGTAAACGGTGCCGCCGACTTACGCATTGCCGATTATATAGTGCATTGCCGGGTGGGCGATATTTTGCTGCGCCCACCGGCGCTGGCCGGTATTTCGGGATCGCAGCCCCATTTTGAAACCGACCGCACCGGACGAAGCTGCGACCTGCTGTGGATATTCCCCGGGCGGCTCAACGGGCAGGGACTGGAAAGCTACCTGTGCTACTCGCGCGAAGACGAGCACAGCCACGGCTCGCACCTGTGGTTTAAAAGCCTGTTCCTCAGCACGCTGTTTCAGGAGTTATATGAAGAACTCGAACGGGGCGATAGCCGCCAGAGCATCGAGAAGCTCTTTTCAACCCTGATTTTTTCGATGCAGCGGCAAATCGCGCGCGATGAGGCCATTATCCCGCCTTTCAGCCCGGAGATGAAAACCCCCATCCTGCCCTCGCAAGAACCGATACAATTAGCCCAGAGTTATATCGAAATGCACCTGGGCCAGCCGCTCACCATCGAACTGGTGGCCCGTCACGTGGGGCTTTCGGCTTCGGTTTTCAAACGGAAATTCAAGCAATACACCGGACAAACGTTCAACAACTATGTCGCTACGGCGCGCATGAAAAAAGCCGCAGAACTCCTGCACGGCTCGGAGATGTTCATTTCTGAAGTCAGCCACGTGGTGGGCATGACCGATTGCCATTTCCGCCGCCTGGCCCGCCAGCATTGGGGCTGCACTCCACATGAGTACCGACAGAGCAAAAGCGACCGGATATGACTCTTTAAGGCCCGATATGTTCGTTAGTTTTTGCCAGGAAAGGGGCATACTTAACCGGTTGACGTTACCCGCATACTTACATCCTGATTTTGGAGAGTATTCCTATGTTAGAGCCGCGTTTTAACAGATCGAAAGGCTTCACCCTTATTGAATTATTGGTCGTCATAGCTATTATAGCAATACTCGCCGCTATATTGTTCCCGGTCTTTGCGCGGGCGCGGGAAAACGCACGCCGCACGGCCTGTCTTTCCAACCTTAAGCAGATTGGGTTGGGCATTGCGATGTATACGCAGGATTATGACGAGCGGTTGGTGAGTTATGCGTATCCTAACCCGCTCGGCAGCGTTATTTACGGATATCAGGTGGCACTCCATCCTTATGTGAAGAATTACCAGCTCTATGTGTGCCCGAGCGCTGAAAAAATTAGCACTAATGGTTCGGCTTCATGCGACCCCACTAAAGTATCAACTTCGGCAACGGGAGCGGGTTCGTATGGATATAACTATTACAATCTGGGCAACTATACACGGAATCCCGGACCGGTCGATGCCGTGACCAATCCCAACCGCCTTGAAGACCGAAGCCTGGCTGAAATAGCTACGCCCACCGAAACCGTAATGCTGACGGAAATTAATTCCATTAATGGCGGCGGCCCTACTTATCAGCCGACACACTGGGGCAACCCTGCCGCCGGTAGTTGCCACACCGGCCCGGCCCCCAAAACGCTGGCCGACCAGCGCGCATTCTTCCATTTCGACGGGACTAACGTTGCTTTCGTTGATGGACACGCTAAATTCATGAAGTGGGAAGCGCTCGGTGATTACGACCGGAATGGCACGCTTGACAATGGTTGGTATGATAGGAATTAAGACGATCAATGTAGGGACATGGCGTGCCATGCCCGCGAGCGTAAGGCTGACGTCAACTTAAAATGACAATGATTGCAAAATGCACCGGGCGCATTGCCATGCGCCCCTACGGGGTTATTGAACAGGCTCTGATACCATTCATATTCCATTATTCATAATGAAGCTCAATCATTGGTTTGCCTTTGCGCTTTGTTTTTCCCTTGCGATGTCTTCCCTCGCCCACAGTCAACCGGCTGCGCCGGAGTTGAAAAGCCTGGCACCCAGTACCGGCACTCTCGTACCAGCGTTTTCCCCTAAACGCACTGCCTACCTGTTGCAGGTGCCGCACGGCACCGCCGGTGTGAGTTTCAAAGCCGAAAGTGCCACAGCCGATGCAGCCCTCACCGTGAACGGGCAGCCGTTTGCGGCAACGCAGGCCTATCCCCTGGGCGTTGGCAGCAACACGATTGAACTGGCCCTGAAAAGCGGGCAAGCGCAAACCGTCTACCGCCTCACCGTGCTGCGCGACGGCCCTACGCCCAACTGGCAAAAAGTGCTGGCCAACGGGCCATTCCCGATCCGCGATTCGGCGGGTGAACTGGTGTTCGATAACCGCATGTGGCTGCTGGGCGGCTATTTCCCCAAGCTCTCGGGCGATGTCTGGCATTCGGCAGATGGCACGAACTGGCAGGAAGCCACTCCCATCCCTATCCCGCACGGCATCAACATTCCACTCAACTATGTCTTCAATGGCAAAATGTGGGTGGTCGATAACGAAGGCCAGCTTTTTGCTTCGGGCGATGGCAAGGCCTGGGAGCTGGTCGATGCCAAACCAGCCTGGGGCAAGCGTTATGCAGCGGGCGGCGTGGTTTTCAACGGCAAGATGTGGGTATTTGGCGGGCGCAAAGGCCAGGCGCTGATGAACGATGTGTGGTCGTCTGCCGATGGCCGCACCTGGAAGCAAGAAGTGGAAAATGCGCCGTGGTCGCCACGCCAGTTGTTTGGCAACGTGGTGGTAAAAGACGGCAAAATCTGGCTGATTGGCGGCGGTGTCACCAACTACGCGCCGTTTCGCGCTTATCGCGATGTGTGGGTTTCGGAGAATGGCATCGACTGGCAGCAAGTGACCGACCAGGCCCCGTGGCCGGGGCGGATTTGGAGCAACTGCGTCGTTTACCGCGACCGCATCTTTTTGCTGGGCGGTTTCCGCTCGCAGCCAAACTGGGAGAACCTGGGCGATGCCTGGTATAGCGCCGACGGCCGCACCTGGCACGAGCTAAAGACTGAAACTAGTTGGGAAGCGCGCCACGAGCATTCGAGCTACGTCTTCAACGACAGGCTGTGGGTGGTGAGCGGCAACAAGTGGCCGCTGCTCAACGATGTGTGGTCGCTGGAAATACCCGGCCTCACTTTCCTCACTCAACCGGTGTTGCAGGAGTTCATCGGTGCCCAATACCAGTATCGTGCCCGTGCCGATTTCAACAGCGGCGCACGCCCGGTGAGCTATCGCCTGCGCAGCGGGCCGCAATGGCTCACCCTCGATTCGCAAAGCGGCGTGCTTTCGGGCATCTGCCGCCAGGCCGGACAATACCCGGTTGTGCTGGAAGCGACCGACGAAAACGGCGAGACAGCTCGCCAGGAATTTACCATCGAAATTATTGCATTATGAAAACTAAAAAGAAAATTTTCTCCCTCTTAGCTGCCCTGCTGGCAACGGCAGTGGTGACCCCGGCCTACGCCCAGACGGCGGTGCAAGGAGAAGCCATCGAGCTGCGCAACCTCAACCTCAAAAGCGGTGCGGCCGGCTGGCAGTTTCGCGGCGTTTCCAAGCTCGATAACAATTACCGCGCCGAAACCACGCCCGATGGGCTGGGGGCGCTGGCGATTCACATCGACGACAGTTCGCCCGATAACTTGAAGAAGGCAGCCTACATCGCGCGGCGCGACCTGCCTACAACGGCGGGCTACTATCAGCTTCATTTCCGCATGCGCAGCGACCTGAGCGGCGGCAGCGCCGGTGTGCGCCTGCTGGCGGAGAAAATGGACGGCAGCTATCAGGCATTGTATATTCCCGGCCAGAGCGGCACGCCGACGCTGACCAAACAGACGCCGTGGACGGATTATTTCCTGCTCTACCGCCTTTCTGAGACGGTGAAGACCACTGTTGTACAATTTGAAACCAACGATGCGCGTGGCAGCATGGCCGTGGCCGGTGTCAAGCTGGAGCGCCTGGACGAGGCCACTGGCAGCAAACTCTATCAACAAATGAACCCCACCTACCCCAGCGCCGCGCAGTTCGGTGCCAAACTGGTCGGCACACCGTGCCGTGTCATCAACGCCATCGGCAAGAAGATGCTCTACCAGCCGCCGGGTATGGATTATCCCGTGCTGGTGCTCAATAGCTGCACCAGTGTGGGAGCCGGTTCGGCGATTTTCGTGGACTATGTGAAAGGCACCTCCACCGTGGTGCCGTTCTCCAAAGGCGTGGGCGGCTGGGATATCATCGAAGTGGCACCGGGCAAGCTGCTGTTTGAATCGCTGGGACCGGTGACGCTTTACACCGTGGATACCACCGGCGGCAACTATAAAATCGAATCGGCAGTCGATGTGCCGCAAAACCAGTATGCCTGGAGCTTTGCCAAGGGACCGCAGGGCGAAGTTTATTTCGGCTCCTACCCCAGCGGCAATGTTTTTCGCTACGACCACGCCACTAAAAAGGTGGAAGACCTGGGCTACATCGGCCCTGAGGGCAACCTTTATGCACGCCATGTGGCCGTGGATGATCGCGGTTATTTGCTGGTGGCAATGAGCGTGAGCAAGCCCAATATCGTGGCTTATAACCTGGCTACCAAAGAGCAGACGGTGGTCGCACCGGGTAAGTCGAGCGGGCTGGTCAACGTGGCTGGACGGGTTTATGTTTCTATCGACGGTGCGCTGCACGAATTCGATGCGCCCAGCATGAAGTTCATCCCCGCCAAGCTGCCTGCCGCCCCGGCCAACGTCACCTGGCGCGGTATGTCGCCCAATTCCACGGCGCAGCGCTTCCTGCTGCTGGCCAGCGATAGCAACTGGTATGAAGCCGCGCCGGGCGGCACCCCCAAGCAGGTGTGGAACCTCAACCTGGAAGGCGGCACCATCGTGGGCCACACCCACGACAACAAGCTCATCGCCTTTCGCGGGCAGGAGTATGGAGTAGCCGCACCTAACGCCACCGATGTGAACTGGAAGCAGGTCACCGATAAGGCGATGCCGGTCGGCATGCACTTTTTAAGCCCCGACCCCAAGGGCGGCGTCACCAGCGGCCCCAACTTCGGGCAGACTCTGGTGCGCTTCGACCCGGCCCGCAAGCTGGAGCAAAACACCGGGCAAGTGGTGGATGGCGGCGGCGAAGTGTACGACGGCCTGTGGATTGGCGACGAGTTCCATTTCGTGGCCTACTCGGGCGGCTACCAGGCGGTATGGAACCCCGAAAAGCCGTGGCGGCAGATGCAAAACGAAAACCCGCGCACCATCGTGCAATACAACGTCCCGGCCTACGACACCATGATTCGCCCTATCGGCGGCATCGTGACCGGCCCCGGCGGCAAGCTCTATACCGGCTGGGCCGGTGCCTACGGCAAGACCAACGGCACCGTGACCGAATTCGACCCCAAGACCGAAAAGGTGCGCTTCTGGAGCAACAAGCTCATTGACGAGGACGCCAGCATCGGTAAAGTGGTGAGCGACGGCAAATACATCTACGGCCTGACCAGCAACTACTTCAGCGGCATCAAGCCCACACCCAAGCCGATCTATTTCTTCGCCCTCGACCCGGAAACCGAGCAGGTGGTTTACAAGCAAAAACTCGAAGTAACCGCCGGAGCCAACCTGGTGCATATCCCCACCACCAACAAGGTATGGCTGGCCCTGCCGGGCGGCGTGCAGCACTTCGACCCGGCTTCAAAGACCTTCGGCAAAGTTCTGGCCTGGCCCAAGGGAGTAGGCAATCCCGGCAATGTGAACAGCACCACATCGCGAGGCAACAACGGCTGGCTGGTGGCAAATGATTACATCGTGAAGCTAAGCGATGGAGCCACGCCGGAGTTGAACGTGCAGTTTAAAATGGCGATGGGCGCACATATTACAGCGGGGTATGACGGACAGCTTTATTACACGCAGAAGCAGGAGTTGTGGGCTGCGCCGTTGAAGTGAGGGATGAGTGGGAATGATAGCAGCGCAAGGCGAATGGTCTTGCGCTGTTTTTTGTGATGGCCAGCCATCAGATTCCTAAAATATTATAAATTAATAATATCGCAATATTTTAGAAGAGGAATATAAATGGCTCAAAAATTATCACCATATTTTATTAGTTTAGTTTATGATGCACTACTTAAATCATTTTGGCGCAGAACGACACTTATAGATTTCCTTCGCCGGCACAATATCTCAGAGACTCTCCTCGCCACAATGCAAGAGGGAGAATCTAAACGAACTTTTTTAACACGGACTTTCCCTCTTATAGAAAAACATCCGCAATCTGCTGACATTATTCAAAGTCTAGCAGCAACTCTTGCGGAGCAAGATAAGTTCCCGGATCTAGATGGCTGGGAAAATTCTGTTCAGATGAAACAAGATGCAACAGAAGCAGTGGATACTTTACGTAAATGTCTCAACTTGCGTAAAGATAAGCTTGCAGAAGAAAGACTCCGTGAAGAATTACAGCAAGAAGGACAAAAGAAATTAGCTGAATCTATTTCAAAAAGAGACTCGCTCGATGAACTGAAACAGCGACTAATTGATCTTTCAACAGAACTCGGAACATCTAGTGGTGGCTATAAGTTTGAGAACTGGTTTTATGATCTTGTTGCGTTCTTTGAAATAATAGCTAGACGCCCTTACAAAATTCATGGGCGTCAAATAGATGGCTCTATAACGGTGGAAGGAACCACCTATCTTATTGAGCTAAAATACAGCAAAAGTCCATCTGTCCCAGAACATGTAGATTCACTTTTTAGCAAGGTGAATGATAAAGCTGACAATACCATGGGCATTCTAGTCTCAATGTCAGGTTTTACCGACATCGCAATTCAACAAGCATCTGGTCGTAAAACACCATTATTATTGATGGATTACGGGCATATCTATCTCGCATTAGGTGGAATTTGGTCCCTTTCAGAAACAATCACCCGACTAAGGCGCTATGCATCCCAAACAGGACAAGCATATCTTAGTTCCACAGATTTCCTAAAATAAGCAAAATCCGTGAATCATTCTACTTTTGCGGATTAGGATCTACTTATATACCCCACCAAAAATTCATAGAAAAGTAGCTCCCGAGATTATTATCAGCGCCAATCAAAATTTTCGTCTGGAAATAATCTCGAAGTCTCACTACACCAACTGGAAATGTAGTCCATACAATCAAGAAATGCGTCGTCCTCTTCTTCACTACGATCCGCAGCACGAAATATCTCCAAATAGGCCGTGAACAAGTCGTATATTTGCCGTTGAGAGAAACCTTCTTGTTTCATTTCCTCAGCTAAAGTCAGCAAACCATCCGTTTGCAGCAGTGCTTGCTCGAAGCGGTTTTGAATTGTTAAATCCATTGTATTTAGCCTCATCAAAAAGCCGTGTACTGGATCCCCGCGTTCGCGAGGATGACGTAATTATCAGGCAGGCGGTGCCCATCAAAGCCACGTTATCTCCCTGTTTAATGCCGTTCATTGCGAAAACTTGCGACGAAGTTAGCGTAGCCGAAGGCTTTGCGTGCTATCAAACCCCGAGAGCCTCTCCTCTCATGGCTTTACCGTCGAAACATACTCGAACTTCTTCCCCCGCACCTGCAGCATCACCGCAGGCTTCACGGCGTTGCGGTCTTTATCGAGGGTAATATCGCCCGTCACGCCGGGGAAGTTTGTGGTTTGGGCGAGGGCGTCGCGCAGCTTCTGGCGGCTGTTTTCGCTGGTGGTGGTAGAGCCGCTTTTCTTGATGGCGGCGACCAGCATTTGAGCGGCATCGTAGCCCAGGGCGGCCAGGGAATCGGGCGTGGTGCCGTTGTATTTCTTCTTGTAGGCGGCCACGAAATCTTGCACCCGCTTCTCTTTGCTTGCGGGGGCGTAGTGGGTGGAGAAATAGGCACCTTGCACGGCGTTTTTACCGATCTCGACCAGCTTGGGTGAATCCCAGGCGTCGCCGCCCAGCAGGGGTTGTTTGAGGCCCAACTGGCGGGCTTGCAGGGCGATGAGGCTCACTTCGGTGTAATAGCCGGGAATGAAAAGCACATCGGGCTTTTTGGCCTTGATGGCGGTGAGTTGGACGCGGAAATCGCCATCGCCCGCGCTGTAGTAGAAGGTCGCTACCACTTTGCCGGTTTTATTGAACTCTTGCTCGAAAAACCTGGCCAGCCCGCGCGAGTAGTCGCTTTTATTATCGACCAGAATCGCCACGGTTTTGGCCTTCAACTGCTTTGCGGCAAACCGGGCGCCGATGGTGCCCTGGAAGGGGTCGATGAAGCAGGTGCGGAAAATGTAATCGCCCTTTTTGGTGACTTCGGGGCTGGTGGAGATGGGCGTAATCATCGGCACTTTGGCCTTCTGGCACAGCGGCGCGGCGGCCAGGGAATTGGAAGAGGCCACTTCACCCAGAATCGCCAGCACGTTGTCTGAAGAGATGAGCTTTTGCACCACCGTGACCGACTGCTCGGGTTTGCCGGCGTTATCTTCGGTGATGAGTTGCAGCCGCTTACCCTGCACGCCACCGACGGCGTTGACTTCATCAATAGCCATGAGCATGCCGCTGCGGGTGCTTTGCCCATAGGGAGCCAGGCTGCCCGTCATGGCGGTGTAGAGACCGATCTTAATGGTTTGCGGAACGGCTCCGGGAATCGCGCCAGTTTCGACGGTTTCTTCCTGTTTACACCCACCCATTACCAACAGGCTCGATAATACGACGGTGCCAACCATTTTCGTCCAAAACGCTTTTCCTTTTTGCATAGAACTGCTTTGATACTCATCCCAGAAATGATGCAAGTAGACAGTAGGTCGTAGATAGTAGACAGGAAGGCAACCAGGCGTTGATGCCGACCGTTGGCCTGTAAGCCCGTCATCCTCGCGAACGCGGGGATCCAGAACACGGCTTTTAGTTCGGGCAAAACCAATCTGCTCATATCGAGCTTAGGTTTCCTGTCTACTATCTACTGTCTACCCTCTCCCTCCACTATTCCCTGGACTGGCATTCCAACTCCTTTTATGATCTTTGTGCCCTTTGTGTTTCTAAACCGCTTCCAGAAAATCCAGCGCCCGCTGATACCGCTTCAACCGCCGATAATCCTCTTCCGTCGCGCCGGGGATGCGGTTCAAGTCCATATTGTCGCGCAGGTCGGATTTCTTCACTTCCCGCGCCAACGGATTCCGGGAGGCACGCTCCACAAAACGCATGTAGCCTTCGTCGCTGCCTTGTTCGTCGGGGCGTTTGGTGAGACTATCGATGGCCTCGACGATGCGGGGCGGGTAACCGGCGGCTAAGAGCGATTCCACCGTGACATTGACGGGCGTAGTTTCGTCGGTGTCTTCGATGGTATCGTGCAAGATGGCGATGATTTTGAGTTCTTCGCCTTCCACGCCGTTCATCACGCGCTCGACATGGCCGAAATAGGCGGCGCCGGATTTATCGCACTGCCCTTCATGGGCACGGCGGGCCAGGGCAATGGCATCGGCTAAAGTGGGTTGGTTCATAGAAGTGAAAAAGATAATTGCTACGGTGGCTCCATAGTTTATGCCATCTCCGGCCTTTACAACGATTTACAATTCGTTGGCGGCAATCGGCAAACCTAAGGACACGGTTTGGTTTCTAAGTAGATGTTTTGTAAGGGGTTGGATTTAACACAAAGGCCACAAAGTTGGCACAAAGACCACAGAGGCTTTCATTTTTATGTTTGTTTCCATTAGACCCAGGAAGGTAAAGACCATGTATCGACTTCTTTTAACAGCCATCGCCCTTCTCCTGCTGACTGGCGGGGGTATGGCCGCGCCCTACGCCCCACCCGCACAAGCCACCGACACGCTGAGCGCCGACTGGCGCGATGCCAGGCGCAACCGCACCGTGCCGGTGAAGATTTACTATCCCAAAGGCGAAGGGCGTTTTCCCGTCGTGCTCTTCTCGCACGGGCTGGGCGGGTCGCGCGAAGGCTATGGCTACCTCGGTTCCTACTGGGCGGGTCGCGGTTATGTGGCGGTGCATCTCCAGCATATCGGCAGCGATGAAACCATGCTGCGCGACGTGAGCCGCGATAACCCCGGCGGCAATGCCGACCGCTTGCGCAGCGGGGCGGCCCAGCGCGGCATTACTTTGCAAACCGTGCGCGACCGGCCCCTCGATGTGAGCTTTGCCATCGACGAGTTGCAGCGGCTGGATAAGGACAAAAAATGGCCGCTGCAAGGCAAGCTCGATTTCACCCGCATCGGCCTGGGCGGGCATTCGTTCGGGGCCAACACCACGCTGCTGATTTCCGGCATGCGCCTGGGCGGCGGAGCGATTGATTTTCGCGACCCGCGCGTGAAGTGCGCCGTCGTGCTGAGCGCCCCACCGCCGCAGGGACGCGACCTGGACGCGATTTACGGCTCCATCAAAATCCCGCTCTGGCACATGACCGGCACGCTCGACACCTCGCCCATCGACCCTAAAGGTTCACGCGCCATCGACCGCCGCATTCCCTACGACCGCATCAAAGGCACGGACGGCTACCTCACTACCTTCACCGGCGGCGACCACATGGTGTTTTCGGGGCGTGAGCGCAACACCGGCCCCTTGCCGACCGATGCACGCAACCACGAACTGATTCAGCAATCGACGCTGGCGTTTTGGGACGCTTATTTGAAAGGCGATACCAAAGCTCTGGGCTGGCTGCGCGGGGAGTATGGGAAAGAGTTGGGGAAAAGCGGAGTGTTTGAATTTAAGCGGAAAAACGAATGAATGGGCCAAGCGCCGAAGAGGAACGAAATCAAGATTGTTGAAAAACAGGTACTAATAGCCCCCAATCCCAATAGTTATTAATAATGCGCGACTAATTGCCGACTTGACAACTCGGAATTGTTTGGTCAAAATGCTTATGGGTAGGTAGGCCCAAAAAGCAAAGTACTTAGGAGAAACTCCTCATGACGGCATCGAAGCTGAGCAGAGCTGCGAATGCTGAGTCTTGTGGCGCACAGACACAGACCCGTAACGCATTTACACTTATCGAACTATTAGTTGTTGTAGCGATTATTTCTATCCTGGCATCCATCCTGTTCCCGGTTTTCGCCAAAGCCCGCGAAAACGCACGCCGGACGAGTTGTGCATCCAACCTGAAGCAGATGGGGCTGGCCTGGCTCATGTATGCACAAGACTACGACGAATATGTTTTGCCGCTTTCTACCCACAACCCCGGCGGACGTTCGGATGCTTTCAATATGAATTATTTTCTGTGGAATGGTTCGTGGAATATGTTTCCCGCCAACGACCGCAGAATCGTACCCGGAAGCTCACCTCTCTATCCTTATATGAAAAGCAACCAGATTATGAACTGCATTTCGTATACGGCGGAATACAACATCGGCAACTCGGAATTGCAGCAGGAAGACTTCGTGGGCTATTGCTACAATTCGCAAATGCCCGTCTTACCGCCTGTTCCTATCGGCTTTACTGCAAAACCGGCGATTAACCTTGCGGCCTTTGAAGATGCCAGCGAAACCCTGGTCATCACGGAGTGCGCACGTGTGCAGGCCTTGAATGCCTCGAAAGTGGAACCCGCCATTATTTTACCGATGCCTTCACAAAATACCGCACGTTATCATGCCCGCCACATGGGCACCGGCAACGTGTTGTGGGCCGATGGCCACGTGAAGGCCGTGAAGTCTTCCAACAAGAGCAGTTACAGCCAGGCGCTCTACGAACGCTACGGCCTGGGCGAGTTACGCCCCTCCAATGCCACCAACGCCAACCAGGACCGTTGGTTTACCATCGCAAACGATTAACCGACGACAACTACTCCAAAACAGTTACCACACGGCCTGGAGCCGTGTGGTAACTGTTTTGTTTTATGGATCCGAATATGCCCCGCACCAAAACCAAACCCCGTTTCGATCTCCGCCGCTGGATGCGCATTATCCACCTCTGGCTGGGAATCGGCTTGTCCATTTACCTGGCTTTGGTCTGCGTGACGGGGACAATTCTGGTCTACGAAGCGCCCATCGCCCGATGGCTCAACCCGAAGGTGTTCGCGGTGCAAGAAAGCGGGCAGCGCGCGCCGTTGCAAAAAGTGATGGAAGCAGTCGAACGCACTTACCCCAACGCCCCGGCCAAAGACCGGCTGCGGTTTCGCACCTTCACCGACTGGAACGGACTGCATCGTTTCTTCATCGAATCGAAGGGCATCTATGTTTATGTCGATCCGTTCACGGCGCAAGTGCGAGGAGAGGAGAGCTCACGCTACAGTTTCATGGGGCAAGTCAACGCTATTCACACCTCGCTCACCCTGGGTATGATCGGCTTTTTCCTCAACGGTTTCGGCGGTCTGCTCTCCTGCTTGCTGTTAGTTTCGGGCACCTGGCTGTGGCTGGGCAAACGTATCTCTTCGTGGCGCAGTCTCACCGGGCGAATGTGGGTGCGGCGGGGCCTGCCCTTCCGGCGCGTGCTCACCGACTGGCACAACGTGGTGGGGATCTACTCACTGGTGCTCTTCTTCGTTATCTGTTTCACTGGCTCGGCACTCATCTTCGGCGGGGTGCTAAGCGCAGTGGCCCAAGCCGTCACCAAGAAGCCACTGGTCAAAACCGCCCCTGCCATCACCTGGCAGCAAAACCGCCCTACTCTGCCCGTCGATACTTTAGTGCAAAAAGCCATCGCAGCCGGTAAAGGCGCCAACCAGGTTTACTATCTGGCACTTTCCACTCAGAAAACCGAACCCGCCGAAGTGACACTTTATTTTCCCGAAGGACTGGGCGTGAGCGAGTGGGTCACGGTGTGGCTACATCCCCAAACCGGCCAGGTGGAAGACGTGTTCCATTCTCCTACCGAAAGTTTTCTCACCCGCTTCATGGGTCCCCTCGCTTATGGCCTGCATGTGGGAAATTGGGGCGGTGAAATCGTGAAATTCATATACGCCGTCTTGGGATTAGTGCCGGTATGGCTCTCTTTCACCGGTATCTGGATGTGGCTACGCAAGAAAAACGGAGTGAATAAACGGCGAACATCCAACGCCAAACCTTCAACAACCAACATCGAATAAAGCTGTATAGCCACCAGGCAGTATTTCATTACTGTATGCACTGTTTTGGAAATGTTGTCGTAAAGTTTGTCTTTCATGCGATAATCAAAAGTATGAAGAAAACTTTCCGCTTCGCTTCGGCTTTTCGCGCCTGCCACTTTGCCGGGGCAGGGCTTTTATTAGGGTGCATCTTAGGGATTGGCACCTCGGTATCGGCGGCTCCAGCCACTTTCCCCTCGAACCGGCCCGTTGAATCGCTCGAACCCGATGCAGCCGAAGTGAAAGAACTGTTGGCGATGCCGCTCACCGAGCTTCCTGCTATCAAACCGTCCGATTCCGGCCCCGGCGTCATGGTGTGCGAGCCGCAGGCACCTGCCGGGGGCGAGGCGATGGCTTTTGGCATGGGGTGCGGGCGCTGGCTGCGTTACCAGGTCGGGGGGCAACCACGGTTCGGTAAGAACCTGTATTGGGGAAACTACAGTTACGGCCTGCAGCAGATTAACCTGGAAAACGGCATCCCCACCCAGGCGCAAGCGCTGGAAATGGGCAAAATTGAGGCACAAACCCACGTCGCCACCGGCACCCTGGAAGGCACACCTGAGCAGGGAACTCTCACCTACCGCCTGTGGAAATTGCCCGAGAAGCAAGTAGTGGGAGAGCCGATAGTGGTGAAAGGCAACCGCAGCCAGATTGTGGCGGGCTTGCCCACCATCGCCAAAACCATAGTAGCCAGGCTCTATGGCGAAGTGGCCCTCGTTCCGGCTACGGTGGAGCTTTCGGCCCAGCAACTCACGCAGTTGGGCGAATTGCCACGCGATACCATCCGGCCTCTGCCCGATGACCAGGCACAGAAACTCCAAGCCCTGGCCGCTCTTTCACCGGTGGCTGGCTTCACGTATATCAACCATCTCTACTCCGTTCAGGAGCGCGACCCGGGCGTGCGTGCGAAAACCAACTTGCGCGACGCTTCCTTGCAGATGGCTCGCCAGGCCGGGCAAAACACCTTGGCACTGGCGTTTGCAGGGCCGCGCACCACCGATGTCGCAGGCCTGACGCCTTACTGGCAACCGCTGGCCGCGCGCTACCCCAACAATTACCTGCTCACCTCTCTGGATATCTTCCGGCACGCTCTCCGGGGAGACCGCGCCGCCCAGCGCAAGGCCGTCCTGCGCGGTCTTGCCACCAACCCGTCCAGCGCCTGGCCCTGGCTCGATTGGGCCGAAGTTCTGAGCAACGAAGCCAGCGACGTGCGCAAAGGCCGCTATTACAAACAGATGAACGAAACGGAGCGGGAATACATCAACGAACGCTACTCGCAGATGATCGATGCCAGCCTCAAGGCGGTGAAATGCAATCCGCGCAACGCCAGCGCCTGGCAAAGCCTGACAAGAGCAGCCACTTTTGCCAGCGACCATTATTTGAGCGATGTGGCCGTGCGCCAGGTCTTTGCCCTGCCCACGCACGACCATGCTGCTTATAACTGGGGGTTTGAGATGTTCCAGAGCAAATGGCAAAAAGAGCCTGCCAAACTGCGGCGTGTGGCCCAGCTACTGGCCGCCAACCCCGAGCGCTTCATCGATCTTTATTTCAGCGCCCTGAGCGCCTTCAGGGAGAGTGAAATGTACGATGACGCCAGGGAATATGAGGCACTGTCCACGAAAATCCTGCACGAATGGGTTGAGCAGCACCCACAAGACCGTTACGCCCGCTACACCTATGGCAATCGCTTATCCTACGCAGCCAATTTAGACGGAGCCACCCAGCAGTTTCAATGGCTCATTAAAAATTATCCCACCGAAGAAGAAGGTTATTTCGGCATGGCAGCCGTTTACGAGCAGCGCAAAGACTGGCCCAAAGTCGCTCAAAGCTACCAGGAAGCGCTTAAATACGAACCCGACCACCCCTCGGCCAACTTTAATTGCGGCGAGGCGTTCTATGAGATGAAACAGTATGACCAGGCCCAGCAATACTACCAGAAAGCAATTGACGCCTACCCCCACTATGCCCGTGCCTACAGCCGCCTGGGCGATATTCAATATGCGAAAGCCAGCTACGTGGAAGCGGAAAAGCTGTATCGCAAAGCCACCGAACTCAACCCTGATGAGCCAAGCTACCGCAAGAACATGGAACGCAGTCAGATGGCGCAAATTAAGCGGCCAGGGTTATCGGGGCCGCAGGAGTAATAGGCTGTAAAATAAGTTATTGCGCATGGTGGCTCCGGCCTCCGTGCTGGAGTGAGTTTCGCATCCCCTCCGGCACAGAGGCCGGGGCCACCAATAGTAGCCTGCCGTTCCAGGAATGGTTGGAAAATAAATTACTTTACAGACTAATGAGTGTCACGATGAAGAGCAAAAGCCCACAGATTACGCTTCCAACTGGCCCGGCCGATAGATTGGTAAGCCCTATCAATCCACCTGCCAGGGGAAAGAAAACGGCCATTATCGCGCGATAAAAAGGCTGGCGAAACACTTCGGAATGGAGGGACGCTGCAACAGGTGTCGTTGTCTTGTTCAGAGAAGAGCCCGAGCGAAGCATACGCAGGAAATCGACAGTAATCCACAAAAAGAAAGCCAGCGATATGGAATGCCATAAACGCCACATAAAAGACAACTCAAATTTCTGGTTTCCTTGAGCCAAGAGCGTGAGGATGACGACGGCACAAAGAATCAGCGCGCTGTATACATTGATCGGGTTTAATTTTTGGAGCATTGGAACGACCTCCGCGAGTTGAGAGTTCCTGGCTGGCAATGCGACTATTATGGCGAAATCAGCTTTTTACTATCTTGCCACTTTGTATGCTTGTCTTGCAAAGCGAATAAGAATGGACTCAGGGCTTCCCATAAACAATCCTCTCCAACTCTGCCTCCTGCTTCTTCCTCAACCCCTCAAAATCTGCCTCCAACATCCCCATCTTCCCCGCCAATTCATCCAGAAAAGGCAGGTTCTCATAGATATGCGGCCGGCGTTTCATATTCATCTTCCGCAGTGCCCGCTCTGCCGGGGCGTCTTTTTTCTGGGCCGACCACTGCAGCAGGGTGTGGATGAGGTGAGCGTCCACCCACTCCCTGGCTCGATGCCCATCCAATTCGCTTATTTTCATGATCAACTTCGATTCTTTGTCGGCGCTGAGCGGGTTGTCGGTAGAAAATCGTCTGTCATCCCACTCTTTGTAAAGCCTGAGCCCTTCACGCAGCATTTTGCGGTTTTTTTGCAGCCAGGCATCAAACCATTGCAGTTGGTAGTCGCTATATTGCCGGGCTTCGTCGAAACGGGCGTTGGCAAAGGCGAGGGCGAGAAACCAGTCGGTCCAGGAGAGGGGATTGGATAATTTATCGAGCAGCGGCTTCACTTCATCGAAACCGGCTCCGGTGTGATAGGCCAGCGGCAAACGGTGCTCGGGGTTGTTGGAGCCGTTCGCGATGCGCTTGAGAATGAAGATAAACAGTGGACGGCAAACCATGGATAAAGCCGCCGAGGAAAATGCGACCAACGTGCCCAGAAGTAAATAGGGAATAAATTTTTTAACGATTTCAGGCATTTAACAGGCGCGAAGCTGGCGCTTTGTTACGGGCAAACAGCCGTAGGCAGTGTCTTCTCTATCTTGTAACAGCCGCTCCAATCAGAGTCAGGACCAGAACTGCGATCAGGGCAAACACGTTAAGTCCCACGCTCACCAGTGCTCCCGTGGCCGCGCTGCGGGCGCGCTGAGGCCGCATCTGGCGATCAACGAGGTAGAGGATGAGGCCGACGATGGGAATGAGAAAGCCCACCAGCGCATACACGAAATTGGGCGCATCGTCGGGGGCGACGCCAGGCGTTGTTGGCGCATACTGGCCGGGAATATGCTGGGGCGGCGGTATTGGCGGTTGTGCCTGGGCTGGCGGCAGGCCCTTGCCCTGGCAGCGGGAACATACCGTTTCAAAGGCACTCATTTCATATTGACACAGCGAACATCGCATTTTCACTCCTTAAATCAAAAGCCAACGAGGCTCAATGACAGATATGTGAGCCTATTGTAAACGGTTTTATGAAAAATAGGTCATTTTATTGAGACTTTTCTGAAAAATCGCCGGAAACAAGGTAGGAAAGCGCGCGGCATTTTGGAGTGCGGTGACTTGTCACCGCGGCGTGTCGGCGGTTTGCCGGGAGGGAGATGTAGCGGATATGTCTTCGCGGCGACGAGTCGCTATAAAAAAAGCCCCGCCAATTGGCAGGGCCTTTCTTTATAGCGACTGATAGGGATTCCGGATATGAGCGGTTTGGCTTTATCCTGAACAAAAAGCCGTGTACTGGATCCCCGCGTTCGCGAGGATGACGGGCGTGGAGGCTTGCGGTCTGCGTCAACGAACGGTTACCGATATTCATCATTCAGTATTCATCATTCATCGTTAGCTGTTCTGCCTGCATCATTCTGACTTCTGATTTCCCATTAGCCTCCAGCCTCCCTAAATATTCCTCACCGCACCCCGCGCAGCGCTGGTGGTCATGCTGGCGTAGGCGCGCAGGGCGGCGCTCACTTTACGCGGGCGTGCCTCGGCGGGGTGCCAGCCTTCTTCCTCGCGCTTCTGGCGGCGTTCGGCCAAAATGGCATCGTCCACGGCGAGGTGAATCTTGCGCTCGGGGATATCGATCTCGATAACATCGCCGTTCTCCACCAGGCCAATGGTGCCGCCTTCGGCTGCTTCGGGGGAGACGTGGCCGATGGAGAGGCCCGAAGAACCGCCGCTAAAGCGTCCGTCGGTCACCAGTGCGCAAGCCTTGCCCAGGCCCTTCGACTTTAGGTAGCTGGTGGGGTAGAGCATCTCCTGCATACCGGGGCCGCCGCGCGGGCCTTCGTAGCGAATCAGCACCACTTCGCCTTCTTTGACCTTGCCGGTGAGGATGCCGCTCACTGCCGAATCTTGCGATTCGAAAACGTGGGCGGTGCCGGTGAACTTCAAGCAGCTTTCGTCTACACCGGCGGTCTTCACGATGCAGCCGTCTTCGGCCAGGTTGCCATACAGCACGGCCAGGCCGCCGTCTTGCGAGAAGGCGTGCTCGGCGGTGCGGATGACACCGGCTTCACGGTCGGTATCGAGCTTCTTGTAACGCTGCGACTGCGAAAACGCGACCTGCGTGGGCACGCCGCCGGGCGCTGCGCGGTAGAACTCGTGGGTGCTCGCATCCTCGGTGCGTGAAACATCCCAGCGCTCCAGCGCATCGGTGAGGCTGTCGGCGTGGATCATTTTCACGTCGGTATTGAGCAGGTTGGCTTTTTCCAACTGGCCCAAAATCGCCATGATGCCACCGGCACGGTGCACGTCTTCCATGTGAACATCGGCCTTGGCCGGGGCCACCTTACACAGCACCGGCACGCGGCGCGAGAGGTGGTCGATATCGGCCATGGTGAAGTTCACTTCGGCTTCGTGGGCGATAGCCAGCAAATGCAGTACGGTGTTGGTGGAGCCGCCCATCGCGATATCGAGCGTCATGGCGTTCTCAAACGCCTTGAAGTTGGCGATGTTGCGCGGCAGCACGTCTTCGTCGTCGCCCTCGTAGTAGCGCTTGGCCAGTTCCACGATGGTGTGTCCGGCTTGCTTGAACAGCTTTTCACGGTCGCCGTGGGTGGCCAGCATGGAGCCGTTGCCCGGCAAGGCCAGGCCCAGGGCTTCAGCCAGGCAGTTCATGGAGTTGGCGGTGAACATGCCCGAACATGAGCCGCAGGTGGGGCAGGCCGAGCGTTCCACGGCTGCCACTTGCTCGTCGCTCACTTTGTCGTCGGCGGCTTGCACCATGGCATCCACCAGGTCGAGCGCGTGTTCGACGTCTTCGAGTTTGATTTTCCCGGCTTCCATCGGCCCGCCCGAAACGAAGATGGCGGGGATGTTGAGGCGCATGGCGGCCATCAGCATGCCGGGGGTGATTTTGTCGCAGTTGGAGATACACACCATGGCGTCGGCGCAGTGGGCGTTCACCATATATTCCACCGAATCGGCGATCAGTTCGCGGCTGGGCAGCGAATAGAGCATACCGTCGTGGCCCATGGCGATGCCGTCGTCCACCGCGATGGTATTGAATTCCTTCGCCACACCGCCAGCCGCCTCGATTTCACGGGCGACGAGCTGGCCCAAGTCCTTCAGGTGAACGTGCCCCGGCACGAACTGGGTAAATGAGTTCACGACCGCGATAATCGGCTTGTTGAAGTCTCCTTCCTTCATCCCCGTGGCACGCCACAAGGCGCGCGCCCCGGCCATATTGCGGCCTGCTGTTGTTGTTCTTGAGCGATAAGTTGGCATAGATATAATTTTACGCCAATAGAGCGGGAGACGGAACCGGCTAACGATGAATGATGAATAATGAACGATGAATGAAGGCGACCGGGGTTATGAATTTAGAAGTCAGAATGATGAAGGCAGAACAGCTAACGATGAATGATGAATACTGAATGATGAATACCGGTAACCGGGCGTTGATGGCAGCCGTTGCCAGAGAAGCTCGTCACCCTCGCGAAGGCGGGGGTCCAGTACACGGCTTTAGGGTTAGGAGAGAGGCATGTGGTTTATCCCAAACCTTACTTCAGCATTCATAATGAGCTGACGATGAATGAAGGCGACCAATCGTAGAGGCGCGCGGCGGCGAACATGATACTTTGAACTCATCGTAACCCAGAAACCATCTGTGTTTATCTGTGTCCATCTGTGGTTAATTCCAAAAAATAGCGAAAACTAGCGACGAAGTTAGCGTAGCCGAAGGCTTTGCGTGCTATGAACACGAAAACAATTTAGCTCCCCGGCTTCAACGAAATCGTCAGCGACATCCCCACCAGAATAATTCCATTCTCCACCCGATACAAAATGCGGTTGCGGCCTTTCTGGAATTGCACCTTCACTAAATCCTCGGCCTGCCGCCAGGGCTTGAGGGCGTCGCTGCTTTGCCACACTTGCTTATCGTTCACCCATAGCTTGCCTGCGTCGTCGCTGCCCAGAGCGATGGTGAGTTCCTGGGCTTCTTCGAACCATAGTTCCGTATAGGCGTAATACACCGCATACTCCTGCGGGTTGGCGGGCACCAGGAAGGGGCTGCCGGTTTGCACGAACTCCCAGCGCACCGATTGATTGTTCTTGCCGGTATATACGGCATCGAGGTTGATACCTTGTTCCGGTGGAAACGCGGTGTGGATATTGGCGCGATTGGGGTTGGGGAACGGCCCCACGGTATACCAACTGTCGATGAACATCCAGTCGGCACCGGGCACGCCGTCGGCCAGAATTTTGCGGCCCGGCACGCCGCCCATACCGGCACCGGGCATATAGGGCGGCGGCACGTTGTCGCTCCAAATCGGCTGGTTGCGCAGCGCTTCGGGAATGGCGGCTTCACCGGCCGTTCCGCTTCCGGCGGTAGTGCGCGGGGTACTCGAAGCGCTACCGGGCGGGGTGGTTTGAGCCTGGCGCTGGCGGGCTTCCTGCATCCGCTTGGCTAAATCGGGCGGCAGGGTGGGGGTGCCTGCGCCGAACGTGCCCGAAAGCGGACGGCCGTCGGTCGCCGCCGTGCCTCTTTGCGCTGCGGCACGGATTTGCTCGATGATTTCAGGCGAAAGCTCGCCGGGATTCCCCGCTTCCATCTGCGGGCGCCGGTTATCGCGCGGCGGTCTGCCGGGCCTGTTGTTCGGGTTGCGATGATCGCGAGGCATCCCCGCGTTGCCGGGACGCCCCGGCCCTGGGCGGCGTGGCGGACGGTTGCCCATCGTGCCCTGCACCTGTCCTTTTCCATGATCGCCCGCATCCGCCTGGCCTGGCTCTGTGGTGGGAGTTGGAGCGGCGGCTGGCGCAGAGGCAGAAGCAGTCGACTCGGCCTGTGGTTCCTGGGGCGTAAAAGTTTCGTTGCCTTCGACGGCTTCGGTTAGCCCGTAAGTCGCCTGCGTGTTGGAGCGCGGAACGGTTTCCTGAAGCGCGGTGTCGCCTTGCAGGACGGTATCTCTATTGGTGTGCTGGGCTGCACCGGGTTGGCTCGGCTCTTCACGCGGCGGCATGGTGGTGCGCTGGCCGTTAATGGCTTCGAGCAACGGGTTGGCTGCGGGTTTTAGCGGTGCAGCCGTGCCGGGTTTGCCTGTGGGCGAAGAGCCGGGCTGTGAAGGTTTGGGGCCAGGCTTGGGTGCAGCTTCGGGCCGGGTGCTGATTGGTTGGATGCGTTCTCTGCCCGGTTGCCAGGGGCGTGGCGGTTTCTCGGTAGCACTGCGGCGAGGAGGCGCAAAAGTCGGCGGCAACGCACCCAGCCGGTTGGGGCGCTGTCCGGTGGAAGTGCGGCGCGGCGGCTTGGTGTTGGCGGGGGGCTTGGAATTAGAGTTAAAGCCCATCTGCCGCCGCAGCATCTCGCGTGCTAACCGTTGTTGCTGCGGGGTCAGTTGCGGGCGGGCGTTGGGCTGGTTCGGGTCTACCCGCTGGTAAGCCTGCAGTGGTTTGGCCTGCGACGGATTAATACCATATTCTTGCTGGGCCTCTTCCAACCTGCGTTGGAAACGCGATTCTACCTGTGCAATTTCTCGCGGATAACGCTGTTCCAACTCGGCGGGTGTTGGCCCGTTCTGACGTTGGTCGATGCGCGAAAACGCACCCGGAGCAGAGCCGTTTTGCTGAATCGCATCTTCAATCTTAATTTTTTTGCGAATGGCGTTATTGTAGGAAAGCGACTGATGCTGAAGCTGGCTGAGTTGTTCTTCCAGTTCCTTGGCCGTGGTGTAGAGTTGGGTGATATTTTGATTTTTTACATCACCCGGTTTCGAGCCGATCGGTGGCAGTTCGGGCATCAGTGCCTTGGACGGCGCGGGGCTGGCCGTGACGTTTTTTTTGCTGGCTTGAAGCGTCTTGTTTACCTCCTTCTGATAATCCAAGAAAGATTTCGTCGCTCGATTCGCCAAAACCACCGCTTGATTCGCCTCGGCCTGCTTTGGTGGGAAATTCTTGGCTCGGCTTTTAGCAAACTGTGGTGGCAGGTTTGGCGAGTTATGGGGCGATTCCGGCGACATATTCGCGGCCTGTTGCTGTTGCTCGACAGCTTGTTTTTGCAACCGGAGCAGTGAAAAATGATAATTCGCGCCCCTGTTTATCCGTTTCGTCTCTTCCTTGAGGGTGTCATCCGCAAAGGTCATGGCCGCTTGAGCGGTTTCCCAATGCCTCTCGCTGTTTTTGGTGGCCGTTTCGGCTTGTTTTTGCGCTTCGATCATCTGCTGCCGCAATTTCCACTTTTCGGCTTTGTTCATGGAAGCGGGGGCTTTCGCCAGTTTCTGCATCAGGTTCGTTGCCCGTTGCTGCTGCTTTTGAGCGGTAGCAATATCGCTTTGCGCCGCAGCGATGGCCCGTTTGGCCTGTTGCAGCGGGTTGGCCTGCATTGGCACTACCGTCTTGCGATATTGTGCATGCTGCGCTTCGAGCACCTGGCCCCATTCATCGCGCATTTTCCACAACTCGGCCACGCTCAGGCGAGATTGCGCCAGTGTCGGTATTTGCCGCCTGCTTGTGCCCGGTGCGCCTTGCATACTTTGCGACCGCAAATATTGCAACCGCTGCTCGGGCGTGAGCGCGGCTAATTGCTGCGGCGTAAGGCGGGGTTGGCCGTTCGGCACCATTCCGGCATTTTGCATCGGGTTATAACCGTGTTCCCGCTGCGAATCGATAACCTGCTGCCGCTGCTCCATCGAGATGGTAAACGGCGCATCGGGACGCTGACCCGGCACCGCCGCACCGCCCTTGTCTTGCAACACTGCCGTCATGCCCACATATACCAGGCCATGCAGCGCCGCCGAACCCAACAACCACAAAAGCCAGGGCGGCCCGGAAGTGGGGGTAGTGGTGGAAGAGAGTGTGGATGAGCTTTTATCGAGTGGCATGAGGTTCTTCCTGTCGAATTACAGAAATGGGTGTCTGTGTCGTGGGGCCAAGGCCGAGGTAATTTTGTTCCCGCTTTAAATTCTCCTGTGTGTGTGAGGCCATCTGCTTTATTTCCTGAATTTGCTGCATATAGAACTGCCTCAGTTGAGCCGGGCTGTATTCACCGGCTGGTTGCTCAATGCTTGAGGACGCGCGTATAGCCATAGCATCATAGCCAGCAGGCAAATACACAGGTGCTTGGTTTATCGCTGCTTGTTTATAAGAAAACGATTGTTGAATGAGCCAGTTGATTTGCACTTCAAGCTCTTTGGCTGTGGTGTAAAGGTGAGACAAACTTTGCCGATCAATATCCGATTGCCGGGATGAAAGCGGAGGGAGTTGCGCCAAATAGGGCGCGCGTTGCCAACTGCCGGGGTCAATGGAAGATTTTTTGGCAATTTGCTTTGAAAGCGCTACCTGCCTCCAGGCAATGGTTTCAAGCTGCTGGGAGGCTCGCTCGACAGCCAGATTTGCCAGCGCCTGCTCAGAAGTAAGGTGTGGCTTGGTTTGCATGGAGTGCAACACATTGAGGTGTGGTTTGGCCGGAGGCGACTTCATGATGTATGCCGCTATCTGGCCTTGTTGCTTCATGGCTTCTATTTGCAACTGTGAGATAGTGTGCGCATCTTGCTTTAATAACCGGGCAGCATCCAGTTCAGGTTGGAATTGTTCTTTCACCAGTGAAAGGGGGATGAGCGCCTTCTGTAAACGTTCAGCATAACTATGTGTAGCCTTGGTAGTTTTAAACATTGCATTGCGCACTTCCTGACGCAGTAACCATTGTTCCTGTTTGTCAAGCGCATTCCCCTGCGAAGCGAGCTTATTCAACCGTGCATTGGCTACCAATTGCTCCTTGCGGGCTTCTTTGAGACTGCTCTGCGACTCCGCAAGGGCTTGCCTGGTCGCCTGGAGCGGATCGATCAGAGTCAAGCCCAACTCTTTTCGGTATCCGCTGTATTGCTGGTGCAGCATCTGTTCCCACTCGTCACGGGTTTTCCATATGCCGGCTACATCGCGCCGTGCTTGTGCTAACTCCGCACCAGGTGCCAGTGACGCACTCTTGTCTTGTTGTTGCCGCACCGCCATCACGGCCGGATACGCCAGACCACACAGCGCCACACAAGCCGCCAGTCCCAGCAGCCTGCGCGGGCCGAAAGAAGAAAAGGGTTTACCGAATGGCATGAGTCATTCCTTCACGAGTCACAGTGGGCGGCGTGGGCGCGGTGTGCAGCCCCACATTGCGCAGCCCTTCAAACTGGCACAGTTCAATCACTTCGATGACGTCTTCATACTTGGCCGAGCGGTCGGCATCGATGCGCACCTTCTGGTTAGGGTTGCGCGCGGCGGCGGCTTTCACGATGTTATGCAGCGCCTGCGTCGAAAGTTGCTGCACCCCGGCGTATTTGTTGCCGTTCTTATCGACCGCCAGCACCAACGTGTCGTTGGGGTTACTCGAAGCCACCGCCGCGCCCGAATGGGGCAATTCCAGCGCCAGTTCCAGCGGCGCGGCCACGCCCTCGCGCACGTCGGGTTTACGAATCGACATGGTGAGCATGAAGAAGATGAGCAGCAAGAACACCACGTCGATGAGAGGCGCCATCTGCACGTCGATATGGTCGTCGTCAGGCCGCCGGACGCGCATTGTCGCCTCCCGGTTTGGCGAGCAGCCACTCGCTAATTAGCTCGGTCGCTTCGGCTTCCAAGATGGTGGCGTAAGCGTTGGTGCGGCTTCTAAAGTAATGGTAAAGCCCCAAAAACGGTATCGCGATGATGAGACCCACCGCCGTGGTGATGAGTGCTTTGGAGATGCCGTCGGCTAATAAAATCGGGTCGGCCAGGGTGCCGGTTCTCACGATGGCGTCGAAGCTCTCGATCATTCCCAGCACCGTGCCCAACAACCCCAAAAGCGGTTCGAGCGTCGCCACCACCGCCAGCGGATAGGCGCGCTGCAAGTGAGCGCCGATGTCGCGCGAGGCGATATCCCCGGCAATCAGTGAAACATCGGCCAGCGAACTGGTGCGATGGCGCACCGTAAACGAAATGATGCTCGCCAGTGTGCTGGGGTTTTCGTTGCACAGCTTTTCAATCTCATCCAGCTTCCCGGCCTGCCACAATTCGTTAGCCTGCTGCGCCAGCCCGGCCGGGGCGATGGCCTTGCGCCGCAAACCGAACAACCGCTCCAGCGCAAAAGCCCCGCCGATCATCGAAAGCAGAATCTGCACGATGGTGGTGGTGCCACCCTGCGGCAGCTTTTGCGCCCAGTTCTGGGTGGCGGGAGGTGGTGTGGTGTTGCCGGGCACGGGCGCGCCGCGAGGAAAACGGTTATTTTGAGCATTGGCGCGCGCGGCTTCGCGGGCTTGCTCAAATGCGCGCCTGGCCTCATCGGCATTCGTGGTTTGTGACGGTGCTGTTTGGTTTTGGGGAGGAGGGGAGGCACGCATTGAGGGTGCCACTCCCGGCCTCGTCTGCGGAGGCGGTGTTCCCGGTGCTTCTTGGGCAGCGAGTGGAAGTGCTAAGAAAAAACCACCCGCCATCAGCACGGCCATGTAGAATTTACGCATCGGTCGAAAAGAATGAGATGCCAACTTCGGCCAATCTCAAATTGGGCTTCAATTAATCCTTAATGAGTATTCCGGCGATATTACCCGCCATTATAACCGATGTGTTTTGTGATTTGGGAGAAAAAATGTGTTTCGAAACAACAAAACATCCCGGTGACTGGAACTCCTTATAATGAATACAAATAGCGTCGTGGAATTGATGCAACAAGAAGCTCGCTTCGTAGCATTGTGGCTGGATACCCGGCTCACGCAAGACCAGGCGGACGAGGAGTCTTTCCACTGGCAAGGACTTGCTCAGAGCGCCGCTACACAGGCACGCGAAAAGAACGATCTTGAGTGGGCTGCCATCGCGATTCGGCTTTACGAATGGTTGGATACAGCGCTTCCAAACACCCCGCCCGATTCTTTCCTCCATGATGCCATGTTCCTACGGGTGAATCTGATCGTTGCTATGGGGCCGCAAACCGGTCACCCGATTCTCGATCCGGCTGTCATTGTGAGTTCATTCGAGGCTATCGCCCCATCTCCCTCGGCAGTGGAAGCTATCGCGCAACGAAGCCGCAGGGAAAATCTTCATGTCGCTTTAGAGGTCCATGGGGTGCAAGAATTGAAACGGCTACGCCGAATCAGAAACCGTCTCTATCCGGTGAAGTTGTTGGGCGAAAATGGATTGCTTGAATCGGAGAGCCGGTTGGAGGCGTGGATGGCACTTTATGAGAGCTTGCCATAATTTGTGGGACTATGCCTACCCCAACTTTCACGCCTAATACTAAGCAGTCTGTAAAATAATTATTTACAGACTGCTTGTTTTGTCCGATACTTGCAGTATGGCTAAACCAAACTTTCAACTCAGCCCAGCCGACAAAGCCCATCTCCTGGAGGTGCTTGGCAAAGGTCAACAGTCTTCCCAGGCATTCAAGCGCGCCACCGCATTGCTTGAATTAGATCGGGGTCAGACTCTGGCGAATATTGCTGCCACCTTGCATGTCACTCCCAAAACCGTAGCCAACTGGCGCGATACTTATCATACCCGTGGGGTGGCCATGCTCAAAGACCTGCCCCGTTCAGGCCGACCTCCGGCTTTTAGCGGTGAAGCGCGTGCTCAAATCACAGCTTTGGCCTGTAGTGCTCCTCCCGATGGTTATGGCAGTTGGTCATTGCGTCTTTTGGCTGATCGGGCCGTTGAATTGGATTTCGTAGAGAACATTTCGCATAGTCAGGTGGGATTAGTCCTTAAAAAAACCAACTCAAACCCCACTTGAAGCAGACTTGGTGTATTCCCCGTCTCGACAGCCACTTTCTTGCCTGCATGGAAGAGTTGCTTTGGTTGTATGCCCAAGATTATGATGCTCGTTATCCTGTGGTCTGCTTTGACGAGCGGCCCTGCTTCCTGATCGGTAATGTTGTCTCGCCACTACCCGTGGAGGAAGGCCGGGTGAAGCGAGAGCATTATTTGTATTCCAAGCATGGCTCATGTTGCCTGCTCGCTGCTATCGAACCGCTGACCGCTAAACGTGTGTTCCGTATGGAAGCACGGCGAACCAAGAAAGAATATGCCTCCTTTTTGCGTGACTTGGCGCAGGAGTATCCCCAAGCCCACAAGATTCGTCTGGTCCAGGACAATCTCAACACTCATGGTCTGGGAGCATTATACGATTTTTTCCCGGCTGCTCAGGCACAGGCTTTGGCCCAGCGGTTTGAATTTTACTTTACACCTAAGGGAGCGAGTTGGCTCAATATGATTGAAATCGAGTTCTCTGCTGTTTCGCGCTTATGTCTGAACAGGCGGATACCGTGCATGGCCGAAATGGCCCATGAGATCGAGGCATTTCGAGTGAGTCGTGAAAAGCAAGGGATCAAGATCAATTGGCAATTCTCAATCCAAACTACAAGAACCAAGTTGGCCAGGCACTATCATAAGGTCAACCCGCAAAACCAAAAAAAATATTTTCTTTTCCCGGCGAATGCGTTCATGGTGCGGAGTTGGGCTTTGATAAGGTCTGTAGGGGCGCATGGCAATGTGCCCCATAGGCATCAAGCTAAGGAGATTTTAGCAGCCGTTTCCTTACAAATATCCTTTTGCTTCCACCTGTTCATTGGCGCAAGCGGAGCCCTTATGGACCGCCGGCGTCCCGC
>Ga0209369_1000485_pt1 | contig 50390 bp, 52 predicted proteins | sample EBPBio142010_DNA_FD_185865 | JGI IMG/M metagenome (GOLD analysis project Ga0209369, IMG submission 185865) | Wastewater treatment Type I Accumulibacter community from EBPR Bioreactor in Madison, WI, USA - Reactor 1_10/4/2010_ DNA (SPAdes)... | ecosystem: Engineered > Bioreactor > EBPR >...
GGTTGTGTTGCAAAGATCTGATTTGAATTGAGCACGGCTTAACTCTGGACGTAATTATGCTGCGAGTGCTTCGAACTGTTGTTTGATAGAGAGTGCTTTTTGATATTCAAAGACGCCTTGCTGCTTACGCATCATGTGAATGAGTTCGATACCAGCGAGTGTGATGCCGGCAGCGGTTTCTGACTTGAACCCAAGAATGCAGCGTGTGCGTCGTTTGATCCGACGATGATCCTGCTCAATCGTGTTGTTCATATATTTGCTGGAGCGAATGATAATAGGTTTGCCAGTCTGTCTGAGTCGGCTCTCAGCATCACATTGCATTATAGCTATTCTGTTGGTCTCGCTTCCATCGATGGTGATGCGTTCCGGCCTACCGTGGCGGGCCAGAGCTTTACGCAGAAAGCGTTTAGCAGCAGTCAGATCACGATGTTTGCTGAAATAGAACTCAACCGTATCGCCATTGCTATCGATGGCACGATATAAGTACAGCCACTCGCCTTTGACCTTGATGTAAGTCTCATCAAGATTCCATTTGCGTGTGACCTGACGCTTCTTTCGATTGAACCGTTCAAGCAGTTTTGGGCTGAAGCGGATGACCCAGCGATGGACCGTTGAATGATCGAGACCAATGCCACGCTCCGACATCATCTCCTTGAGATTGCGCAGGCTCAAATTGTAAGCCAGGTACCACCGAACACACAGGAGAATGACTGATTTATCAAAATGGCGGCCTTTGAACATCTAAAACACTCAGCTGATTAAAAGCCCGTATCCTATCAGTTCATCCATTGACGAAAAGTTTGCAACAGAACCCCCGGCGACCGGTATAGTTTTTGCCTCATTCAAGGATGCAGACCAGTCGATTATCGATGCGGCGATGGACAGTGCGGCTCGTGCTCAAAGGGAATGGATGGCACTGACGGCATCAGCCCGCGGTCGTGTAATGAACCAAATCGCCCGCTGTATCCGCGAACATGCACCGTTGATCGCCGAAATCGAGAGCCGTTCCGCCGGTCGCCCCATCCGCGACATTCGCGGCGAGGCGGTCCGTGTGGCAGAGATGTTTGAATATTATGCCGGCTGGTGCGACAAGCTCTATGGTGATGTTATTCCAGTACCAAGCAGCCATCTCAACTATACCCGGCATGAACCAATTGGTGTGGTCACGCAGATTACGCCGTGGAATGCCCCCCTTTTTACTGGTGGATGGCAGATCGCACCCGCAATCTGTGCCGGAAATGGCGTTATCATCAAACCTTCCGAGCTAACCCCACTTTCCACACTCATCCTGGGGCTGATGTGCGAGCAGGGTGGTGCTCCGCGCGGATTGGTAAACGTGATTGCAGGCCAAGGTCCAACTGCCGGACAGGCAGCCGTATCCCATCCACGTACGGGTTTGGTGGTTTTTGTCGGGTCAGCACAGGCCGGATCAGCGATTGCGTCGACTGCTGCAAAAAATGTGGTTCCGTGTATTTTGGAACTGGGCGGAAAATCCGGCAATATTGTTTTCCCCGATGCCAATCTGGATCGCGCGATTGTTGGTGCGCAGTCGGCTATCTTCAGCGGAGCGGGGCAAAGCTGCGTTTCCGGGTCACGCTTGCTAGTTCACCGGTCCATCCACAAGGCGTTTGTGGAGCGCTACGTTGATGCTGCCAATCGTATTGTTGTCGGAGACCCGTTTAACAATAACTCGCATGTCGGTCCGATCAACAACGCGCGTCAATGGATGAAGATTGATCAGATGGTTCGGGATGGTGTGGCCGAAGGTGCGATACTTGTGGCAGGTGGAAAGAAACCTGACGCACTGGAGGAAACCGGGGGCTACTACTATGCGCCGACAATCCTTGATCGAGTTGAACCGGCAATGACGATTGCCAGGGAAGAGGTGTTCGGTCCGGTTGTCTCTGTCATGCCTTTTGACGACGAGGCGGAAGCAATTGCGCTCGCCAACGACAATCCCTACGGTCTCGCAGGTGCCGTTTGGACCGAGAATGTCGCGCGGGCTCATCGTGTTGCAGCCAGCGTGCGGGCCGGAACCTTCTGGATCAATGGTTATAAAACAATCTCGGTCATGTCGCCGTTTGGCGGTTTCGGCCGCAGCGGTTACGGTCGCTCGAGCGGCAAGGATGCGCTGATGGCTTATACGCAAGCAAAGAGTATCTGGGTGGAGACAGCCGAAAACCCAACGGTAACGTTCGGTTACTCGCCAGAAGCATAACTGGAGGAATGGCAGCAAGGTGTTGCAATCATGGACCGATTACAAATCTTGCTGCCGCCTCTTCCGAGCGAAGCCGGTCTCAAGGAGGCGGATCGGAACTCCTGGGACCCGGGCTTGGCCGACAGGTTGCTGGTCTTGTTACTTGGTGGTGTAACCGCCGTTCACGAGGATTGTCTGGCCCGTCATCCACCAGCCATCGGAGACAAGAAAACGGATATAAGGAACGATGTCCTCAATGTCGGTAAGTCCGGTCTTTGAGAAGGTGGAGAGCGCCGCCGCCGTTTTATGATAGGCTTGGGCCTCGGCGCTTTCCTGGCCGTAAAAGAACGGTGTGTCCATCGGTCCGGGCCCGATGGCCGTCACCGAAATCCCGCGCTCACCGAACTCTTTCGAGGCCGCACGCGTGAAGTGCTCGACAGGCGCCTTGGTGCCGGCATAGCTCGAGTAGAAGGGCGTGAACGCACCGAGCAGGGAGGTAACGAGTGTCACCAGCTTGCCGTTGTCGTTGAGATGCTTGCCGGCTTCCTTGATAAAGAAGAAAGCACTCTTGGCGTTGACGGCGCTCATCTCGTCATATTCGGCTTCGGAAATCTCAACAATCGGCTTTTTGAGTACCTTGCCGACCGTGTTGATTGCAATATCCGGTCTGCCGATAGCGGCGACAGCATCTGCGAAAAGCTTTTCGACAGCGCCTGCCGTCGTCATGTCGGCCTTGATGGCGACACAATCGGCGCCGGCTGTCTTGAGCGCCGCCACCGTTGCTTCAGCATCGGCTTTGGTCGCCGGACTGTTGTAGTGGATAGCGATCGCTTTCGCGCCCTGTGCTGCAAGATCGCGGGCGATCAGTCCGCCGAGATTTTTTGCCCCACCGGCGATGATAACAGTTTTGCCCTTGATGCTGTGATCGGTCATGAGGTGGCCTCCTTAGCCAACGTGCGACCACACCAACGGCCGCTTTCGTCGGGAAAAGATATCGTCTATAATTTCGGTATAAAGATTATCATTCTGACTTCACTTGTCAGAAAAGCAGTACAATAAGGATTCCCGTGTACCTTGGACCGCATTGATCTGTTCCGTATTTTCACCCGTGTCGTTGAATGTGCGAGCTTCACCCGTGCCGCCGACACGCTTGGCGTGCCGCGCTCCTCCGTTTCCGCCGCGGTTCAGGAGCTTGAAGGACGGGTTGGGGCGCGGCTGCTTCATCGCACCACCCGCAAGGTTTCGCCGACCCAGGACGGGACGGCTTTTTACGATCGTTGTCAACGTGTTATCGCCGATGTTGAGGAAACGGAAAATCTATTCCGACAGAGTGCAGCTCAACCATCGGGCAGGCTGCGCATTGATGTCCCCGGTCGGATTGGTCGCCTGATCATAGCGCCAGCGCTTCCGGAGTTCCTTGAGCGCTATCCACAGATTGACATCGACCTTGGAGTTACGGATCGTGCGGTGAATCTGGTGGAGGATAGCGTGGATTGTGTTGTCCGCGTCGGTCTCTTGAGCGATTCAGGCCTGATTGCTCGCCCAATCGGCAGATTGGCCCTGATCAATGTCGCAAGCCCCGCCTATCTGGCGAGACATGGAACCCCAAGGGAAATAAACGATCTCGACAAGCATTGGGCTGTCAACTACGCATCACCGTCGAGCGGTCGCGTTGAGGACTGGGAATGGCTGGAAGACGGAACCTTGCGCACCTTGCCGATGCGCGGGAGGGTCACCGTCAACAGCGCTGAGGCCTACATTGCCTGCTGTCTCGCCGGGCTCGGGGTGATCCAGATTCCGGCTTACGATGTGCGAAGCCATCTCGATGCCGGTGAACTCGTTGAGCTGATGCCTGACTATCGCGCCGAACCGATGCCAATGACGCTGCTCTATTCGCATAAGCAACATCTCTCACGCCGGCTGCATGTGTTTGCCGAGTGGCTTGAGACTTTGCTAAAGCGAGAACTCCTGGATAGCCGGGGCGCATCATAAGCCGATCAATGTTAACATTGGGGTTAAGCAATTCCTGATCATTGAACGGACGCCTTCTGTCTGCCAAAGGGCGGCTCTGCCAAGCAAGCTGCAAACCGTGGCGTTTGATAGCGGGAAAGCCAAAATGGCTTTCAGTCGAGTGTTCGCAAGTGCCCGAGAATCCGTATCCGTATTTCCTTGCCGCTGCGTATAAATCTTCGCGCAGTGTCGGGGAGGTGGGTAGCTGGAGATTGATAGCGAGATGATCGATCAATTGCGTTGGTGCAACTGGAACGGTAGATGCGGAACTCAATCTCGCGGTCAATGACTTAAAGATATAAACATCTCTTTATATTCTATTGACATTATGTGGCCGATGCAGGAAGATTGTAATGCCTAGGTTCTCCGGCTGTCGTGTTCGATACGCCGGAGCTAAGAGGGAAGTCCGTGCCCCGTCTCATTCGGGAAAGCCGGCGCTGCCCCCGCAACTTTAAGCGGCAAGCTGACGTCCAGATTGTCACTGGGGTTCTCCCTGGGAAGACGGACGAGAGCAATGACCCGCGAGCCAGGAGACCTGCCTTGGCAAAATAACGTCCACGGGCGGGGTGTCCCGGTGTGCCGTAGCGAAGACCGTCTAACGGTCTGTTTTGCTATGTGTCCGCTGACCCATGCCCCCAACTTATTGGGGTAAGCCATGTCTCAAACCGCAATTCCAGTCGCCGCCAGGGGCGGGCCGGTCGTCGATCGCCCGCGGATCACGATGCGTCACGACTTTACATTCCGCGTCAAGAGCCATCATTTTGATGAGAACTATCTCCCCTTGGACAGTACGCGTATCACGACCAATTTTGCCAATTTGGCCAGAGGAGAAAATCGCCAGGAGAACCTGCGCAACGCCTTGAGGATGATTGACAACCGTTTCAACGCGCTGGTGCATTGGGACAACCCAACAGGCGATCGCTATTCCGTTAAACTCGAGATTATTTCGGTGGAGATGGTCATTGATGCGGAAGGCAGCAAGAATACTTTCCCACTCAATGAAATATTGAGAGCGAATATCGTCGATCGGAAGACAAATGAACGCGTCGAAGGTATCGTTGGGAACAATTTCTCTTCTTACGTGCGTGATTATGACTTCAGCGTCGTGCTGCCCGAATACAATAATGGTCGCACCACATTCAGCATTCCGGATGACTTCGGGGACCTCCATGGAAAACTGTTCAAATGCTTCCTCAACTCGAATACTTACAAAGAGCAGTTTCGTAAGCCGCCAGTCATATGCCTGAGTGTCTCCAGCAGTAAAACATATCATCGTACTGGAAATCGCCATCCTGTATTGGGCGCAGAATATCAACAAAATGAACTGTCTTTGACGGATCAGTATTTCCAGAAAATGGGGTTAAAGGTACGCTTCTTCATGCCGCCGAACAGCGTTGCGCCGTTTGCCTTCTATTTTGTCGGCGATCTCCTCGGCGATTATACCAATCTTGAACTCATCAGCACGATCAGCACGATGGAAACCTTTCAGAAGATCTATAGACCCGAGATTTATAACGCCAATTCCGTGGCCGGGGCCTGTTATCAGCCAGATTTGAACCATCAGGACTATTCACTGACTCGCATTGTCTACGATCGCGAAGAGCGTAGCAGGCTTGCTGTTGAGCAGGGGAGGTTTGCTGAGGAGCACTTCATGAAGCCATATAAGACCGTTCTTGAAGAATGGTCTGCCAATTACTCCCTTTAGTAAGTCGATACATAAGGTCGCCCATCATGAAAAAACTGTTGCCCACATCTACCGCTGGTAGCTTGCCTAAACCTTCGTGGCTTGCACAACCTGAGAAACTCTGGTCCCCCTGGAAATTGCAGGATGAGCAGTTGATTGAAGGTAAACGGGATGCCCTGCGTCTGGCATTGGACGATCAGCGACAGGCAGGCATTCACATCGTCAGTGACGGCGAGCAAACACGCCAGCATTTTGTCACGACGTTTATCGAGCACCTTGACGGAGTTGACTTTGAAAAGCGTGAAACGGTCAGGATCCGCAATCGCTATGATGCGAGTGTGCCGACAGTCGTTGGTGCTGTATCGCGTCCAAAGCCGGTTTTTGTCGAAGACGCCCAGTTCTTACGTCAGCAGACCCGGCAGCCCATCAAATGGGCCTTGCCGGGGCCAATGACCATGATCGATACGCTCTATGATGCATATTATAAAAGTCGAGAGAAGCTGGCCTGGGAATTCGCCAAGGCCCTCAATGACGAAGCGAGGGAACTGGAGGCTGCCGGTGTCGATATCATCCAGTTCGACGAACCGGCGTTTAACGTCTTCTTTGACGAGGTGAATGATTGGGGCGTCGAAACCCTCGAGAAGGCAATGGAGGGGCTTCGGTGCGAGACTGCCGTGCATATTTGCTATGGTTACGGCATCAAGGCCAATACAGATTGGAAAAAGACCCTGGGAACAGAGTGGCGGCAATATGAGGAAACATTCCCCAAGCTACAGAAATCGAGTGTCGATCTAATCTCGCTGGAATGCCATAACTCGCATGTTCCAATCGAACTTATCGAACTTGTTCGAGGCAAGAAGGTGATGGTGGGCGCCATCGACGTGGCAACCAACGCCATGGAAACCCCGGAGGAAGTTGCCAACACTCTGCGGAAAGCCCTTAAGTTCGTCGATGCCGACAAGCTCTATCCTTGCACGAACTGCGGCATGGCACCCTTGTCTCGTCAAGTGGCGACTGGAAAGCTGCGGGCCTTGAGTGCAGGTGCGGAGATTATCAGAAGAGAGCTTTCGGCCTAGTGCTGGCTGAGCAACAGGTGGTCGCCATGACTATGGTGGAGCGTCGCTTCGAAATTGTTGATAGAGCCACGTTTCACAATGACGTGGCGCTCCTCGGCTCGACAGTCAAGGTTGCAGCGAAACTTCTCTTAACGGATTGCCGCCATCGATGAACAGCCTGCCCGTTGGTTTCAGTGCAGCCCTGATGCTCTTGATTGCAAGCCTGGTGACTTCTGGATGACGGCCATCCAGTGCACCGACGCGCATTGCGAACGCCATGTCAAAAAGTTCATCACGTGCTGAAAGCTTGAGATGTTCAATTGCCACCTGCCTAAACTCCAGGCGGCCTGATTCAATTTCTTGCTCTGATCCGGTGCGCGCCAGGCGTATCGCCTTTTCGGACCGATCTATGGCAAGCACGAAGCCGCTTCCAATGTTTCGACTGACCTCTCGTGCGGCAACACCTGGACCACATCCGATTTCGAGTATGCGAAGCCCCTCCTTCAACGGAAGGGCGTTCACAAAATCGGCGATCCTCGGCGAAACAGCAGCGGGCATTTAGGAGTATTACGTCAGATCTGCTTTCATCGCCACTCATTCTGGTAGATTGCCGCCTCTGGTGTCACAAAACTCCCAAACCCTGCAACACCTTTCGTTGCCGATTTGTGACGGGAGCAATTCTCAATCAGGAACTATCGCCTTCACGACGACAGCGTGAGCTTGCGCTACGACGAGCGCGCGATGTTGAATGCCTACCTAGTTGTTCCGCGAGGGGGAACATTTATAAAGGGTCGTTATTCAAGGAGCATGTCGAGCACACAGATTATCCCCCGATGGTAGTCTGTGTAGCTGGGCTGACGTCGAGGGCATGGTCAGGAAGACGGCTGACGTGTTTGGCTGAATTGACGCATTCGACAACAGTGCGGGCATGTCGATTGCCTTGCTGGCCATCTCAAGGAAGCACATTCGAATTGTAGCCCGTGGTTAAATCTCACAGAGTGAGCAAAGGCTTTATTTCGTTTTGCTGGGCCGCAGACCATAAATGGATCCGATTGACAATATCCTGGGGAGCTGTCGGTAGCGCTTTGTTTGGAATTACTGCGACAGTGCCTTGAAAAACCAGGATCAGATTGTCTGACTGCAAGATTGCATGATGGTACATCGCCCAACTCAGTTCGATCGTATAGATTCGTGTGGCCTGTCTGAAGCCCGTTGGTCCAATTTTGACATGGAAGTGAGGAGAGAAGGCAAGCTCCTGTTCGATATTCCAGTGCGCTATGGTTTCACTATATTCGCGATTTGACTTTTTCGAGCCGATCCACAGGACAAGCCATACAGCAATTGCGACAAGAGGCGCAGGCGCTAGGATCCAATAATCAAGGCTGGCCCGTGCCCCGGGGATAAATGCCAACGTTACAGAACAAATGAGGCCGGCAACAACGGCGGACCAAAAGGAAAGGTTCGTTCTGATCCACCAGAAATGCCGATCCCACGACCGGTCGAACATCATCCGGTAATTTTGATAGGCCTGATGTTCAAAGCCCAGAACATAGTCCGGTATCTGATCCACGTTCGGCGCATAGGTGATAGTAATGCTACGATCGTCAGCCATTCTTACCGTTTCTCTATCTCGTTGGGGCAGTGGCACATTCGAACAAGAAGCACTTCTGAACTCGGCATTTCAAGGAAAGAGCAGGTTTCTGCAGAATGATCATTTTGCCACCTAAAGAGGATGTTTCGGGAGAACAATGTCAATCTGGTGCCGAAGCTCCCGATGCGCCATAGTCTGACGAATGAACTTTGGGTGTGGGATCAACCTGATCCGGTAACTGAACAAAGCCGGCTTTGATACTCGAGCTGCGGTGGGGAACGGATTCAGTTTTTTGCTTCAAGGCGGACCCCGAGAACAGATTAGTTGCGGTTGAATCGAATGGAATCCAGCTGCCCGATCATCACTGCAAGTCCAAAACAAACTGATCCGAGTCCAAATGATATTGTCCCCAGTATCAATCGCTGCGTTGAAGGGGCGTCAATGATAAACAACAGACCAATCACGATCTGGATCACGGCGAGAGCAAAAACTACTATTTTCATTATCTGTCCGAACTGACTAATCTGGATGAAAACTGGAGCGGCTATGGTGCGCGCCGGATCTTGTGGCAAAATTACTTGACCACGGCAGCGCAGTCGAACTTGATGGCATCAATGTCACCCGAGGCAACATTGTATTCGCTAACCTGCAGAAAGGAACAGATGTAAATTTTCTCTTCATTCTGCAAAAATACATAGTTTCCCGTCGCCGATTTAATTTCATAACCCTGCTCAGCGAGATCCAGAATTGTGGGCTTTCTTTCCGCGTTCGCGCTAGCAGTGGTGGCAATTGCAATAATGAAGGCGGTGTAAAAAAGTTTCATTTTATTTTCGTGCCTGGATTGGACTGTGCGATTGATTGGGGTGAATCCACACAATACTTATGGCGAAGCCGTGTTCAACTGAAAATTGGTTCCTGTTTGGCGCAGATCGTATCCACGATTTCCGTGTCGCAAACTTTCACAATGCATAATGTTTGATTCTGCTCTCCTGTATGTTGAGTATCTGGTTTGTCAGAATAAAAATGTCTTTTCAAATCGAAGTGCCGGCCGTCACAAGAAGGATAAGTTCGAGCGGGCGGGCGATTTGCGCTCCGACTGTCCTCAGGCCGGATTTACGCACGTCACACGGTTGAGGCCGGGGCACCGTTGCGTGCTGATGCCAGAAGGGTCGTAGGTCTATTGCCCGTTTCCTCACCCGTTGCCTTCGGTCTAACCGATAGAGTTTCGTTCTTTTCTACGTCGTCGTGCACATCTTCGCATTGATGAGGGAATGGTTTGCTCGCGGAGTTCTAAAAGTCCGTTTTATCGCTTTTCCTGTATAGAGCTCAGCAACCCTTGTAGAAAACTATTCGTACAAAGCTGCAATATCAGATGGTTTCCCTTCCATCCGTATTTGGAAACCATCTGATGCAGGTTTTTCATCGCGTCACATCTGCGGTCGGGATAGCGGATCCGGCTTGCCAATGTTCTGCGTGATTGCTTCGACAACCGGTAAATCCGGTGCCGACACGCTTTGTCCGTCCAGTATCCTGCGGGCGCGATCCTTATCAATATCGCCTACCCAGGATGCGATGACGACGGTTGCCACGCAATTGCCGATATAGTTGCCGAGTGCGCGCGCAATGCCCATGAACCAATCCACCGAGAGTACAAGGACCAGCCCTATGGCAGGGATGCTGGGGATGGCTGCCAGCGTCGCGGCAAGAATGACAATCGCCGAACCCGGCACGCCATGAGCACCTTTGGACGTTACCAAAGCAACACCGAGAATTGCCAGGAGATCGCCGAACGCAAGTGGGGTATTCGTGGCTTGGGCTATGAATACGGCGGCAAGTGTCAATTATATCGAGAATGCGTCAAGGTTGAACGAATACCCGGTTGGGATGACGAGGCCGACTGTGGAGTCTTTTATACCCAGATGTTCAAGTTTGCGCATGGTCTGGGGCAAGACTGCATCGCTCGAGGCTGTACCCGCAACAATACTGACTTCAGTGCGCAAATAGCGCAGCAGCTTCACGATGCTGAAACCGGCAGCCCTCAGTATGGAACCGAGTACGATGGCGACGAAAAGCGCAATTGTCAGGTAGAACAAAACCACCAGGTAGCCCAGTTGCGCCAATGATCCGATGCCGTACCTGCCGAATGTGTAGGCTATGGCGCCAAATACGCCAAACGGTGCCAGGCGAACGATAAATGCCATGATTTTGAAGACGACTTCGCCAGCCATCTCGATGATATGGAGAAGCGGCCTGGCGCGCTCGCCAACTTGTGCAAGTGCGCAACCAAAGAGGATAGCAACCAGAAGTACCTGCAGGATGTCACCCTGGACGAAACCACTCACAATCGTGGTGGGTATGAGCTTCATCAGGAACTCTACCGTGCCGCCGCTGGAGACATCGTGTGCCTTTTCCACATAGGTGGAAAGGGCGGACGCATCGAGCTTGCTGACATCGATGTTCATGCCGTGGCCCGGACCAAAGACATATGCAACAACGATGCCGAGCGCGAGCGCGATTGTGGTGACGACCTCGAAATAGATAAGAGCCCGGACGCCGACGCGCCCAACCTTGGTGAGGCTGCCAGCGCCAGCAATTCCATGTACAACCACACAAAAGACAATCGCTGGAACCAGTATCTTGATCAGTTTGATAAAACCATCGCCGAGCGGTTTCATTTGCATCGCCATGTCAGGTATGAAGAAGCCAGCGGTGACACCGAGAACAAGTGCTATGCACACCTGTCCGAGCAAGGACTTTGACCAATTCGGCATTTAAGTTCCTCCCAATCAAGAAGGGGGAATGATTTTCGCGAAAGCCTGCGAACAACGGCCTCCACGATAGCGTCGCCTTAACCGGCTGGTTTGAATTGACTTGTTATTCAAGCGTCATGACCGAAGCCCGACATGCCCACTTCAAACGCCACCGATTTCCTGCCGAGATCATCGCACATGCGGTGTGGCTCCATTATCGGTTCCCGTTGAGCCTGCGCGACGTGGAATATCTGTTGGCGGAGCGCGGCATCATCGTCACGTTTCAGACCGTCGCCGAGTGGGCGGCGAAATTCGGCTTGAAGTTCGCTCATCAATTCCGCCGCCGCTCACGAGGCCACTTTGCCGACAAGTGGCAGCTCGATGAGATGGTGGTGACGATCAAGGGAAAGAAATACTGGCTGTGGCGCGCCGTAGATGCCAACGGTTACGTCCTCGATGCCCTGCTGCAAAGCCGAATGAGCAAGGTAGCAGCGCTTCGTTTGATGAGAAAACTGCTCAAGGGCCAGGGGACCACCCCGCGTGATGGTAACCGATAAGCTGCGTTCCTATTCGGCCGCGAAGGCCGAGTTGATGCCTGGCGTCGAACATCGCTCGCACAAGAGATTGAACAATCGAGCTGAGAATTCGCATCTACCAGTACGACGACGAGAGCAACGTATGATGCGCTTCAAGTCCGCGCGACAATGTCAACGCTTCGTCTCAACTCACGGCCAGACCGCCAATCTGTTTCTCCTTCACCGCAAATGCTTGACCGCCGACGAACACCGCCAACTCCGCGCAATCGCCGTCACTACCTGGCGTGAAATCGCATTGTCGACTGCGCTCTGAAATTCGCCCTTCAAGAACTCACGACGTCCGCAATCGGTTAAGGCGACGCCACCCTCGTAGGTTCTTCAGTCCCTGAAAAAGCCCGCAGTCAATGAGAATGTTATTCGCATTGAATGAGAGCAAGAATTTTGAACCGGTCACAGTTCCGGCTTCCCCCAGAAACTTCAGCTTCAGCACAGTTTGTCTTCCTTCTTCAAGGGCCAGAGGATTTAATCATTCGATACGGCTTTCGTGGGCGGTTTTGAGAACGCCTGGTTCATCTGGTGTAAGGCCATTTCCAATCCCTGATTTCCGGCATGTCCTCGCCATGATCGCAAACGTATTTCTTATGCAATGTCAGTTTTTCCTCGAAGTTGGCAATCAGAGGTAGCGCCACCTCGTTGTTTAATGGCAAACGCCTTATCGCCTCAATCGCCAGATGAAAGCGGTCCAGTTCGTTGAGAACCGCCATATCGAAAGGCGTTGTCGTTGTCCCCTTTTCGATGAAGCCTCGCACGTGGAAGTTAGGGTGGTTGGCGCGCTTATAAATGAGCCTGTGAATGAGATAAGGATAGCCGTGATAAGCGAAGATGACCGGACGGTGGGTTGTGAACATCAGGTCAAAATCTTCATCAGAAATACCGTGCGAATGATGCTGCGGTGACTGTAAAACCATCAGGTCCACGACATTGACAACGCGGATGCGCAGGTGCGGTAGAGACTGACGCAGTAGATCAACCGCAGCAAGGGTTTCCATGGTCGGGACATCGCCCGCGCAAGTCATCAGTATGTCTGGTTCCAGACCGTCTTCCGTCCCGGCCCAGTCCCATATGCCCAGACCCGCTTCGCAATGGCGTATGGCGTCCTCCATTGCGAGCCATTGTAGTTCTGGCTGCTTCCCCGCCACTATCACGTTCACTCGGTTCCAGGTTTTCAGGCAATGATCGCCAACCCACAGCAACGTGTTGGCGTCCGGTGGAAAATAAACTCGAACCACGTCTGCACTTTTGTTGGCGACGAGATCAACAAAGCCTGGGTCTTGATGAGAGAAACCGTTGTGATCCTGACGCCACACATGAGACGTCAAGAGATAATTGAGTGACGATACAGGCTTTCGCCATTCCAATTTTTGCGCAACCTGCAACCATTTCGCATGTTGATTGAACATCGCATCAACGATGTGGATGAAAGCTTCATAGCAAGAGAAGAACCCGTGCCTTCCGGTCAGCAAATAGCCTTCGAGCCAACCTTGGCACAAGTTCTCGCTTAATACTTCCAATACCCGCCCGTCTGACGACAGATGATCATCTGTATCAAGCGTTTCAGCCATCCATACACGGTCGCTAACGTCGAAAACAGCGCCGAGACGGTTGGAAGCTGTCTCGTCTGGACCAAATATGCGAAAGTTCTTCTCATGTTCGTTCAGCATTAGAACGTCACGGAGATATTCACCAAAAATTCTTGTTGATTGTGCCTCTTTCACGCCAGGTTGATCCATAGACACAGCATATTTACGGATATCGGGTGTGTGAAGTTCGGTGCGCAGCAATCCTCCATTGGCATGTGGATTGGCAGCCATGCGTAACTCGCCTTTTGGAGCGAGCTCACGTAATTCGGGTTTCAATGTACCCATTTCGTCAAACAAGTCCTCCGGACTGTAGCTATTTAGCCAGTTTTCGAGGATCTTTCTGTGTCCGCTGTTTTCCCGGCAGTTCGCAACAGGCACCTGATGCGAACGCCAGTAATTCTCTACAATTTGACCGTCGACTGTTTTGGGACCCGTCCAGCCTTTCGGGCTTCGCAGGATGATCATGGGCCAGAACGGACGTTCTGGTGATTTAACATCGGCATTCTTCTTGATTGTAGCAATACGTTCGAAGACCGCGTCAAGTGTTTGCGCCATTTTCTGATGCATTGCTTCCGGCTCGCTGCCCTCGACGAAGAACGGTTCGTAGCCATAACCGATGAACAAGTTCGTTAGGTCATTATCTGCTAGTCTCGCGAGTATAGTAGGGTTCGCTATTTTGTAGCCATTGAGGTGCAGGATCGGCAGGACTGCGCCATCGCGGGAGGGATTGAGAAACTTGTTTGAATGCCATGAAGCGGCAAGCGTTGCTGTTTCTGCTTCGCCATCGCCTACGACACAAGCAACCACCAGATTTGGGTTGTCGAAAGCGGCGCCATAGGCATGCACGAGGGAGTATCCAAGTTCTCCGCCTTCATGAATTGAACCTGGTGTTTCAGGCGCGACGTGGCTTGGTATGCCGCCAGGAAATGAAAACTGGCGAAATAACTTGCCCATGCCTGCTTCGTCCTGACTTATTGCGGGGTATATCTCCGAGTACACTCCTTCGAGATAGGTGTTCGCCACAATGCCCGGACCGCCGTGACCGGGGCCGCATATGTAGATTACATTGGCAGCCTGTTGCTTGATAATGCGATTAAGATGAGCATAAATGAAATTGAGGCCAGGCGTCGTACCCCAATGACCGAGCAATCTGGGCTTAATATGTTCCGGTTCAAGCGGTTTGCGCAGGAGCGGATTGTCCATGAGGTAAATCTGCCCTACCGATAGATAGTTGGCCGCGCGCCAATATCGATCAATTAGCGAAAGCTCCTCGGAATTAAGAGGACCAAGAGGTGATGCCCTGCTCATGCTTCGTCTCCTTCACTGATTTACGCAGTCATGTCAGTTATGGTTTAAGCGGCGCTGTTCTCAAGAACCTGAAGTGTTTCCAAGGCGATGATACGTTCTTCGTCGGTAGGAAGTACAAATGCAGCCGTACGGCTCGAGTTGGTGGTGATCCGGAACGTATTTCGATTGTTGGCACTAATATTGAGATCTATCCCTAGCCAAGAGAGGCGTAGGCAAACCGCAGCGCGAATCTCTGGCTGGTTCTCCCCAATTCCGGCAGTGAAAATGAGTGCGTCGAGACCGCCAAGAGTGGAAACAAGACGGGCAATTTCACCAGCTATACGCAGAGTGAATACTTCAAGAGCCTCACGGGCATGGGGTGCGTTGCTTTCAAGGAGATCGCGCGTATCACCGCTTATTCCGGAGAGTCCGAGAAGGCCCGAGCGATGATAGAGCAAATCTGATAGCGCATCTGGAAACATGTTCTCTTGTTGCAGAAAATAAAGAAGCAAGCCCGGATCGAGTGCTCCGCAGCGGGTTGCCATCGGAATACCGTCCAGTGTCGAGAAGCTCATGCTTGTATCGATGCTTTTGCCCCCCTTGATGGCGCAAAGACTGGCTCCGCTGCCTAAATGTGCGACTACGATCCTTCCGACAGCAAGCTTTGGCTGCTTCTGGGAAAAACTGCCGATTATCGACTTATAGGAGAGGCCATGAAAGCCATATCGCTTTAAGCCACGCTCGTGGAATTCACGTGGAAGCGCGAAGCGGCGAATGACTTCCGGGATAGTTTGATGAAACGCAGTATCAAAGGATACGGTTTGCTTGACGTGCGGAAAGAGCTTTTGGATGCCTCTGATTAAAGCGACGCTTTTCGCTTGGTGCAACGGAGCAAAACTTGACAGTCTTTCAATTGCGTTGATGCGCTTATCATCGACCAAGATTGGCTGGATGAATTGGTCACCGCCGAAAACCACCCGGTGGCCAACTGCCAGCATACGGGAGAGATTTGTATGCGTCGAGAGCCTCGAGAAAAGTTCTTCAACGATCACAGCGATCTCATCTGCACCAGATGTATCTAATACGATATCTAGGTTGCAATGTTCTCCCCGTAAGCGAAAGGTTAAGGGTGAGCCGTTCAGATCGATCCCACCTCGGGAGAATTTTACGATCTGTTCCCCATCATACGCGAAAAAACCGATTTTCACGCTGGACGAACCGGCATTGAAAGTAATCAGCTGCTTGTCCAAGCCGCATTTCCTTTGCTTCAGATCGACTACACTAGAGCGCGTTTCGATCTGATTGGATCAGATCGGCGCTCTAATCATTTGTTTTTACGCGCATCTTTTCCGAAAACCGTTTCACACTTTTCGGGATGCGCTCTAGCACAATGCTATTTAGATTATTGGTCTCACGTTGCGTTTAAAGAATTTTAGCCCGAAATTTTTGCCGACAGCATAGACAATAACAGCTGCAAAATTGCGTCGCATTGTTTGAGATCAAATTAAATCAGAGTTTTTGATCTCAGGAGCGATATGCACAGTCAGGCATGCACGTGCCATCGCTTTCAATCGTGTGTGCGTTGCCGTCTTTTGTGCGGATATACTGCAATAAAGCGGTGTTTCTGTGAGTTGATCGCTTCGTTCACGCTTAAGATCGAGCTCAACGGCCCGCGGATCCTTCGAAAAACGGATCTCCCTTGAATATTGTTGCCGGAACTAGGCGCAAAGGTATACCTTGAATAGGATGCATTCGCGATAGTTTTTTCTTAAAGCGAAGCGGGCTTTGACGTCTGTATTCTGGTCGAACTGATATTCGAAAAATACCCGAATTGGTTCTAGACTGATCTAGGGGCGGGCTCATGGCACTTGGCAAAGGAAGCATGAAGAAGTCTCAAACAGGGATTCGGTTTGAGTTTCTTTGGTCACGCCTAAAACAGCACCCCCTGTCGCGTGTGGGGCCGGGCCTGATTACTGGCGTGGCGGACGATGATCCCAGTGGAATTGCAACCTATTCTCAGGCTGGTGCTCAGTTTGGTTTCAATATGCTGTGGACCATGCCTGTTGCCTTCCCGCTGATGGCGGCAATGCAATCTATGTGCGGTCGCATTGGTCGCGTCACAGGAAAGGGTTTGGCCGCCAATATCAAGCAAACGTATCCGCCAATTGTTGTCAGAAGCGTTGTCTTGTTGCTGTTAATCGCCAACGTACTTAATATAGCCGCTGATGTCGCAGCGATGGGTGAAGTTGCCGAACTGGTCAGTGGTGTCGACCGCCATCTGATGACAGCCTTGTTTGTAGTTGCGACGCTTTTGCTTCAAGTATTCATCCCGTATCATCGCTATGTCTATTTCCTCAAGTGGCTCACACTCTCCTTACTGGCGTATGCCGGTGTTTTATTCACTGTGCACGTTCCGTGGGCGGAAGTGGCGCGGCGCACGATGTGGCCGACATTTGCCGTGGATTCTAATCCCGCTGCCATGATCATCGGTGTTTTCGGCACTACGATCAGTCCTTATCTTTTTTTCTGGCAAGCTTCAGAGGAAGTAGAAGAAATGCATGGAAGAAACAATGAAGCTCCCCTTTCAAGGGATGCGGCCGCCGCCCCTAGGGAGCTTCAGCGCATACGCTGGGATACTTGGAGTGGTATGCTATATTCCAACGTCACGGCCTTCTTTATTATACTGGCTACCGCGGTCACATTGAACGTACAGGGCATAACAAATATTGAAACCGCTGCCCAAGCAGCCTCTGCGCTTAAGCCGCTGGCGGGCAATTTTGCTTATATTTTGTTCGCACTTGGCATTCTTGGTGTCGGTCTCATTGGCGTGCCTGTTCTGGCCGGGGCCGGTGCGTACGCATTATCTGAAGCTCTGGGCTGGAAATCCGGTCTTGAACTCAAAGCAACTGACGCACGGGGCTTTTATGGCATTATCACAGTTAGTATTTTGCTCGGGCTTGTGATTCAATATTCCCCCATAAGTCCCATGAAGGCCTTATTTTGGAGTGCGGTAATAAACGGGGTCGTGGCCGTTCCTTTGATGGTGGTGGTGATTCTGCTTGCTTCAAACAAATCTGTGATGGGTGCTTACCGAATTGGATTACCGCTTTTAACACTCGGCTGGATTGCCACCCTGGTAATGGGCGCCGCCGCAGTGGCAATGTTCATGCCTTGATGGTCTTTTAAATCCAACATCGTTGCGAAGCGGAGACACTATGATTTCTTTGTTTTCATTCAAGGGTCGGATTGGGCGGCTTCCTTACGATTACAATCCCTCTCGCCTTCGTTTTCCTAAACTGGGTTGCTTGGTGGTTCTTTGCTACGACCCGCTCTGATACATATGGCCCAGTACATATTCAGAGGATGAGTTCGTTCGGTTGGATTGTCTGCGCGTGGCCGTATTTCGCGGCAGGTGTAAAACGTTGTTATGATGGTGGGAAGTCCGGGATATGGTATGTAATCTGGACCGCGGGGTGCTTGAGTGGTTGGATATCGAGCATTTATTTTCAATCGAGGTACGCAGGATTCGCCGGCAATGATCGCACTATGGACGATCATTGAGATGGAACTCCTGAAAGGAGATCCAATGAAAACAGATTTGGTCAGCCTGCTATAGAAATTGGAGAGGGAAGTTTTTGAGGCCCTTTCGGTGGGCACAAAGCGCACACGCTGAACCTCACTATCTCCGTCGAATAGGTGCGAAGAACGTACGAAATGCGTTCTGCACGCTGCGTCATCGCCGCCTTATCCACTTCTGTTAAGAGAACTGGTTTTCTTCGGACCGAGCCCGCTGATCACGGTTTCGCACATACAATTCTAGATGCACACCCAGTGACTATTTAGCGTTTGCCTGATCACCAACCCAAACTCCACAATAAATAGCAATGGCGAGTTCGATTCTTATTCTGCTGGACGCGTCCGTGGGATGATTATGCTCATATAAATATTGATGCATCGCGATGATGGTTCAGAATATGGCTTGAGTGGATATGTATAGATAGCTGCAACAAAAAATTGTGCTAAACTCGTGCATAGAGGAGAAATTCGGCTTGTGAGCGTCATGAGATATATCATCGATAAGCCGACTTTCTTGAGGAGGTTCTAGTGAGTGCACCGCCAGGATTGATATTCGGTCCCAAAAGGGATGGAGGATACCCAGGCAGAGAGATAGACTGCCAAGAGTCTATTTCTGCCCGATTAGTCGAACTCATTGATATCGCTACAAACGCAGGTTGGACGGCTCTCGAAGTGACGCGGGCAATTCGTAATCTCTCGGATGATTTGTTGCTTGGACTGGAGAATGAGTTGCCCGAAAATTAGCCCGGACGTTCGACAACGATTTGACGCTTTGATTGTGGAAATGTGTCGTCCGATTTGATTGAATTCCCTAAAATCGCTCCGCAATTATGCGTCTCATATCTTGCATGCATCAAGATGTAGAGAAAGATCGGAAGTATCTTTTCAGTTTTTCTGTCCAAACGACAACGCAGCGTTACCCGACGTGACCGGTGTCGCAACTTTTTATCTCTGTTCAGATCGAGACCACTTTTTGAACGGGAGCCAACGCATTGAAGGTAACCGGTGTCACACCCGCACCTTGACGCCGCAGCCTATTTTTTGTGGCGAGCGGGTTCAGACTGAGACGTAATTGCAAAACTGGACTGCGTGAGCTACTTAGCGTCATCCACAAGGACCCGGTGAAACTCCGGGTGGCTCTTCTGGCCGCCGATCCGCCAGACAACACAGCAACGCAACCTATTCCATTTTCGAGGACCGAGTTTCCCTCGGCCCGTTGCCTCAACTGTGAAAAATCTCCCATGCGAACTCTTTCAAACTACCGTCAGGAGTGGTTCTCCAACATCCGTGGCGACGTGCTTTCGGGTATCGTCGTCGCTCTCGCGCTTATCCCGGAAGCGATAGGCTTCTCGGTGATTGCGGGTGTCGATCCCAAGGTGGGGCTCTATGCCTCCTTCGCAATTGCCTGCGTGGCCGCCTTTGTGGGCGGTCGGCCGGGCATGATCTCTGCCGCCACGGCTGCGACCGCTGTCGTCATGATCTCGTTGGTCAAAGAGCACGGTCTTCAGTATCTGTTCGCGGCCACTATTCTGATGGGCGTCATCCAGATCGTCGCGGGATGGCTGAGGCTCGGCCGCGTAATGCGCTTCGTCTCCCGCTCGGTTATCACGGGCTTCGTCAACGCACTTGCGATCCTGATCTTCATGGCCCAGTTGCCCGAACTCATAGGGGTCCCGACGCTTACCTACGTGATGATCGCAGGCGGCCTCGCCATCATCTATCTCTTTCCATACGTGACCAAGGCGATTCCATCGCCGCTCGTGGCCATCGTGGTCCTCACGGCCATGGCGTGGTGGTTTGGCATCGACCTGCGCACCGTCGGCGACCTCGGTGAGCTACCGTCTTCTATCCCATTCCTGATGCTTCCGCAGGTTCCGTTGACCTGGGAGACGCTGCAGATCATCTTCCCATACTCGGTGACGCTTGCTGCTGTCGGCCTGCTCGAATCGCTGCTTACCGCGCAGATCGTCGACGACATGACGGACACGCCGAGCAACAAGAGTCAGGAATGCGTTGGACAGGGCGCGGGGAACATCGCCTCGGCACTGATCGGCGGCATGGGCGGATGCGCCATGATCGGACAGTCGGTCATCAACGTAACATCTGGCGGTCGAGGACGGCTTTCAACGTTCGTCGCGGGTGCTTTCCTGTTGTTCCTGATCGTCGTCCTTAACGACCTCGTCCAGATCATCCCCATGGCTGCGCTTGTTGCGGTTATGATTATGGTTTCCATTGGCACTTTCTCCTGGCGGTCGATCCTCGACCTGAGACGCCATCCGCTTCCGTCATCCGTCGTCATGCTGGCGACGGTCATCACTGTCGTCGCAACGCATGATTTGGCGAAAGGCGTGATCGTTGGCGTCCTTCTGTCCGGCATCTTTTTTGCTGGTAAGGTAGCCCGTCTGTTCAGGGTCACGCGCGTGGAGGATGCCGAACAAAACAGTGTCACCTATGCAGTGGTGGGGCAGGTCTTCTTTGCGTCGGCGGAAGCCTTTATCCATGCGTTCGACTTCACGGATAAGGGTAAGCGGATCATCATCGATCTGACAAAGGCCCATCTCTGGGACATCACCGCAATTGGCGCGTTGGACAAGATCGTATTGAAGTTCCGTCAGGCAGGCGACGAGGTCGAAGTCCTCGGCTTCAACGAAGCGAGTGCTGATATGATTGACCGCTTCGCACTGCACGACAAGGATGAGCGGCTTGCGGCAAGCGCCTCACTGCACTGAACAACGTGGCTGCGTACATTCGTGCGTAGCCATCTGCCCCGGAGTTGTGTTGCAACGACGCCTTGCTTTTGCGCACCACGTGAACCAGTTTGATGCCGCTAGGCGAGACCCCGATCAACCGTTCCAGCCTGCTTGTACCTCATCAACACAGTCATGACGTCAGGAACTGCCAGTATGCGTTCTGCGAACTCCCGAAAGCCGCCAATCAACTTTCAATTCCAGCGATGCAATGGGGTGTTGTTTTAAATGGTGTGCGGTTAAATCATAACCGGATGTTTCTGCTTCTGAAATGTCTGCGATAGATTGCAGGAGACAAAGTGAATGTTTTAACAAACTGAAGCCTGAATGAAACCGTTGAACCAAAGCCTGCCATACTGGCGATATTCTCGACGGAACAATCGCCAGTTTCCAACAGGCGCTGCGCAACGGAAAGCCGCTGATTGAGCAACCACTGGACCAGGGTTGTCCCTGTTTTCTGGCGGAAATGGCGCGTGAAACTGCGGCGGCTCATATTGGCCCGGTTGGCGAGAACGTCGACGGTGATGGTTTCATTCAGATGAGCCAGTGCCCAGTCCATTGCCTTGGAGAGACTGTTGGTGCGGCTTATATCCGGTATCGGCATCTCAATATACTGGGACTGCCCGCCATGACGATAAGGCGCGACGACCAGTCTTCGGGCGACACGATTGGCAATTTCCGCACCCTGATCCTTCCGCAATATATAGAGACAACAATCAATGGCCGCCGCCGTGCCAGCCGAGGTAATGATGTCTCCTTCGTCGGAGTAAAGCGCATCTCTGTCGAGGTGGACGTCTGGATAGGCCTTTTGGAAGTCATCTGCCCAGGCCCAATGTGTAGAAACAGTTCTTTTTTCGAGAAGACCTGCATAAGCCAGAACGAATGTCCCCAAGCAAAGCCCCACAATTCTGGCACCGCGTGCTTTCGCCTTTACCAGAGCGTCAATCAGTGTTTTCTGGGGAATGTCATCGGGAGCGCCCCAGGAAGGTATGATCACAGTGTCAGCCTGCTCCACGACCGATAAATCGTGTCTTACGTCGATATCAAATCCGGAAAGCGTTCTTATCGGACCGATGCGTTCTGCGCATACATGCAAATTGTATCGCGGAATGCCGAGCTTCAGCAGGTCGTCGCCAAACACGATACCCGGTACTGAAAGATGAAAGGGGCTTATTCCGTCGTAGGCCAAGACAGCTACAGTGTGCATTAAAGGGTTCCATCTTCCGTTTGGCCCAATGTTAGCAGAAATTGTCCGATGAGCCACTTTCATGTCGATCGAAACCAGGCGAAGCAATTGCATCTTTTGAACAAGAGGACGTTATGATGCAACATCCCACGATAAGAGCAATCGCCGGTGCTCCCGAAACCTCCAGGCTGGACCCTTCTGTAACGGCACTCCTTGTGATTGATTTTCAGGAGGAGTATTTCAGCGGGCGACTACCCATCCCCAATGGTGCAGCAGCACTAGAGAATGCGAAGCTTTTGATTGAAAAAGCCGACAAGGCTGGAATGTCCGTTTTCCACGTCCAGCACATTACACCTTCCGGGTCTCCCATTTTTGCCGAAGGCGGGGAAACGGTCGCTTTTCATCGCGATATCACTCCAGAGAAGCACCATGCAGTCATCAGGAAATCTGAGGTCAGTGTATTCCAAGGCACCGATATCGACGTCCAGCTCAAGGCCGCCGGTGCAACGACCCTGATCATTACCGGGTTGATGACACATGCTTGTGTAGCGGGTGCCGCAAGGGATGCAGCTCCTCTGGGTTACCAGGTGATTGTCTCAGCCGACGCCAGCGCCACGCGAGACCTGTCTAATCATCAGGGTGTCATTATTCCCCACGAACAATTGCACCAGTCTGCACTCGTGTCATTGGAAGATACCTTTGCTGAAGTGCACAGCACGGCAGAAATATTGAGCTACTTCACGGCCTGATATGGAAATGATCGCGTGTCTCTGCAAATGATCGAAGCGGCCGATTGGAAGGGGTGGGTGGTGTCCATTTTACCCTTCGGTCACAAAACATTCCAAAGCCTGCCCAATTGAAGCGGGTGGGTTTTCTGTCTGTCTCCTGAAGTCGACACGTCAGAGAAGAAGAAGGACAGAAAGGGATATTGTCCTCTCCGACCGGAATGCGCCTTCATGTTTGAAACTGGTGTGCCACTCACACACTTCTCAAAGCAGTCGTTCCACTGATCAAGCTTTAAATGTCCGTGATGGACAGAAACGCGAGTGGCTGGTTTCGAGCCGACAGATGTTGAAAATGGTCTTCCTGTGTCTGAAAAGTCTGTCGTTCGAACCTGAGTTTTACACTATTGCAATCGAAATTCCTCCGAAAAAATCAACAGTAGAAATTATATCGCCAAACTTGGGAGATTCCCAATTCTCAGCGAGGGACTTCTATGTCGCCAATTGAAACTTGCCGCCCTCTACAGCCTCAATCACCATGCCGAGCGTTTCATGGCGGTCTTTTCCATCGGTAGACAGAACATGCCTTTCAAGCTGAGCCATCGATGAGAACTGTTGATGGAGTGCCGTGATCGGCGCCGGGTCGTTCAACGTGGCACCTCCACGCTCCTGGCAGCGGAGGATGGCAACATCCAACGGCGGGCGCAAGACAACGTAATGGAGAGGCGTGGCAAGTCTCCTGAACGGCTGCAGAAACCAAGGGCCGATTATGCCATCGACGATGACAAAATAGCCGCCCTTGGCATAGGCTTCGGCAACACCTGCGAGTACGTCCATGACCACGGCGTTCTGTTCATTTGCCTCGGGCAAATACGGCGGGATGGCGCCGTTTTTGATGAAGTGCCAGAAGTCGTCCGAGTGTAGATGAACCTTGGGCGAGCCGGATTCTTTGGCAAGGGCTAGTCCCGTGGTGGTCTTCCCTGAACCGGGTGGTCCCGTGAGGATAAGTATTTCGCCTGCGTGTTTCATAATGTTGCTTCGATTGTATTCTTTTACAAGAGTCTGGAGACATGTGACGCGTTTTTGCTGTTGTACCATGTCCGGTTTCTGACACTTTGATCAACCCATTGAATGACAGCAATGAGAGTCGAAGATTGTCAGTCAGTAAAGCGCTCTTATTCCAGACATTGGCTTAGCGCTCACATGCTTTAGAGCGGTAGCTCTACTTTCATGCTTCAACGACCGTTAGTGAGTGGGGGGTGTCAGTCGGCTTGCAGGAAGAGAGGATAGAAGCGGACAGTGGGGCCGCAACAATCTGTCGTGTAAGTCGGACTTTCACGCCCAACCTGGCAATCATAGACTGGTCTGTTGCTGTCTTTCGCTTGTCGCAAAAATGTTTCAATCACTTTTTGAGTAATTCTTCTACAACGTGGGAACCGAGTGTCTCTCTTAGCGCTGCAACTCCGTTTTTGGGCAATCTAGATAGGTCACTGATGATGCCCGCTTTCCACGCATCACCGCGTGCCCATGCTTCCTCCCAAGCATCGCAAAGCTCATTGCCGTGGCGCGTTTTCACGAGAGCTTGCGAAGAGCAAAGCAGCCTGCGTCAGATCTTTGTCGGCCTTCAAGCGCCCCAACATGTCATTGCGTCTTCGAGAGGACACAATCAGCTTGTGGATGGCATACCTCTCGGGAGCAGGAACGAGAACGTTTATGCCTTCGCGGAAAAGAAACACCGTGCGGATAGGCTCATAGATCAGGTAGTCGAGGAACCGCAAATTCTCTGCCGACGCGCCGCTGAGGACGGGCATGGGCGACGGTTTGCCTGTGTATTCTTTTGATCCCCGATTCCCGGTCAGGAACTCCATCCGATAGCCTTTGGCGTTCACGAAGGCGACGACCTTGGCCTTATCGGTCTGGTGCGGAACCGCTCGGAATTCAGGATCGACTACCCGGAGGATTTCGAGGATTGGCGGGAGACTATCTTGGACGCCAGCCGATATTGCGAAGTCCTGGGCGAAGTTGGCGTCGCCTGTCTGCATCGCCGCGGAGGGAAGCCAGACACCGAGCAATCCAGCATAGGTGCTGAATGCCACCGACCCAATCGAGATGGCGCGCAGCCGGAACAACCGAACGTCGGCTAAGGCTTTCGTGACGTTACCAGCGAAGGGATCAAGACTGGGAAGGCCGGCGCGTCGCAGCGTGCTAACCATGCGTCTACGCTCGCGGATGTTGTCCTTGATCTTTGTGGGCTCTTACCCGCTTTGTGATCGCTTCGTCGCTGGCGGGACCGACGTAGTTTCGTTTGTCTTTGCCCTCGGGAGTGGAGAGATCGAAATACCAATATTCGCGATCTTTGACGGTCACCCTCACAAACCATCTTTCTAAAGGGAAGTCTGTTACGAATTGTGCATCTATTGTCCGCTGCGCCAACTCCGCAAACATCGTTCTATAGCTAATGTCGATCTCTTTCATCCTGGGCCTTTCGAATGAGTTGATCGATCAGAGGCGAGCTGAACTATGTAGTTATAAGTTACTGCCAAAACCTTATAACGAATTGACCGCAAATAAAGGCCCAGGAAATGGGGCCCAAGATGTCGTGTTCGCCTGTACCACGTGGCAGGCAAAACATGCTGGAGGGGCGGGGCGACCATTATCCTCCAGTCGCAAATCATAAGCCCGCCTGAAAAACCAGGCGAGATTTTCGCATTCGGGAGCTAGCGGCGTTATGTCTTGGCCGCAGCTATTCCAATTCACGGCAAAAAGCCGAATGGCCGACTCGGACCTTATCTTGGTCGTCAGAATTGAAAGAGCATGGGTTCTTGACTGGCAATCAGATGGCTTCGCGCGATGCTAACTTGATGACAGCCTCCGAGATATCAGGACGGATTGGGCTCCGCTTCCGGCCCTTTAGGATCATTTAAAAATGCAATGGCAGCTCGGTAGTTTTGTGCTGTTATTGTCTTTAAAATATCTCTGCTCTTGTAAAACAGACATGGAAGGGCTAAATATCCGAAATCGATTTTGTCATCGAACGACGCGGCCAAAATTAAAAGCCCTTCTTTTTCTTTCAAATCGTAAAACTCGCGACGAATTTAATTTCGTTATTATTTAACCGTTCGATTTGAAGGATATTCAATATGACCAACGGAACAGTAAAATTCTTTAATAGCACAAAAGGCTTTGGATTCATTCAGCCTGATGATGGTTCTCCTGATGTGTTTGTTCATGTTTCGGCTGTTGAGCGTGCAGGTTTGCACTCGCTCAATGAAGGCCAGAAAGTAAGCTTCGAACTGGTAGCTGATCGCCGCTCGGGCAAGAAGGCCGCCGATAACCTACAGGCTCTGTAATCAGAGACGAAATGTTGTCTCCGATCTTTGACCACGGATGTACTGGCACTGCTCGTTGAGACTATTGGAAGGTCGGGTTAGCCCGGCCTTTTTTATTTTGGTCCTGTTTTTCTGATCCAAACACGGAATCAATAGCCAGAAGGGGAGTAAAATATGGGAGAGCCCACCAAAGAAACGCTCTTCAAGCAGCCTCGCACTAGAATGGAAACAAAGAACGCTGTTACCGACAAGACAGCCAAAGCCATTCTGGAAAAAGAAAGGGCTGCAGTTGATGCAAAGACTGAACGGCTTCGAGCAGCGCGACTTGAGCGTGACCACACTAAATCATCACAAGGGTAGGATAGAAATTGCAGGTACTCGTACGCGATAACAATGTTGAACAAGCGCTCCGTGTCCTAAAAAAGAAATTACAGCGCGAGGGTGTCTTTCGTGAAATGAAATCACGGCGCGCTTACGAGAAGCCGTCAGAACAGCGTGTTCGCGAAAAAGATGAGGCAATCCGTCGTGCTCGCAAAGATGCAAAAAAAAGGGCCCAGCGAGAAGGCCTTTTGCCAAAGCCTAAAAGAAAGTCGGCTCCTTCGCGTCCGCGGAATCAAGCGCCGTCAGCAGCTGAATAACTATCGTGTCCGGATGTTGGCACGATAACTCTGTGCCAGCATCCTTCACTATTGTGAGCTGGTTAAAGTTGGCTGTGCAATAAACCAGCATTTGGCAAAGTCAAAATGCGCGTTTGTGGCTGACGTTTAAAAACCTCTTTCTGACACAACCTTATCCATTTTAGAGCGTAGTTTCACTTTCTTGTTCGGAAACGACGATGGCAGATGATCAATTCGCACTTTACGGGCGAGGAACACATATGTTTGCCGGGCTTCCTGTGAGGAATTTCGGGATCTCTCTCGAATGGTATCGACGCTTCCTTGGCAGTTCGCCAAATTTTTGCCCGAACGATACGGAAGCGGTGTGGCTGATAGCAGAATACCGCTGGATCTATATCATCGTCGATCCTAAACGTGCGGGCGGCGCGATCCAGACCGTCATGTGCAGCGATCTCGAAGCCACGATCGCGGAGATTTCAAAACGAGGCATCGATTTTAGCGACGAGGAGCGGCCAGCTGAAGGGGTCCGTAAGGTCATTTATTATGACCCCGATGGAAATGAGATTGGCCTTGGCAGCATTCCTCCGGAAGAGGAATAGCTTACCGATCCTGCCGGGTTTGCACGGCCGGTTCGGGGATGTACTCCCGAGGTATCCGATGGCGCGGCTAGAAGACGTCCTAATTTCCCAACTGCGACTAGACACTTAATCAATAGCTAGGGCTCGATCGGCAAATTTTAGAGCCTTCAACTTTCCGAAGCTTCGGTTCGAGAAGGGGAGCGGGTGAAAATTCCAACCGATCGACGATTGTGATGTCGCCAGATGTTAACGGGGAGGCTTGTTTTTCACTTTTAGGTCTTGCGGCTGAGAAAAATCCTTTAATGTCAATATCTTACAAATTCAACCAGCTCCAGCAACTGCGTTCAATTCGAATAGTAGGACGCACAAACAAGTCGATCAATCTAGTGGATATACCAGGCATGGGTCGAGCACTATCTGGCGTTCGCCGACACGGCTGTAGCCGCCCGCGAACAGCACAGACTTAGGTGATGCCTCTCGTTCTGCATAGGTTACGCACATCACCTGAATTCCTTCCGGCTTGCACATGACGAGATAGGCCAGGGCGCCGTCCCAATGGCTTTCCTCGATGGCGCCCTTTATGACCATCGTAATACGGCCGTCATAGTCCGGCACGCGATTTATCCAGTCATCGATTGTCTGGCAGGTTGCCGGGGTACCAAAGCCCTCGGCTTCACGAAAGGGCCCATCTTGTTCGAACACTGGCTGGGCAATTCCAAAAGTGCAACTTGCGTATAGTACAATCGCGATCAGGGACGCCGTCGAACCGCTGCTCATCACCGACCCCTACTATCCACATTATTTCGTTTGGATCAGCATCGACCACTTCAAGAGGGCAATGCCGATCCGTGGTGCATATTCGCTTCGCCAATAATTCTATTTCTGTTCGATCTTGAGTTCTTTCTCGAAGGCGACGCGCGACTGCTCCACAATCTTCTTTAGCAGACCGGGTTTGACAAACGCGTTTTTGTCGCCGTCGTCTCTCCTGGCCTTTTGCTCGAATAGGTCGGTTACTTGCGGATGTGAGGGCAGAACGATGTCGGCCTTCATGGCGTCGAGCCGTTCAAAGCTGGTGCGGAAATCCTGCACAATATCCGGGTAGACTTTGTTGCGGACAAGATAGTTGCCTGCAACGCTGATACTACAAGGGAAAATAACCTGTCGCTGCGCGCCCGTATCGGAGTCCATCAGCGACCAAGTCGTGCAGCCTTTCGTATGACCGGGCGTTAACGTAGCGGTCATACGCAGGTCGCCAAGCGTAACGACGTCGCCGTCATGCAGCGTTCTGTCCACCTTGATCGCCGGGAAGCGGACCACGCCATAGTTGGTATCGCTTTCCGGGATACCACTTTCGAGCGCGGGCACGTCCTGCTCCATGGCCATGAATATCGCACCTGAGCTGTGCTTCAACTGCGCGATGCCGGCGACGTGGTCGTAATGCGCATGGCTACTCAGGATAATCTTAACGTCGTCGAGCCTGAATCCCAACGCTTTAATATTGTCTTCGATCGGCTTGACATTCTCTGCCAGCGTTCCATCGAGCAGGATCGCCTGCCCATTCGAGACTAGCAGATAGGAAGCCAGGCCGCGCGTGCCGACGTAATAGATGTGGTCGGTAATTTTGAACGCCTCTGTCGGCTGGCTCCAGTCAATCGGTGTGGAATGAGCGTCGATCGAGTTGCCGATCATGCCGAAAGCCAATGCCAGAACCGATACCGATATTTTTTTCATGCCTAAAACTTTCTTTCCGATGCTACGGACACAAACCACGTGTTTGAGAGGCGTAACGGCTATGTGCTCGCTTGACAAACGACGATATCTCGAAGCAGGCATTAGAAATATTTGGGCATCGCTACGTGACCGGTGGGCGACAGATCGACCCGTTCGTGCCAGGGCGTCCCCGCGATACGCTCTCGGTTAGGGTAGTTGGCAGCTGTGCAGTCAGATGGCTGTAGCCGGTACGGCCGAGGCTTCACGACCAGTCGGACGTTGTCGATGTGGGATTCTCAACCAATAGTAGCCAAGCAGCTAGATTTGGCCGTTTGCTACAACACTCTCGCACGGCAAAACTTCCGATTCCTAGTGGACCCGGGTTTTTGAGCAATTTCGGAGAAGGAGCGAAGTAATTCTCTGCCTCAAACCGGTCGTCTCGCGAGGTGATATCGATACCGCCATTTCAGATATGGTTGATTATGCCGAGCGCAGCGAAAGCGCCGACCAAGTCGGGTCTATGCACTCAGTATCCAGTCGCGAAAGGCGGTAATCTTCGGCACCTGTTGTTTGTTGTCAGGACAAACGAGATAATAGGCGAATTCCTCCATACTGGTTGAGGGCAGCAACTGGATCAATTGCCCACTTGTCAGTTCGTCCTCGACGAGAGCTGCAGGCAAAAGTCCTGCACCCTGACCGGCAAGTACCGCCTTGAGCAAAAGTCCACTGTCATCGAAGGACGGACCGCGTGCTATTGTCCGCTCGGATACGTTATGCGCTTCAAACCAAAGGCTCCAACCCTGTCGTTCGGCGTCGTGAACTTGTGGCCAGCGTACAAGATCAGACGGTTGATCTGGAATACCCAACTCCTTCACCAGATCAGCCGTCGCCACAGCGATCACCTCGACCGTCACGACGCGATCGCTACGAAGGCCGGGATAACGGCCCATCCCATGCCGGATGGCAACATCCACATCCGAACGAGAAAAATCGACGAGTGCATTGCTCGTGATGATCTTGAGATCGATGTCAGGCTGCGCCTCACGAAAGGAAGCTAATCGTGGGATTAACCAAGCGGACGCGAAGAAGGGTGTGATGCCAATGGTGAGCAGTCCGGTCTCGCTCTGGTTCGTTATCCGTTCTGACGCGTCGGCGATTTGACGGAACGCGTTCCGTATGGAAGGCAGGTAGTCGCGGCCAGCGTCGGTTAAATAGATTCCCCGCGTCACCCGATCGAACAGTCTCACTCCCAAGCTCTCCTCAAGAACCTTGAGCATCTGACTTACTGCTCCCGGTGTCACGCACAATTCCTCTGCGGCCAGCTTGACCGACAGGTGACGGGCCGCGGCCTCAAACGCCTTGAGCGCATTGAGAGGGGGAAGTCGACGGATCATAAATTAGTAAATCTAATCCTTTTGGTTCAAATCTTATAGTTTGTTCAGCAAGGTAATGAAAGATTAATGTCTCTTATCAATGACGTCAACACAGTTCCGGCTGGAAGGATGTCTATATTTTCTAAATCATAGAAAATGCGAATTGTCGCGCATGCGTGGTAGGAAGGCCAAAGACGAATGACGTTCGAGGTAGAATTCAGTGATCTGATCGATGTTGGTAGGCTTATCGCACGGCGAGTAATAACCTCTGCGGAGGTCACTGAAACACTTCTGGCGCGTATTCAACGAATAGATGGCCGATTGAACGCGTATGCGCGGCTTTTAAGCGATAGCGCAATTCTCCAGGCGGAATTGGCAGATCGGGAGATCGCGAAAGGAATACATCGAGGGCCGCTCCACGGTGTTCCCATCGCCGTGAAAGACATCTGCTGGGTCGAGGGCGCCCCTACGGCAGCCGGAACTCTGGTTAATAGGAACTATGTTCCGACACGCGACGCGACCGTGGTCCGAAAATTGAAAGAAGCGGGCGCGGTGCTGATCGGAAAAACGCAACTTACCGAGGGGGCCTATTCGGATTATCACCCTTCAATATCCCCGGTGTATAATCCCTGGAATAGCGAGTATTGGACGGGCATTTCTTCCAGCGGTTCGGCCGTCGCCACCGCAGCGGGCCTATGCTTCGGATCGATTGCCTCCGACACCGGGGGCTCCATTCGCTGGCCCTCAGCTGCCAACGGCGTATGCGGAATCAAGCCAACCTGGGGCCGTGTCAGTCGTTACGGAGCGTTCGAGCTCGCGCCTTCATTGGATCACCTTGGGCCGATCGCCCGAAGCGTGGTCGACGTCGCAGCCATGCTTAAGGTAATAGCTGGACATGATGACGATGATCCTACAACAAGTCTTCGTCCAGTTGACGATTTCCTTGCCGATACGTATGCCGATGTACGCGGTAAGCGTATCGGTGTAGATCGACGCTGGAATAGTGAAGACGTTGATCCCGAGATTCAGACGGCGTTGGCTGAAGCTTGTATGGTCTTTTCCGGCGTTGGCGTGGAGCTTGTTGATGTGTCATTTCCCGCTGTTCAGCAGATCGTGGCCGATTGGACGCCAAATTGCGCCGTAGAGACGGCTGTAGCCCATCAACTGTCCTATCCAATCCATAAGAATCAGTACGGCCCCATCTTATCATCGGTCATTGAAGCGGGAATGGTCGTTTCCGGTATAGATTATCAAAAAATATTGCTTCGCCGAGCAGCGTTTCGGGGGAACGTCGAAACGCTGTTCTTATCCGTTGACGCCGTGCTGACCCCAGTCCAGCCATTTGCCCCTCTCACATTAAAAACGATAGCGACACTGGGTGAGCAACCCGAACTGATTGCGAAATTGCAACGCTACACTTGCCCATTCGACATGAGCGGGCACCCCACACTTGCTTTTCCTGGGGGATTTTCGACGGAAGGGGCGCCGATCGGCTTGCAACTGGTGTCAGCCTCATTCGATGAAAGCAATCTCTTTAGTCTTGGCGCAGCGTTCCAGAGCGTAACGGACTGGCATCGCCGTCACCCGGTCCTTGGGGAACGTGAGGCTGGGTTTTGTGTTGCGGAAACGAAGCGATGAACCGGTTCGAGCAAGCCATGACGTCTCTAGCAGGCAGTCCGGCAGGCGTACTCGATTTCGAATGGCTTGAAATTCGTAAGGGCACCGGTCATGGACGAGCCGAAGTACCTTTCTCTTCACAGACTACTAAATGGGTAACTGTGGTCGCATTGACTGGCTCCGCGTGCGGCTCTGGCTGTCTGTCGTTCTTGTCGGATGGCGCGCGCAGTTTCGCTGCAGCGGAACTGAAGACTAACTTCATCGGAGCTGTGCGCAACCATTTCGTAGTTTGTGAAGCGCATCGGGTTTATTCCGGAAGCACCACACAAGTCTTGAACGCGGAAATATGCAGCGAAAAAGAGGGTCGAATGATCACCCTGAATCGTTGCATGCTAACGCTGCTCTATCAAAGTTATGGAGGGGTAATATGACCTCCAGAAAGCAGCCGTTCATAATTTTCTATGGCTGGCTCGTGGTCGTGGCAACTTTTGTCATAACCTTCGTCGGTTTCGGAAGTGCCTACACCTTCAGTTCGTTTGTTGAACCACTTCAGCACGAGTTCGGCGCGTCGCGCGGATCGGTGTCCCTTGTCTTCTCATTCGCAGGCTTTCTCTATTTCGGAATTGGTATTGTGTCCGCCCCGCTCGCTGATCGGTACGGTGTGAAGGTGCTTTCTGTAGTCGGGATGATCTTCGTTGGAGCCGGGCTTATCCTGGCCGGCCGGGCCCAATCCATGATTCAGGTCTATGCAGCCTATAGCATCGGCATCGGCCTTGGCGTCGGTAGCGCCTATGTGCCTGCGCTCGGCGCAGTGCAGCGATGGTTTGTCATTCATCGCGGTTTTGCTTCCGGTCTTGCGGTCAGCGGCATTGGAGTTGGGACCCTTGTTTTGCCTCCATTTGCAGTATGGCTGATCTCCACCGTCGGATGGCGCAACGCCTACACGGTCCTTGGTTTCATCGCGATTGTGCTTGGACTTCTGGCGGCATCGTTGATGGAGGACGATCCAGCGAAACGAGGACTGCAACCGGACGGTGCACGCGACGTACCCACCCCGCGGATTCATTCCCTGCAGTCGAGTTTACCGGTGGATCGGATCGTTCGAACGCCGCGTTTCATCCAGCTATACATCGCATCCCTCGTTGGCTCACTTGGGGTGTTCGTCCCTTTTGTTCATCTAACGCGTTATGCGATCGATCATGGGGTTACCCCGACAATTGCAGTGTGGTTACTCGGAGTGATAGGCATCGGCAGCACGGTTGGTCGCTTTTTTCTCGGCGGCATTGCCGACAAGATAGGTCGAGAGCGGTTCCTCGTTGCCATGTATATCGGCATGGCTGCGTCTCTCTTTATCTGGGCCATTAGCTCGTCATTCTATCCACTCGCCCTGTTCGCTGTTTTATTCGGAGTATTCTATGGAGGTTGGGTCGCAATCCTTCCAGCCGTAGTGGCCGATCTATTTGGCACACGACACGCCAGCCGTGTTATTGGCGTGCTCTATACGAGCGTCGCCGTAGGAACCCTTGTTGGACCGAGCGCGGCAGGCTTCATCTATGATGTTAGCCATAACTATTTCATTCCGATCGCCGCCAGCGCCGTATCAAGCATCGTCGCTGCGATCATCATTACCGTTGCAGCATACCGAGCTGCTGCGAAGGAGGTGGTAGCAGCTAATTGAATTCGCTTTTCAATAAACGGGGTCAATTCCTTCAAGACGAAGTGGTCATGGTTCCAGTCAACTGTTAGATTCTTGACTGGCAATCAGTACGTAGTCAATGGCAGGGGGCAGCGGTTCATTTCCCTTCAAGGATTAGCGGTCTATGCTCTAACGACAGTTCACTTCTTGATTGGCAATCTGGAAGTGGAGTTGCATAAATCCGTTGAAGAGGCCGCCCGGTTGATGCGTCTTGGTCAGGGCGCAGCAATGTGGCCAGCGGCCTTAGGGTTCTTGAAGCCAGATCATGGTTCGTTTGGTCGGCTTCGAGTACGTATATCCCATTGACATATCCCATTTGATTCACTATCTACATCATATCACTATGGATAAAACTAGGAGTGACGCAGATGGAGCAGGGAGCAGTATTCCAGAGCAACCGGAGCCAAGCTATCCGCTTGCCAAAAGCAGTAGCATTGCCTGCTGATGTGAAACGCGTTGATATTGTTGCTGTGGGGCGCACTCGAATCATAGCACCCGCTGGTGAGGTCTGGGATAGCTGGTTTGATAGCTTAGAGGCGACTTCCGACTTCATGAATGAGCGTGATCAGCCTGCTCCACAGGAACGCGAGGCGTTCTAATGCTGAAGTACATGCTGGATACAAATATATGCATTTTCACGATCAAGAACCGGCCGCAGCAAGTGCGCGAGGCGTTCAACCGCTTCCACGATCAATTGTGCATCAGCTCAGTCAGTTTAATGGAGCTGATTTACGGGGCGGAGAAGTCTGCCCATCCTGAAAAGAACCTTGCAGTCGTGGAAGGGTTCGCAGCTCGCCTTGAGGTGTTATCGTATGATGAACCGGCAGCAAACCATACGGGCCAATTACGTGCTGAATTGGCCCGCAGTGGAACTCCAATCGGTCCATACGATCAATTGATTGCTGGCCATGCTCGCTCGCGTGGCCTGATAATCGTTACAAACAATCGCAGGGAATTTGATCGTGTTCCTGGCTTGCGAGTAGAAGACTGGACTGATTAATCCCTAACGTATGTTCACGGTATTCATTGATAATCCAGGATGATGTATTTCTGTTCACGTTACTGAAGGGTCGTGGGTTCAATTCCCTTCAAGGCGTGTAATTGTGTTCGGCACAGTGATAAAGGCGATCCTTGACAGGAATCCGCAGTCCTTGAGAATGAAGCACTTCCGACAATTTTTAAGCTTTCCTGATGCTTCGCGCTTTCGATTAGTAGGCTACCCAGTATTCCCAGTTCAGAAGATTTTAGTTTAACGAGAACACAACAACAGCTTTCCGTCAGACTTTAGGTATGCAAAATCGGCATATCGATCAGCGTACTTTCGATTTCTGCTTTCGAGGTGAGGCTCATATAATGATGTATCATTCATCAATATGTCAAGAAAGCCAAGAGGACACGAATATATGGCGTATGTAACTGCAGAAATTCGAGCTTCGAAAGTATATCATGGATATGGTGAGGATCGGAAAGCTGTAATCGATAATCTTGACGCGGGCGGATTTGTAACAAAACTTATAAAGGTTTCCAGAATTTTGTCGGTTACCGAAGATTATATTTTTATTGAGTGTCCTCACAACACCGTTCAGACGTGGGAGTATAAGGGAGCGCTTGAGGATTTCAGGTTGAAACTGCGTCAGGCGGGGGTCGCGGCGGAATGAGTGCTTCTCCTGCACGTGGGGTTGAAAAATGAAAATAGTGTCCGTCAACGTTTACTATGTGCGCGGACAGGGCCTGAAGCCCGTTCTGGTGAAAATTCAGACGGATGAAGGCATATCCGGATTAGGCGAGGCCGCCATTTCCTATGGAAGCGGCGGCACAGCTGTAGCGGGTATGATTAAAGATCTGAGCGAACGGTTTTTGTTGGGGGCTAATCCGCTGTCCATCAATCGAATCGTTTCGGACATGTACGACCAGGCGTTCTGGTTAAAGAACCCCGGCGGAATTGCTTGTGCCGGGATGAGCGCCATAGAGCAGGCGCTGTGGGATATTCGCGCCAGAGCGTTGGATGTGCCTGTATATGAACTCTTTGGCGGAAAAATTCGCGATGAACTGAACTACTATGCGAATGGCTGGTATTTCGGAGCGACATCCAACTCAGACCTGATTAGAAAAGCTGCCGACGCTGTTGACGACGGACATTATGCCCTGAAGATGTATCCGTTGGCGCAGATACAGCCAAATGGAACATTGCGGCATCCAAATGGTCGATACTCTGACAATCGTGACGCGGTCACCGCTGGAATCGAACGCGTGCGCGACGTACGAAAGGCGATCGGTTCCGATGTCAGGCTTATGCTTGATTTCGGTGGCGGCATTTCTATCGCAGACACCATGCGGTTCTGTGAGCGTATCAAAGAATATGAAATCGAGTTTGTGGAGGAAATCACCGATCCGGGCGACCTCGGTGCGTTGTCTCAAGTCGCTTCGTCGATTGATATTCCGATTGCGACTGGAGAGCGGCACTATCTCAGACAAGGTTTTCGCGATCTTCTTGAGAGACGTGCAATCAGTATATTGCAGCCCGATATTGGCAATGCGGGTGGTTTCGCGGAAGTCCATAAAATATCAGCGATGGCTGACGCCTACGGTTTGAAGGTGCAGCCGCATGTGTGCGGAAGTTCTATCGCAGCCAACATCGCGACCCACATGAGCGCCTGTTTACCCAATTTTTATATTCAAGAACATTTCCCATATTGGGCTGACATACCCGGATATATTGAAGTGGCTACCGTCCCCTTTGAGGAAACGGTCAGGAACGGACGCCTTCCGATCTCAGAACACATTGGGTTTGGAGTCGAGTTGCATGAGGCTGTCATGAAGGAACATCTTTGGGCTATTATCCGATAAATGCCGTTACCTCATACTGACGGGTGAACTGCAATCTAACATCGCTATTGTCTGCTATTTTGTTTGCCCTTGGCACTGTTGTAGGCGAGTGTGTGCCACAACTGAAGTGCTGGGATGAGATTTGATGAAAAAGCCAGGGAAACAAAACTGGGAAGTAGGGATGAACCTCATCTACTTTTCAGCCTTCCGGGCGGTGATGCTAACTGGAACGGTAAGCGCCGCTGCTGAACTTATAGGGCGCAGTCAACCCGCCGTCAGTCGGCTTCTGAATAAGCTTGAAACCGAGTTGGGTGTCACCCTGTTTGAGCGCAGAAAAGGTTTGATCACGCCGACGTCGGTTGCCCACCTTCTTCTGGATGAAATCGATAGAGCGTATACATCTCTCGATTCTTTGCGAAATTTTGCGGCAACTGTTGCCGAAGGTGAAACCAGCCGTATAACTGCGGCTGTTATGCCCGCCCTTGGGATAAGTTTCATGCCCCAGGCGCTAAAGAAGTTTAAAGATAGCTGGCCTCAAACACGTGTGCAGTTGAATATACGGCTTTCTGCCAAGATCGAAGAATGGGCGGCGTCCCAACAGCTGGATTTTGGTCTTGCTGAACTCCCATTCCGCAGATCTGGCTTTCAAACAGAAGTTTTCAGCGATGCCTCTTATATTGCTGCGGTTCCACGTGACCACCATCTCGCGAGCCGCGACAAAATTGAACCACCGGATCTTCGAAACGTACCATTTGTATCATTTGCGTCATTCACCGCAGCTGGCCCGATTATTGCGCAGGCATTCCGCGCGGCGGGTGAAAAACTGGACCCAGCTTATGAAACAACGATTTCCGCTGCGGCATATGAATTCGCCAAAATTGGCCTGGGGGTCGCGCTTATAGACCCTTATACGGCCATTCACCAACTTGATGATCGGGTAATGCTGGTGCCATTCCTGCCTAAAATACCGTTCAACGTGGCGCTTCTTCGCCCTTACTCCCGTCCGCAAAGTCGCGTGTCGGAAGCGCTTCTGGACCTTCTTTTCAGCGAGCGAGACGCAGTGTTGGCGAAGTTGCCGCACTTTTGACGGATAGGAATCAGACTTCCGGGGGCTCATCCATTATGCATTTACTGCATATAGGAGGCCAATTTTTTTATTTTGAGCATTCCGAATTAGCTGCTGTACTCGCCCGACGCCTAGGAAGGGAGCAGTTAAATGAGGATGGAGGCCGCGCGGGACGAAAGTTATGATGTGATCGTCATTGGCGGCGGTATCAACGGTACCAGCGCTGTCCGCGAACTCTCCGCCGCTGGGTACAAGGTCTTGCTTGTTGAAAAGGGTGATTTCGCAAACGGTGCGTCGAGCAGATCGTCCAGGATACTCCACTGCGGTCTAAGATATTTTGAGACGAGACATCCGGTCCGCACGTTCGCATCGTCGCCTTTGAAGTTGAAGAACGCGATTTCCATGGCGCGTGCCGCTATGAATGCGCGGGAAGAACTGGTGCGTCTCCAACCAATGCGATGCAAGCCTTTCAAAATGTGCTTTCCTTTATACGAAGCGGATGATCTGCGTGGATGGCACCTGGATATTGGGCTTTCGCTCTTGAAGCGTCTTGGATCGGGGCGACTGCCGCTGGAGTACCAACGGCACAAGCGCAACTTTGATAGCTCAGTGCCTTTGGCAAAGGACCTTCGAGATCGGAAACAACTGAAGTCGATAGCGACTTACCGCGAATACATCATGGACTGGCCCGATAGGCTTTGCGTCGATGCGGCCATCGAAGCAGAGAAGCTAGGCGCTGATGTCCGTTTGTTCACCAGTGCGAGCATCAGAGAAAAAAACTCTGATGGGCTGTGGCGGGTCGATCTTAGCACCGCAGATCGTGAAATGAGCAGCGTGTTCGCACCTATCATTCTCAATCTTGCCGGAACTTGGATCGATGACGTTCTACAGGGAGTGTCCGGGGAGGGGAATGATCGTCTGATTCACGGGACGAAAGGCGCGCATATAGTCGTTCGTCTTCCGGATTATTATCGTGGTCATGGGGTCGCGGCGCTTAACCGATTGGGAATGCCGATTTATTGTCTGCCGTTCAATGAGGACCTGTATCATATTGGCCCGACTGAAACCTATTTCGAAGGCGACGCCAGTAACGTTAAGGCCGATGACGTCGATATTGAGTTTCTACTCGATGAAATCAATTTTCTTCTCCCAGCCCTCAAACTGACGAAACACAACGTCGAATTTACCTGGGCCGGTGTGCGGCCGTTGACCTTCAATCCCAAAAATCCTGACGGCGACAGAGTTCGGCAAATTCATGATTTGAAGGGCAAAGGCCATTCGGGAATTTTCGCGATGACCGCCGGACCAGTTATGAGCCATATGAGTGCAGGAAGGGAGCTGCTGGCGACAGTAGATGCAAACATTCCGATGCGGCTTGATCGGCAAAGAAGGCCAGTGCAGCAGACGAATACACCGTTGGGGACCGATGAAGGCGCGTTGTCGTTTCGGCATTATGTCTCGTACGAACACGCCCAGGATCTGAAAGGTATCTTCTATACCCGTAGCGGCATAGGTTGGGGGCGGCACATAGACCGAGCCACTGCAACTGATGCGGCCAGTGAAATCGCGGATTTGCTAGGATGGGAGCCAGAGCAGATCGAGCGCGAAGTAGATAAGTTTCTTCAATACCAACGGGAAATTCACCGTTCGGGAGAGCCTGCAAAATCCTAACGAAACAAAAAAGAGGAGTGAACAGAAATGGGTATGCGCAGAAATCAAAATCTTGCTTTGGTGGCAGTTTCCACACTTACTATGGCGATTTCGCTTTTTGCGAGCCAGGCTCGTGCTGATGGCGAGCGATTGAAGGAAATCCTGGAGCGCGGCACTCTCCGTGTTGGTTTGCAAGGGGCTTTCAAGCCCTGGTCTTTCCCAGGTGCGGACGGCAATCTTCAAGGTATCGAAGTTGATCTCGCCAAGAGCGTCTCGGATGCGCTGGGTGTCAAACTAGAGCCCGTCATTATTACATCTGCGAACCGCATGCAGTTCCTCCAGCAGAACCGGATCGATCTGATTGTCGGCGGTATGTATGATACTGCGGAACGTCGTAAGGTGATCGGCATTATTGAACCCGCTTACTGGGCCTCGGGGCCGACCTTGCTTGCCAAGAAGGGTGTCATCAAAAGCTGGGACGACATTGCCGGAAAGCCGGTGTGCGGAAAGCAGGGAAACTACTATAATCAACAAGTCGAACGGCAACTGAAAGCAAAGCTGATTGCATTTACCGGAAATTCCGAAGGTAAGGAAGCTCTGCGTGCTGGACGTTGCATTGCTTGGGTCTACGATGATGTCAGCATCATGGCTGATCTCGAGACACCAGAGTGGCAAGATTACGAAATGCCTGTTCAGGCCCTCTATAATAATCCGTGGGCTGCTGCTGTCCCGCTTGAAGAACGCGATAAGGGTTGGGGCGCATTCATGGCGGGTATGGCATATCGCTGGCAAGCTGATGGTACGCTGATTGAACTCGCCAAGAAATGGAGTGTAGCACCGTCTGATTGGTTCACCGAGCAGAATAAGAAGCTCCATTGGGATACCGCTTACCTCGAGCCGAAAGAGTAAGGCCGGTGCTTTCTGATCAGCAGTAGCTCGGAGTGATGATGATCGAACATATATCAAGTTTCTTCCGCAATCTGAACGAGACTGCGGGCTTGAACTTTATCGTCTTCTATGACGACTACGAGTTCAGCCGCTTTCTTGAAGGGGCGTTGATTTCACTGCGGCTTATGGCGTTTTCCATCTTGCTGTCGCTGGTGATCGGCGTGTTGGGAGCTTGGGCACAAACGTCAAAAAGCGCGATAATTCGCGTGGCGGTTGATGCTTATATCCAGGCGTTTCGAAATACACCTCCGATGATCCAGCTTTTGTTTTTCTACTTCGGTCTGGGTGCGTTCACGCCAGCCGTTGACATGGGGGGATATTACGAGCCCATTATCTCTTCTTTTGGGTGGGCTGTAATCTCGCTTGGTATCTTTGGTGGGGCGTTCAACGTCGAGATATTCCGGGCTGGCCTGGAAGCCGTTCCTGAAACGACAAAAGAAGCGGCTGAAAGCCTCAGCTTTTCGAACTGGCAAATCTATATGTATGTGACACTTCCACTGGCGTTTCGCATTAGCCTGCCAGCTTTGACGAATAACCTAGTGAGTTTGGCCAAAACAACCTCGCTTGCTTATGTTATCGCCGTTCCAGAAATGACCTATGTCCTCAATCAGGTTTGGTCGGACAACATCAACGTGCCTGAGATGATCCTCGTGCTTTTTGTGTTCTATGTCGCGGTTGTGAGTATCCTCGCCTGGGGCCTCCACGCTCTCGAACGCCGTTTGGCACTACCGGGGTATGGACATGAATAAGCGCGCTTTCACAATTGTTCCTTCGCATTACGGCGTAACGGCATTCTCTAGCGCTCTGTCGTTGCGATACGGAATTGTTCTCGTTGCAATGTTTTTCGGATCATTGTGTGTCGCTTATGCGCAAACAATGAATGCCGGAACGCCGACTGCAGTCGAGACACTTTTCGGGTGGGTTCCATTCATCTTGCGTGGCTTTTTGCTGAACCTCTATATGAGTTTTTTAGCGATGGCCTTGGCGACGGTTCTCGGAATTCTGCTCGGTCTCATGCAGATCAGCTTGTTCTGGCCGGTAAGAGCCATTGCGCGCCTGGTGACGCATCTCCTGAGAAACTCGCCTTGGCTCGTTATTCTCTTCATCGCCATGTATATGATGCCAGAGGATTTTGGTCTTCCGGGCGGGATTGTGATACCGTTTCCTGGCTGGATGAAAGCAACCGTCGCTTTTGCGCTGCCCGTCATGGGCAACATAAGCGAGATCGTCCGTGGGGCGGTTCGATCCATTCCGTCGGGGCAGTGGGAATCGGCCGAAAGTCTTGGCTTTACCCGTGTTCAGACACTTTGGAACATCATATTGCCACAGAGCTTCCGGCGTTCAATACCTCCATGGATGAACTGGTACGCGCTACTTACGCTCTCCACTCCGATGGCCTCTATTTTCAGCGTCAGAGAGTCTGTTGCCAACGCACAGGCTGCAATGGAAGCGTCGGGCGGACGGCCGGAATTTCTCTTTCCGTTCTATCTGTTCCTTCTCTGTCTGTTCTTCGCGTACATCTATCCAATCGCGCTTCTGACAAGGAAACTGGAGAAAAGATATGCTGCATAAAGAAAATATCGATGCACCCCCTCTGGTTTCTCTAAAGGACGTGCACAAGGCGTATGGCGATCTGGAAGTTATCAAAGGGATCAGTCTTGATGTTCGCAAAGGTGAGGTGATCTGCATCATCGGTCCGTCGGGTTCGGGCAAATCGACTCTCATACGTTGTATCAATGGTCTAAGCCCAGTGCAGAAGGGCTCGATAATCGTCGCCGGGCAGGAGGTGAATGATCCCAAGCTCGACAAGCTCGCATTGCGGCGAAAGGTCGGAATAGTCTTTCAGCAGTACAATCTGTTTCCGCATAAGACGGTTTTGCAGAACGTCATGATGGCGCCGATCAAGGTCCTGCGTGAACCAAAACAGGAAGTTGAGGAACGGGCGCATGCTCTGATTGCAAAAGTCAAACTTACTGGCAAGGAAAACCAGTATCCCGGCCAGCTGTCAGGTGGTCAGCAGCAGCGCGTCGCCATCGCGCGAAGCCTGGCCATGCGTCCTGACGTTATGCTTTTCGATGAAGTTACCGCAGCGCTCGATCCTGAAACCGTCAAGGAAGTATTGGCGACGATAAAGGAACTCGCGTCCGACGGGATGACCTGCATTCTGGTTACCCATGAAATGGGCTTCGCACGCGAAGTGGCCGATCACATCTACTTCACGGATCGAGGTGTGATCGTCGAGCATGCTCCACCGAAAGAGTTCTTTACCTCAGCCAAGGATCCTCGGACCCAACAGTTCTTAAGTCAGATATTCTAGCCGAAGTACGACACGACAATCATCAGTAGCATCAGGAACATGCCAGGCCGAGCGCCAGGTGTGAACGGGTTTCTATAAACCAAAGGGAAAAGCGATGTACCAGCAAGCCTCCAACGGTGTCAAAAATGACCCACTGCTGCAGCCGCTGAAAATCAAGCATCTTGAACTTCGCAATCGCATCATGAGCACCAGCCACGCGTGTGGTCTGGAGGTCAGCGGGCTGCCGCTTGAAGCCTATCAACGGTATCATGAAGAAAAGGCCAAGGGTGGAATAGCCCTGTCGATGTTCGGTGGATCCTCCAATATCGATATCGATTCTCCGAATGTCTTTCGGCAACTGAATGTTGGAACAGATGACATCATCCCACATTTTCAGCAGTTTGCCGAGCGTATGCACCGCCACGGTGCAGCGCTCATGTGTCAGATAACACATCTTGGCCGACGCGGCGAAAGTTATGGCGGCGATAGGCTGGCGATGATTGCGCCGTCGCCCCTCCGTGAGACGCTTCATCGCAGCATACCCAGAGAGATGGACGACCATGATATTAATCGCGTTGTGAAGGCATTTGCTGCTGCGGCGCTGCGATGCAAGGAGGGAGGGCTGGACGGCATCGAAACGCATGCTGGTGGTCACATGATAGGGCAGTTCCTGTCTCCGATTTCCAACCGCAGAACCGATCGCTTTGGCGGATCGCTCGAAAACAGAATGCGGTTTCCGCTGATGGTGCATGAAGCTATCAGAAAGGCCGTGGGTGATGATTTCGTCGTTGGTATCCGCATGGCAGTGGATGAAGGACCCGATGGCGGCATGGGTTTCGAGGAATCTCTGAAGGTTGCACAAGCACTTCGCAATATTGGCGGGATCGATTTTTTCAATGCGATTTATGGCATGATGGACACGACCCGTGGTCTCGCGGAAGACGCTATGCCTGGAATGGGATCGCCGCTTGCACCTTGGGTCGAGCCGGTCGGACGTTTCCGCCAGGAGCTCGATATTCCGGTATTCCATGCCGCACGTATTTCCGATGCTGCTTCCGCCCGATACGCTATCCGCGAAGGCAAAATGGATATGGCGGGCATGACCAGAGCGCAGATCGCTGATCCATACCTTGCAAGTAAAATAGCGTCGGGACGAGAAAGCGAAATCCGGCCATGCGTGGGCGCTACACATTGCCAGTCGCCGCATCGTCCCGCGTGTCTTCATAATCCGGCAACGGGAAGAGAAACAGTCCTGCCTCAGGTCTTTACTAAAACCGAAAGCGCCAAACGTAAGGTCGTCGTGGTTGGCGGGGGGGCCGCAGGCCTTGAGGCCGCCAGAATATGCGCGGAACGGGGTCATGAGGTTTCGTTGTTTGAAGCGGCATCCGATTTCGGCGGTCAGCTTCTTCTTGGCGCGAAGGGTTCGTGGCGTGGTGACCTCATCGGCATCGTTGAGTGGCGCGTGGCTGAACTTAATCGTCTCGGCGTGTCCCTCCAAACGAATGCTTATCTTGATGAAAATGAAATCCTGGCGCTGAATCCTGATGTTGTCTTGCTGGCAACGGGCGGCATGCCGCAAATTGATCTTCTGCACGGCGGTGATCTATGCGTTTCGACGTGGGATATCCTGGCTGGTCAGTCCAAGCTATCGGGTGAAGTTCTCGTCGTTGATGGCACCGGGCGACATCCGGCTCCGCTGGCGGCCGAGAAGGCCGTTGGCTTTGGGGCCAAGGTCCAATTCGTCACCATAGACGCCCAAATCTGTGAAGAATTGACTTATGCCGAACGTTTACGCTGGAAAAAGCTATTTCTGAAATTTGGCCTTTATCCCAAAACCGAAACACGCTTGACGGAAGTCCACCGCCAGGACAACCGACTGATCGCAACGCTTGTGAACGATATTACGCGAGAAACAGAAACAATTGTGGTCGATCATGTTGTTGTGGAGCAAGGAAGTGTTCCGTCCAACGAAGTTTTTGAAGCGCTTCGATCCAGTTCTTCAAATGACGGTGTTACCGACTTGCGCGCTATGGTTGACGCCACGCCTCAGCCTATCCGCGAAAGACTTGGATTTGAGCTTCACCGGATAGGAGATGCTCTTGCCAGTCGGAACATTCACTCCGCGATGTTGGACGCAATAAGAATATGCAGCTCGCTTTGAGAATTTTGGGAGCGTATTCAGCGTCCGAATTTATCCAGCAGTTGATACCATGCGGCTACTGTACGGACGGCTGGCGCTCTCATCGAGAAAAATGGAATATCTACCGGTTTCTGGCGCCGCATCAGCGCCAGATCAGGCTTTTCGCCTTGCAAAAGATCAATCGCGTAGCGTCCCAGAAGGCTCGACATCGCGATTCCCGTTCCATTGTAGCCGAGCGAAAAGCCAATATTCTTATCGATCAACCCGATTTGTGGAAGACTGTCCATCGTCATGGCAACAAGCCCCGACCAGCGATTGACGATCCCGTAGTCTTTCAACTGCGGGAAGATATCAGACATTGCTCTTTCAAGGGTCGCATAGGCGGCCATGGAGTCATTTCTGCCGAATGCGCCCCTACCGCCAAAAAGCAAGCAGTCTCCGCTACGTCGGAACCATCGCATCATTCTTCGCGTCTCGCTGTAGCTCCGATTGTTGCAAAGAATTTCATCAAAAACAGAACTGGGCAACGCTTCCGTCGAGATGATCGCACTCCTGAACGGTATGATGGTCTTACGCACATTGCCGGTGACAGGCGTGATGTCGGAATAGGCATTCGTTGCGATCAGAATCTGTTTGCACCTGATCGATCCGAATTTTGTACAAACGAGTTTTGCCGGGCCTTCTTCCGCGATGCGAAGAGCGGGACTATTTTCGTAAATGAGGCCTCCGGCCAAAAGAACGGCGTTGGCCAAACCCCGGCAGTAACTAAGAGGATGTATAGTGCCAGCATGGGAGTTCAAAACTCCTCCATAGAAGCGCGTACTTCCGGTCTCTGCCGCAACCTCATTCGCATCAAGCACTGTGATGCTCGTATCGCCGAATATGTCCCTGATTGTCTTCGCTTCTTCCACGAGCGCCGCGAAGGCGGCCTCGTTATGCGCACAGCGAATGTTCCCGGTTTTCGCCAGATTCGCTTCTCGGATCTGAAATCGCTCGACATAGCTTTCAACGCAATCCATGGCTTTGTGACCGAGCGCGTTCATGCGTTGAGCGACTTGCCTGCCGTTTGCGCCATGACGCTTAGTGATACACGATACTTCGTTGATACCACGCCGCCATTTCTTCCTGATGCGCCGAAGCCGACTTCTTCTGCTTCGAGAACAACAGGTTTCAAACCAAGTTCAATTGCTCTTACGGCGGCCGACAAGCCTGTATACCCACCTCCGATGATGACCAAATCAGCGGCAATGTCGTCCTGCAATGTCTTGCAGTTCAGAGGTGGTGTTGCAGTCTCACGCCACAAAGATCGGGGTAGGCCGAGTTCTCGCATCTGGAAAATACCTGGGCTTATTTACAAGTTATTTTCTCTCGCTTTCGACAGCATCGGCGAGTTCTCGCAGGGTCGAGAAATGGAAGTCCGGCGTCGTCACTACTTCCGGAACAGGCGTTCCACCGAAACCCTTGAGACCCTTTCGGCGCTCGATCCAGCAGACTTTGTATCCAAGCTCTTTAGCGACGCCTATATCGTGGTACTGGCTCTGGGCAACATGCAGGATTTCATCCTGCTTGAAACCAAATGCCGATTGGCGCCCAAGATTGTAGGAAAAGAAGCGTGGATCCGGTTTTGGATACCTTGCATCGTCAGCAGTGACGCTGTCGTGAAACGGGTTGCCGAGCTTGTTCGAATTGGCGCTGAAACCGACACGATCATAATTGGTCATCGCAACAAGTCTAAAATGCCTACGCAATCGTCTGAGCGCTTCAGCGGAATCCTCGAATGCGGGAAATTCAAAGAAGTGGCTATGAAATTTGTCACCCGCGGCGCTGTCGTCCGACAGCCCAAGTTCTTTCGCAGCGTAGAGATAAACTTCGCGCATGACCTCGCTTGCGCGGCCCGGAAATTTCTCCCTTGCTTTCAGATAGGGCTGGAAAATCTGATCATCACTCAGCGTCTTCGCGGCCGCTCCGCCTGCGGCGCGAAAACCATCCAGAATACCCTTCTCGAAGTCGATGCAGGTTCCGACGATATCAAAAGTCAGAACTTTAAAATTTTCGAAGGCCATGAAAATTGTTTCTCCTATTCCGGGCACAAGCCAGTTGTCTGGCTACATTGGGATACTTGAGACAAATCCATCAATTCCAAAAATAATCACCTCTGGGGTTACATTTTGTAATGTCACATATTCGACGGCTCCTTCCCTCGCTCAACGCACTCGTCGCCTTCGAAGCGGCAGTCCGATGCGGAACATTTGCAAACGCGGCACGGGAACTTGGGGTTACAAGTCCCGCAGTCAGCCGCACCATCGGGCGTCTGGAGCTTCATCTCGGAATGCAGCTTTTCAAACGAACGCCGATGGGAGCAGAACTGACGGAACAAGGAGGTGATCTTTTTGCGGAAGTCTCGAAGAGCTTTTCAAACATTGAACGTGTTTTGGCTGGACTAAGACAAAATGCGCAAACGAAGCGACGCACGCTGCGAATATCAGTCTCAGGGGCTTTCGCTACGCATTGGTTTATGCCGCGGATGAACCAATTCCAAGCGCTGTTTCCTGATGTAGACATTCAGTGGCAACTGATCATCGGGCCGCTCGATTGTCCGGTTAACGACGCGGATATCGCGATGCGGTTCGATCCGAAAGTGGATGACCGGTATCGAATTTTTCCACTTATGCCAGAGATTCTGCTGCCTGTGCGATCTCCGGCCTTCGATTTCAATTCGAAACAGTCCCAGTCGGGTTTGAATCAGGTGATTACTCTTAGCGGGTCACAGTTCAGATGGGCAGATTTGTATTCCGTTGATGCACTGACAGAGATAGCCCGGGAACTTCAATTCTCGGATTACAATGTCGTTGTACAGGCCGCGCTGATGGGACAAGGCAACGCTATCGGCTGGTTAAGTGTGGTGTCAACCTTGCTGGCCAACGGCTCGCTCGTTCCATCGCATCCTGTTGTGGTTTCGACTGGCCGAAGCTGTAATCTAGTGACTTCGATCAAAACGGATGAATGGTTCATTCGCGACATTTGCGACTGGATCATCGATGAATATCGACGGGATGTGAGAGAGATTAACAAAGCATACGAAGGACTGATCAACGAATTCTGAGATTCGCCGCCCGTAGCGGCAATCCAAACTTCGCTGTCGCTTTGATCAAAAAGTAAATGGTCGCGGGTTTCTATCCGATGCGCGTATGATGTGCTCTTGACTGGCAATCTGGAAAGGTAGTCCTAGGTGATGCCACTGCTGCTGATCACTCCGAGGCAAACACAACAGGAAAGGCAGCGATTAGTGTTGTGCAGCCTATACTCGCCGGATGCGATAGCGCGAGGCCGGCTCGTGCGAGAGCATAATTGTATTTTAGCGGCTTTACCGTTAGCTCTTCGGCCGTCTACCATCGAAACCGTCGCTGCGGACGAAGATCCTGGGACTGAAGTCCCGTAGCCAGTAACTTGCGCGTATTGGATTTCCGGTTTGGTCGGCCAATGAACCCCATTAATTTATCATCCGAGTTTTCTTTGTCGAATGGCTGTTGCCGCCAGACACAGCTGGATGAAAAGAATCTGGGCGGCGGCCTGTGCTGTATTGGTCGTTGGATCATACTGAGGCGCGACTTCAACCACATCCGATCCAATGAAATTCAAGCCGTTGAGACCGCGCATGATCTGCATTGCCTCACGGGGCTGCAGGCCGCCGACCTCGGGCGTACCGGTGCCCGGAGCAAAGCCGGGGTCGAGGCTATCGATATCAAAAGAAAGATAGACCGGACCTTTGCCGACAACCTCGTGTGCGATCTCGATCACACGGTCAATGCCGAGTGATATGACATCTTCGACATGCAGAACTGTCATGCCGGAATCACTTGAAAATTCCCAAAGATATTCGGCACCGCCCCTGATGCCGATCTGAATTGTTCTCTGCGGATCTAGAACACCGTCCAGAACCGCCTGTCGGAAGGGACCGCCATGATGGAACTTGCAGCCCTCATAAGGCCCACTCGTGTCGCAATGGGCGTCGATATGGATCATTCCGACAGGCTTTTCACGTCCGATGGCCCGGAGAATGGACCCGCTGATCGAATGGTCGCCACCGACCGAAAGCGGGTAGATTCCGGCGTCGACGATTGCGGTATAAAACGCTTCGATATCAGCATGTGAGCGCGCCAGGTCAAAACGCGAGTTGAGCGGCACGTCGCCGATATCAGCCACTTTGATTTCGGTGGAGGGCGCCATTTGTAAAACATGATCGAACGGTCCGATTCTTTCTATCGAACGCACAGCTTTTGGACCGAAACGGGCGCCCGAACGATTGGTTACGCCAAGGTCCATCGGTACGCCTACAATAGCGGCTTCCAGACCGCAGAAAGATGGATCGGCAATAGCAGCGGGCAGATGAGGCAAAGCGAGAAATGTCGAGACATTTGCATAGGGAAGGGCACGCTTTCCAGCCTCTGAAAATTGAGCGCTAGCGGCCTTGCGGAAAACCGGATCAAAAATATCCCCGCCTTCGGTTTCTGCGTATTTTTCGCGGAGCGCTTCTAGCGTCTTCGGGTCCATATCGATCTCCCATCCCCTTGTTATAACTGGCTTTCCCAGTGAGAAACACCGGTTGAGTAAGCCGGCAGCGACGAAATTGTACTGTTGGCCACGTCTCCAAGAATGTTACGTTTGGCACCAGAGGATAGAGACATCCTCCCAATTGGGCGATATCATTGATGGAAACGAAGGTTTCATGAGCATCAAACCATAGTGGTTCCAATCTAGTGCCGATGACCGATCTCGATGTGCGTTTACTGAAAGTTTTCAGAACCATTGTTGCCAATGGAGGATTGAAAGGGGCTGCCAAGGCGCTGAACGTGGGACTGCCGACAATCAGCAAACAACTCTCAGATCTGGAAATTAGACTCGGTATTCGCTTGTGCATTCGTGGCGGCTCGAAGTTCGAGCTTACGCCAGACGGTAGTGAAATTTACCGGGCAAGCACGGAGCTGTTTTTATCGATCGCGAAGTTTCGGAATGATGTTGGTAAAATCAAGAAGAAGAAAGAACTGCTTCGAATTGCAGTTATCGACAACATCATTACTGATGAAAACTCTCCGTTGCCATGGCTCATAAGCTATTTCGATGCCAGAAATTGTCATGTCAGCGTGGTTGTAACAAAGCCAGAAGAAATCGAAAAAGGGATTTGCGGAAACATTTTCGATATCGGCATCACACCGATTTATCACCGGAATCCAGACCTGCAATATACGTCCCTGTATAATGAAGTTTCCTATCTTTACTGTGGGCACTTACACCCCTTTTTTGCGAATCAGGATGAGGAACTGGACTGCAGGACTGTTGATGCCGCACCCTGCGTAGAGCATCTTTATGTTGACAGACGTTTCATTCCGACACTCAAGGATAAAAGCGGCGACGGTCCGTCTGCTCTCCAACTGGAAGCGGTGCTAACGCTTATCCTGTCGGGAAATTATCTGGGTTTCCTGCCCGGACATTTTGCAGCGGCCTTTGAAGACAGGCATCAGATAAGGAAAGTTCATCAGGAACGGCGCCAATATTCCACCGAGAT
>Ga0209369_1000487_pt1 | contig 50130 bp, 39 predicted proteins | sample EBPBio142010_DNA_FD_185865 | JGI IMG/M metagenome (GOLD analysis project Ga0209369, IMG submission 185865) | Wastewater treatment Type I Accumulibacter community from EBPR Bioreactor in Madison, WI, USA - Reactor 1_10/4/2010_ DNA (SPAdes)... | ecosystem: Engineered > Bioreactor > EBPR >...
ATAATTCGTTAAATATTTGAATTTCAGAAACTTAAATATACGAATTATTACTTTTTATTGCAAATTTTATTTCATTTCTTATCCCGAACTCAGGTTAAGATTAATATTCTTTAAAGTAAAAGACAAACATATTTTTATAACTTTCTATTAATTATATAACTTTCGAATTAAGATTAATAGAATTCAAAAATTAAGCTCTATGTCTAAATATAAAAATAATGCTTTTATGAAAAGCCTCTGCATAGTATAAAGGTTTCATGTTTGAAAAAAATATCCTGAATATTATACAATATTACCATTTGCATCACGCCAATTTGTGCCATCATTCCAAATTGGTTTATTTAAAGTGATATCAAAAAATTCAAATCCAATATTAGTATTTAAGGTTGGTGGTCTTTGTAAACTTGTTCCTGAAAAACTTCCTAAGCTATACAATTTTGAAACAGATAAGTTATAAAATGATTTATTTGCTGTAGGGCATATAGCAGTAGGTGCAGTAGTTCTATCTGAAAAATTAGTCAAAGTAGCAGACGTGCTGATAAAAGCATTGAAGCTATCTTCTGTGTTAAATTCGAAAAAGTTGCTAATGGAGTTTGTGGTAAAATAAAATTTAGCTACGCTAATATTTGATCCAGGAACTGAAGTGTGAAAATTTTTGTCAAATGTATTTTTTGTTGAATTATTATAAAGACCGCAATATCCATCAAGAGAAGTGAAATTATGAGTTGTCCCTGGAACGATGTAACAATTATTAACTATATTTTCATAAGAGTTTAAATAATAGAAAGTACAGACATGAGCTTCAAAATAACAGTTTGAATAAATATTCATAAAAGAGTTATTAAGAAAAACGGCTACCCCATTATGTGAAAATGGCGAATCATTGATATCAATTCTATTTATCATATATTGTGCAAAATTAGATTCTATTAAGCAATTTACAAATGAGCAAGAAAATGAATCTTGAATTGAATGTGCTAAACTGTTTAATTGAAATTCGGAATTAATCCCATGAATGGAAGTACATGTATTTGTTACTAACATTCCTATTTTATTTTTCCGGACATGTATATGATTGAATCTCTGATAATATGTTTTATTATAATGTATACCGGCAGTTTCAAAACCTATTACTCGCACATTTTCCAAGCTTGTTTTTAAAACTTCATTAATTACAATTCCGGAATTAAGATTATTTGTAGTCACATTTTCATGATACCACCCAAATGGGTTAGCATTCCTATTCATTCCAGCAATTGTAATGTTTTTAATAGTTGTCCATGGCAATTGATTTTGCCCGTCACTAACAGTGTTAGGCGGATTAAAATTCTTGTTTTCAAATATATACAATAGATCATGATCATTTCTATTGGTTACAATCTTGCTGCAATTCTTATCAATTCCGCTGAGCTCGCATCTACTAGGAAAACCAATTAATTCTGTAACTACATATGTTCCCTCAGGAAAGATAATACTACTAATATCATAGTCCCTAGCATCAAACAAAAAATCAAATGCCGCTCTAATAGCAATAGTATCATCAGTTGTACCATTGCCTAAAGCGCCAAACCATTTTACATTTATTGGCGTGTAAAAAACACGCTTATAATAAGAAAAAGTACTATCTGCATTATTTTTTTTAAAGTAAATTGCATCATCAATAATAAAGTTTGTACTCCCATCCAGCCAAGTAGTAACCTTTTCAAATGAAAATACATCATTTGTTTTTGAATCTTGTAACTGAACTATTTGATCTGGTGTATAATTAACGCTGTTTACACCAAAAAAATCAGATGTTGTCGTTGTAGCCATTTTATAAAATTTAAGTTAATATTTTTGTTAAGAAAACCATAAATTATTTTAAAGTCAAGATTTTTATCCGTTTTTATAGTTATGAGCTTTTTTGTTTTACTTTTAAGATAATAAAGATTCAGTTTTTAACTTCTATGAACACCAGAATTAATAGTTCCTTTATTATTTAAGCCAAACTCATTTTTATACTTTAAAGCCTCATAAATTTTAATTATTTCATCTTTTTCAATTTCATTTAATTCTAACATTCTAAATAGAATATTACCAATTTCAGTTAGGCTTGAAATATCTGGAATAATATCATCCTTTGATAGTACGGCAAAATCATCATTATTAATAATTCCTAAATTCATTAATTCAAAAATATCTTGCTTTAGAAATTCAATTTCAATTGTATACTTAGCATTTTCATACCAAGAGTATGGGTCTTTCAAAATATCAGTTCTGTCAAAAGAATCAATCTGTCCGTAAAAGGATATGATGCATATTTTTCTATATGTTAAACTGTCCGCAATATTTAGTATATGATTTGCAGTTTCAACCGAAATGTCTTCATCAAAAATTGTTTTTTCATAAATTTTTGAAATATGAAATATCTTTTTTTCTTGATATTGATCTTTGCATTTCAAAACTACACCTTCAAAAAGTTCAGTTGCATTATTTCTTGAAACACTATTGTCAAAAAAATTATCTTGTCGAATTTTTTCACCAGAATCTAATTTTTTTGTAATACCATTTAAAATATACGTTGCTGAAGCTGCAACTCTTATTTCTTGCCTATTAGATAGTTGAAAATTTATAAATTCCTTCAGTCCTTGTGTCATCACGACCCCAAGTGCTCCTCCTGCAATTGCGCCAACAGGTCCTCCAATTAAACCGATGGCACCGCCGATAGCACCACCTGTAATATCTGCTCCTTTATCCAGGTATTTTCTTAATTCTTCTTTATCAATTTTCATTTGGTTTATCTAGCATTCCCGCAAATTAACATTACTTCAAACCTATTTTTATCAGTAGTAATAAAAATATATAATGTCTTAAAACTCTTTTTCAGCAGTATAAAATCATAAATTCTAAACTGAAAATCTACATTTTACATAAATTATTGAATTGCTCCGCAGCTCTTTCCAACTGATTATCTCGATCAGCAATTATTTTTTTTAATTGACAATTTTCATAACTTAGAAAAGCAGATACAATTAATAAAATTGCAAAAATAATTTTGTAGATTGGTTTCATTAGTTTAAGTAATATGGTTGATTTGTTTTATAAATATACAAAACTTTCATTAAAAGAGCAGTGGGATTTGCTTTTTAGGAATGGCGATTTCATTGGTTCTAAAACTCGTACCGATAAAAAATTTGTATTATACAAACTATACAATTTTTATGTTGAAGTTGAATATATTGCTTCTGAAAATAAAATTAGTACAATGAAATGCTTTCAGCATTTTAGCGAATCTTCATAATTCAAAATCCAACAACTCCCTTGGATGAACTTCTAAACCTTTTGCTAGATCAATAAGGGTGGGTGGTAAAGGAAAAATTTCTTTTGCCATTCTCAATGTCACTAATAGTACCCTTGGTAATTCGAATGCTATTAATCACAACTTGATCTTGGCTTAAATCTTTATTGATTCTAATACTTTTAACATGCTTTCCAAACTCCCTTAAAATAGTTTCCTTTTCAGTCTTCATAGTAGTCTTTGCAACAATTTTATCTTTTATCAATTATCTTTTTTTTTCTTCCCAATCTTAAGGAGTCCATTATCTTTCATATATGTTCCAAAATCAAACTTGAAATCAAAAAGTTCTTTTGGTTCAATTCCGGCTGCCAAAGAGATTCTCACTAAAGTTGAAAGTTTTGGTACATTTTCTTTGTTTAATAATCGATAAATCTGCCTTCTATCCAAATTTGAAGCTGCTGCTAATTCTGAAACTTCAATGCCCTTAACCGCCAATAATTTATGCAAATGGTCTGATAAAGCAATAAAATACTCATCTCTTATTGTATCCATTTCATAAAAGTGACAAATATGTCAAAATTTTCATTGACATATTTGTCACAATTAAAAAATGTTTTATATATTTGTTTTATAAGATTACTAAACAAAAAGTAATTTTGCGACACTTCTAAAAATATTGAAGCTTCGCTTTGAATCTCGACTAGGAAACTGGCACTTTTTATGGAACGAGATGATAAGTAGGAGACTCACGTCCCGGGCGTGGGCTCTCTTATCGTTCCAAGGTATGCCAGTACCACTAGTCGATAAGTTGAGTTCCACGCCTTTTTTTGTTACTCACATTTCTTAGCTAAACTTCTCAAAATAAATAGTCTTTACCACACAAAGACACCAAAATTTAGATTCCGCTTACAGGGGGCAAAAAAGTTACACACCCACTTTCCCCTGTTTCGGAATCGTTTCAGAGAGCGTATAATACATCCAAGATGCGCTCTTAGCAACGCTTAATCATTTTTTTTGCATGAAAAACAAAAACTATCACGACGACTCCTAAGCTCGTAAACAAAAACCCTCCTGCAGATGGGCATCAGCAAAGGAGGGCAGTTCAATCAATCATTGTAAAACCAATTAAACATCACAAAACTATGAATTTTAAGTTTTGCAGGGATGCTTGTTCCCTGTTGTTTCTATCATTATTCTACCTCCAAACCTCAGCGCAGTATAAACCTCTGAAAATTGGAGATGCTCTTCCCGATGAAGTTTGGTCAGCCGCACATCAGTCCGTTAATACCAAACAAGAAACCACCACGTTGGCTTCCCATAAAAATAAATTGATCTTGCTCGACTTTTGGGCGACGTGGTGCGGTTCCTGTCTTAAGAATTTTCCACGCATGGAGGAACTGCAACAAAAATTTGGAGATCAACTGAAAATAATTCCCATAACAAAGGAAGACCGTTCTGTTCTTGCCAAGTTTTATCAATCCAAAAACGGGCAGCGCTTTACAAGCTATCCCTCGGTTGTGGAAGACAAACTTTTTTACCAGCTGTTTACACCGCGTGCTTTACCCTACATCGTTTGGTTAAAAGACGGTAAAGTGCTCAACACCACCGATGCTTTTCAGGTCACAGACCAAACGGTTTCCGAAATCCTCAATAACAAAACCTCTTCATTGCAGACCGTCATACAGGCAGATCCTGCAAAACCCCTCATGTTATCTGAAAATTTTGAGCTCGAAAAAGCAAGTACTCTAAGAAATTACGCACTACTGGCGAAAGGAAGAATTCGTGCAATGGTTCCTTCTTCACATTTTCACCGTAAAGAAAATGTGGTTTATGGTCGCCGCTTCGCCAACATGTCTCTGATGCAGATTTTTAGTGCCATTGCCTATGAAGTAATGGATAAAAAGAAGGAAACCTTTTACGATAAGCAGATAATAAATCTCGTAAAAAACAAATCGGAAATTGATTTTGCGGACACCGTTGAAAGTAAGCAAATGGATGAAAAGCTTTATAGTTTTGAATTTATCGCACCTCTAGAAAACGCGCCTACTTTATATGAAGATATGCTAAAGTATTTATCAGAATATTCGGGCTATAACGCAGGGTTTGAAAAACAAACGAGAAATTGCTTGATACTGAAAAGAGTTTCCAAAGACGAAAAGTATATTTCTAAAGGAGGTGCAAGCATGGATAATTTCAATAAAAAAGAAGCTATGGTGCAGAACGTCTCGTTAAAAAATGTGCTGTCATCGCTTAATGCAAATAGTTCCTATACAGATTTACTGGTATTGGATGAAACAGGAATTACTAAAAATGTCGATTTGCATTTAGGGACAATCCAGGATTTGCAGGCACTCCGCAAATCACTGCAAAAATATGGTTTAGACCTGGTTGAAGGCGAAAGGTCTGTACAAATGCTGGTAATAACAGAAAATAAAAAATCATGAGCACCATAAAATATAAATTAGTTTTCTTTTTGTTTTTTACTTTTGTTGCAGCATTCGCTCAACAAAAAATGACTGGTGTGGTTATCGATCAAACTTCATTGTTACCGGTAGCAAAAATAAATGTTGCAGTGGAGAATACTGAGCAGTCTGTAACCACAGACCAACAAGGAAAATTTTCCATCGAAATACCTTACTCAGACGCAGTTCTAAAAATTTCTGGTGCGGGTTACCAACCGCTAAATTATAACGTAAGATACCCTATAAGTGAGACCGTAGTAATTAAGGTCATTCCTAAAACGATAGAAATAGAAGAAGTTACCTTATCTACAGGGTATCAGAAAATCGCAAAGGAACGGGCAACTGGATCCTTTTCTAAAGTAGGTAGTGAGGCGTTAAACAAGCAAGTGACCACCAATATTTTGGATAAATTGCCGGCACTTGCCAATGGGGTCGTTTTCGAAAACGGAACTTCGGATACACCTCAACTGATGGTGAGGGGATTAAGTACCATGCGAGGTCCGCGCAGTCCATTGATTATTTTAGATGATTTTCCATACGAAGGAAACATCAACAACATCAATCCCAACACTATTGAGAGCGTAACGATTCTTAAAGATGCAGCGGCATCCAGTATCTGGGGGGCTCGCGCTGCAAACGGTGTCATTGTCCTTACCACAAAAAAAGCAATGAAAAACCAAGCGTTGAGTTTGGAATTTACAGCCAATACAGGATTTAGTTCAAAACCTGATTTAAGCTATATAAAGCAAATGTCAAGCTCGGATTTTATTGCAGTAGAAAAAGAGCTTTTTAATCAGGGATTTTATAACTCCGATATTACTTCACCCCTACATCCCGTAATAACTCCGGTAGTAGATATTTTAGATAAAGAAAAAAACGGAATTATTTCACCTGCACAAGCGCAATCGCTTTTAGAAAATTTAAAACAGAAAGATGTTAGAGATCAATACAGCAGATACATGTATCAAAATGCGCAGAACATGCAGTATGCGCTAAATCTTTCTGGAAGCCAACCGAAAATATCTTGGATTGCGGGTGTTGGCTACGACGATAATTCGGGTACAGGGGCTCAAAAATTTCAAAGGTTAAACCTTCGGCTGAATAATACATGGAAGCCATTCGAAAAATTGGAAATTTCAGCGGGCATATTGTATAATTCAATAAGAGAAAAATCAGGAAAATTGGGGTACGGTGATGTAAGAATGTCTGGCAATTGGCAAGTTCCTTACCTGCAGTTTGCGGATCATGATGGAAATCCTTTAACGGTATTTACAGGCATTAATCAAAAATATAAAGATGGCTTGGCAAACTCGGGTTTACTGGATTGGAATTATGTTCCGCTAAATGATTGGAAACACGCATACACGCAGTCAACAAACAAAGAAATGATACTCAACGGCTCCGTACTCTTCGAAATTATTAAGGGATTACAGGTAGATGTAAAGTACCAGTATCAGCAAGCCAACGGTTCATCACAAAATAGGTTTGATGAAAATAGTTACTATGCGAGAAATTACATCAACAGCTTTGCTCAATTTGATACAGCTGGCAATGTCAAGTTTATTGTACCGAAAGGAGGAATTTTAGATAACCTGAATTCAACGGCAAAAACCAATAACATCAGAGCGCAACTTAATGTTAACAATGCTTGGCAACGCCACAATATTTCTGCTATTGCAGGCGCTGAAGCTCGAAGTTCATCGATGGGTTATGAGCAAAATCGCTACTACGGCTACAATGATGATACGAAAAGCTCAGTTCCTGTTAATTATACCCAACAGTTTCCGATGTTGGTTTCTGGAGCAAACGATTTTATCCAAAACGGTCATTCAATGCGCGAGAAAAATGTCAGGTTTGTTTCACTTTTTGCAAATGCAGCATACACTTTCGATAAGAAATATACGGTTTCAGGAAGTATACGAAGAGATGCAAGTAATCTATTTGGGCTAAAAACAAACGATCAATGGAATCCTTTTTGGTCAGCAGGTTTAGCATGGAAAGTTTCTGATGAAAAATTCTATCCCATAAAATGGCTACCCACTTTTAAAATTCGGGGCTCTTACGGTTTCAATGGGAATATTGATCCTTCAATGGTGGCGGTTACCACAATTCTTTACGACACTACACCTTCAATTTATACAGGTACAGGGATGGCGCGCATTGATAATTTTTATAATCCAAATTTGCGTTGGGAAACAACCAGAACGACAAATGTTGCGATAGATTTTGCGACCCAAAACAACAGAATAAGTGGCTCCGTAGAGCTATATGCTAAAAAAGGAACCAATCTTTTTGGTACAGCTCCATTAGATTACACTACCGGTATTACAACGTTACTTTGGAATGTTGCAGGCATGAAAGGGAAAGGAATGGACATTGAACTAAAGACACGAAATATCGTTTCAAAAAATTGGAACTGGAATTCAGTAATTAATTTTAGCACCTATAAAGATGAAGTAACTGAATATTTTTTACCGAATACATTTGCTTCAAATTATGTAAGCGTTAGCGGAGTCTCATCACCAATTTCAGGAGTTATTGGTTCTCCGGTTTTTTCTGTTTATGCATATAAATGGGCGGGTTTAGATCCTCTTACTGGCGAAGCACAAGGGTATCTCAACGGTGCTATTAGTAAAGACTATGCCGCCATTACCGGTTCAGATAAAGGGATTGAAGATTTACAGTATTTCGGTTCTGCAATTCCAACAAAATGGGGCTCGTTCATCAATTCGTTCTCTTACAAAAATTTAGGAGTGGACATCGGTATTACCTACAAAATGGGCTATTGGTTCAGAAGACAGTCTATTAATTATACCGATTTAATGGTCAGTAGATTAGGGCATAGCGATTTTGCTTCCCGCTGGCAAAAACCCGGTGATGAGTTAATAACCGATGTGCCTTCGTTTAATTATACTTCCGATTCTGCAAGAGATGCTTTTTATAATGGTTCTTCGGTGCTCGTAGAAAAAGGGGATCATGTCCGTCTTCAATACATCAATTTATCTTATAACTTCAATGTAGAAAATTGGAAAAACAAAATTTTTAAATCATTACAAATGTATGGTGCAGTCAATAACCTAGGGATAATATGGAAGGCAAATAAGAAAGGAATTGATCCCGATTACAGTTGGGGCTATAACTCCCTTAAACCGGTTCAGTACTATACCATTGGTTTACAAGCTAAATTTTAATCTATTATTATGAAAAATTTAAAATACGCTACACTCATAGTAGTTTTTCTCTTCAGTGGATGCAGCCGTTTCCTGGATGAAAAATCGGATTCCGCTTTGGCGATTCCCGTAACGCTCGAAGATAATCAAGCATTGCTTGATCGATATTTAATGCTCGGACTCAATCCTACAAGTGGAGAGGTTTCAGCAGGAGATGTTTATGTAACTGATGCAGATTTTAACGCCATAGCTGCGGAGCAAAACAAACGGTTATATACTTGGCAACCGGATTATGTGTCCATTTCGTCGGGAAATGATTGGGAAAACTGCTACTCAAAAATTAATGTGTTCAATAATGTGCTGTTCAATATCGATCATTATGATATTGCCGGTGCAGACAATGTTAAAGGACAAGCCTTGCTATTTCGTGCGGCTGCTTACCTTGATGCAGCGCAATTATGGTGCTTGGTGTATGATAAAAATACGGCGCAATCTAAGATGGGTTTACCTCTGCGTCTAAATCCGGACATGAATATTCCATCAGTGCGGTCCACACTTAAGGAAACCTACGAGCAAATTCTAAAAGACTTGCATGAAGCCTCTAGTTTACTGCCGGTAACTCAAATGTTTAAAACACGACCATCTAAAGGAACTGCTTTAGCCTATTTATGTCGAACATATTTGTATATGGGCGATTACGAAAATGCATTGACCTATGGTAATCAGGCATTGAGTGTATCGAATGAACTTTTGAATTACAATAATTTAAATCCCTCAGCGGCATTTCCAATTCCTGAGTTAAATGTAGAGGTTTTGATGCCTTCATCAATGGGATATTCTCCCTTTTTTACAAGTTCGAAAGCAAAAATTTCAATGCCTTTATACAATTCCTATGAAAGCAATGATCTGCGTAAATCAATTTTTTTTAGAACAAATGCTTCCGGAGAGATTTTGTTTAAAGGGAATTATTCAGGAAGTACGGGTAGAATGACTTGCATTGCAACGGACGAAATATATCTTTCAGTGGCAGAATGTTATGCACAACTAAATGAGGTATCGAATGCCATGCACTGGTTAAATCAGTTGTTAATTAATCGATGGAAGCAGGGTACTTATGTAATTAAAACGGCTTCTGATAAAGAAGAGGCGTTACAATTCATTAGATTGGAAAGAAGAAAGGAACTCGTGTTTCGAAGTCTAAGGTGGGCAGATATCAAGAGATACAATAGAGAGGGGGCATCAATCAGTTTATCTCGTACAGTCAATGGGCAAATTTTCAATTTGCCTGCAAATGACTTACGATTTGCAATTGCAATTCCTGAAGATATTATTCAAATGACAGGGATGCCTCAAAATGAGAGATAAAAAAGAAGGGTGGGTTTTTTCCCACCCTCTTTTATTACGGATTAGGTTTAAATCCTTCGGATATTCCCAGTACTTGACTGTTGGTTTTACTGCCCAATACAGCACTCAAGGAACTTCCGTTCGGTACCAATACCTTACATGGTCTTACAACGATTCCACCACAAGGGGTGGCATCATTTACGGTGCTCCAGTGAGAAACATTTCTGAAGTCGCCTTCAGACATCTCTTCACTTACATAGAAGTAATACGTGTCAACTACAGCTTTTTCTTCTTTTTCAGTTTTGTTGAAGGACATCACAGCAATAATGGCGATGAATATTCCTGCTACAAACGATGCGATTTTGAAATGATTAATTGTTTTCATAATCTAGGTCTTTTTTTCTATAAAAAAAGGTTGCCATAAAAAACTCATTGATTAATAATAAATGGCATTCTATCTTTTGGGATAGACAGGTAATGAATTTTGTAGATTCATTACTAAAGTAAAATAGCCGGCTTTTACTTTCATATCAAGGTTTTGTGCTTTTATTTTTAGGACCTCGAAGTATCTTTTCTAATTAGTCGCCAAACCACTCTTTGTCCTAAATAATCAGGCATCAGCTGATTTCTAGATAACAAAACAGTAGTGGTTACCGTTCCAATGACTTCCCATTCACCACTTACAGGGCATTTTTGTCCCGTACTAGCGGTAAGAACTTGCTCATGCGATTCTTTTGATTTCATGGTCGCTTACTTTCAAGATTATGGAGATACCCTCCATTGTTGTCGGTCTTTTTTGTCATCATCACCGGTATCGGCATTCAGAAGTATGGAATCTCCGGTTTTCGAATAATGATTCGTTTTACTGCTTATTGTCTCTTTAATCAGTTCTTCATCTTCTGCTTCAGATATTGTTCTGGAACACGACGGTATTGACATCGATAGTGCAATAATTCCAAGGGTTGAGATAAACTTTTTCATGTTAATAAAATTTAAAGGTTATCCCGGCCGGGGGTGGTTAATAGAATTCTGACCCGAAATTAGAATGCATATCGCGATAAAAAAAAGGTTGTTGGTCACGGTAAAGGCAAGCTGACGTCATGATTTATAAATACTGACGCTTTTAAAAATCCACAAAGAGCCTTACTCTATAATTAATAATAGACAATCATATCATTTATTTTTTGCGTTTTTGTATCGTTTTAATTTATTTTCTTACATTTAATCTTCTTTTTTAAGAGCATAATGAAATGGGTGTTTACAATATGCTTTTGGCTTCTTCCTATCTTCTTTTTTGCTGAGGGTAAGCAGTCCTTGTATCTTCTTTACGAAAAGTTGTATGAGAATTTTAATGAAAACGATGCAAAGGCATTACCTTTTGTGGCAGAAAGCATTAAAAAAGCAAAAGAGATAAAAGATTTTAAACATCTTTCGTTCGCTTATGAAGATGCGGTATATTTTGCTTCAGATGCTGCTACTAAATTGAAATTCGCCGACAGTGCCATTCTCGCAGCAAATAAAACATTAGATGTTGATTTAATAAGCCGCGCGCAATTGGGAAAAGGGATTGTGTATTATTTCAATTTTAAAAATTATTCAAAAGCTTTAACACAATACCTCATCGCATTTAAAACCGCAGAAAATTCTGAAGACAATTATTTAAAGTATAAAATCATTTACCACTTAGGAGCGGTCAAAAACTATTTGGGATATTATAATGAAGCCATCAAGCACTTCAAAGATTGTCACTCGCTTTTTAGCCATCATCTGCAAGATTCACTTCCTCCAAATAAAAAATTCAATTATACCAGAGGCCTCTTAAACAGTTCCCATCAACTCATTACAGCATACCAGTATCTTCAGAATCACAAAGCAGCAGATAGTGTATTGGCGTTGCATATGCCCTTTCAGAATATTCCGAAAGATTTCGATCAGGAGAAAGGCTATTTATGGAAGGGAGATGGCATTTCTAAATTTCAAAAAGCAAAGTATAGAGAGGCTGAAAAATCATTACACGAAGCTCTAAAATTGTTGTGGCAAAAAAAAGACTTTGCAGCCATTTCAGTGGCTCATTACTATTTGGGTTGCATCAAGATCAAAGAAAATAATAGACAGGAAGCATTTTCTTACTTTAAAAAAGTGGATTCAAGTTTCATTCTAAATAATTTTATAATTCCTGAAGTTAGGGCTACCTATATCCAATTGGTCAAGATGGGAAAAGAAGAAAATAATGAAAAGGAACTGCTTTACAACTTGAATCAATTAGTGAAAGTTGACAAAATATTGCTTAAGGATTTTCCCTATTTGTCATCACGTGTACACCAGGAATATGATCATGCACTTTTAGAAAAAGATAAAAAGCATTTGAAGGAAATAAATAAAAAACAAATGCTATGGTTGGGAACGGGTTCCATTCTTTCATTAGCAATCATCGGCTTCTTAACAGTTAGAAATGTAAGGCAAAAAAGATTGTCCCGGAACTATGAAATAATCTTGGAAAAATTGAAAAACAATGATTCAGTAATTTCAACTATTGAAGTACCTACAACAAGAAAGCAACTCTACGATAAAGAAATAGTGGAAGAACTTTTGATAAAACTGAAAGGATTTGAAGAAAATCATAAATTTCTTCAGAAAGGGCTGACCATCACCAAACTCGCTTCGTCTTTTAAAACCAACGCTACCCATTTGTCCTATGTGGTAAACGAGTACAAAGGAATGAACTTCAATACCTACCTCAAAAAACTAAGGATTAATTACATTACCCAGCAGCTTTATCTTCAACCCAAATTACTGAATTACACAGTAGAAAGCTTGGCACAGGAATGTGGCATCTCTTCTAGACAAGTGTTTTCTGAACAGTTTCATGAAATCAATGGCATTCGTCCTACGGATTTTATTAAAAAGCGTTTGTTGGAAATCAAAAATAATGCAGCAGAAAACATACCCGATATCAATACAAACTAATAAACCGATATGAACTCCGAAATTTTACTGAAAAAAAGTGAAGAATTATGGACAAATCTCAACGAACAACTAAGCACCATCATCAAAGATGACAACATCGCATCTCATCAAAAAGCATTGATGGTTTGTGATGAAGCGATAAGACAGTTAAAATCCTGGGTTAAAAATCATCAGTTCGATACTTGGGAAAGGGAAATAAGATTCTTCAAGAAAATAAAACCCAAATTTATTGCCAAGTTTATCCTCTTTTCTAAGATGATTGCAGTGGAAGCTTCCATTCCTGCGGCTGGACAAAAATTAGCCAAAAAGGAATACGAAAATGAATTTCTTTTACTGAATCAGTTTGCAAAAGAAAATTCAGAATTTATAAGTTATTTTCGCAAAAATTCTTCATATCTAGATTCAAAATATTTTCTTCGTTATAAGTATGATCTCCATACAAAACTGGCGATGGATCTTCACAGTTACGACGAATCCTTTTCAACTTCTCATGATAACCTAGTAGCACAAATTATAGCAAATGAAGACTATGAACGCTATCTAAAAGGAAAAATCAAAAAACTGCAAAAGGACGTACCGGAAAATTTAGACCGTGAAAAGTATATAACAAGATGGACCGGATCAAAAGCCGAAATCTCGGAACTTATTTTAGCGCTTCATGTTTCAGGATGCTTTAACAACGGCAGTATTGATGCGTCAACAATTGTGCGCGAAATTGAAAAAAACTGGAATATTGACTTAGGAAACTATTACAAAACCGTTTCCGACATAAAAAGCAGGAAAATTAACCGCACAAAATTTCTTCAAAAACTCACCGACAATCTTTACAGTTATTTTGAAAACGCCGATGAATAAACGGCGTTTTATGTTTTATCTTACTTATCCTGTTTATCAATAGGATTTCCACAATTCTCCATTTCAAAGGACTTCCCACGAAATCTTTCGGTAGTTACGTATTCATACCGAAAGAAAAACAACACTTTTTCCAAAATTTGTCAAAACAATTCAAAACAATCAACACTTAATCCGGTCCCTGAGCTTGTCGAAGGGAGCACTAATCCCTACATCACTTATGGCACTAGAAGTAATCACAAAAGAAGATCTTCTCCAGTTCAAAACCGAACTCCTCGAAGACATCGAAAACCTGTTTCAAATCAAAACCACAGAACAAAAACTCTGGCTTCGTTCTTCAGAAGTTCGCGACCTCCTCAAATGTTCTCCCGGTACTCTACAAAACCTTCGCGTCAATGGTACACTCCGCTATTCCCGCGTCGGCGGAACCCTTTACTACAACTACCAAGACATCGAAAAACTCCTCAATCAAAATCCCTAATAAAACGACCTAGGAAACGGATGCGTTAAGAAAAAATTGATTTTAATCCGTTGAAAAATTTCCAGTGTTCGAGTGGTGGCAAAAATTGAAGTTAAACAACAAACTTTTCTTTCCACCCGAGTTTGGAAATTTTAGGATTAAAAACAATTTTTTAGCCGGAGTTTCCAGTATTGAACTTTTGGTTCTTTTGGTTCAAGCCAAAAGAACTTAAAAAAATAATAAAATGAATTACATTCGACACCTTACCGGCTTCTACGACCGCATACAAAAAGACGACCGCCTAAATCCAACACACATAAGTCTGTATTTGGCCTTATTCCAATTTTGGAACCTCAACCATTTCCAAAATCCCATCAGTATTTCACGAAATGAAATGATGAAATTAAGCAAAATCTCGGCTTTAGGTACCTATCACAAATGCATCAAGCAACTTCAGGAATTTGGGTATATTGAATATATACCTTCATTTAATCCGTATAAAGGCAGCTTAGTCAACCTCCACAATTTCGAAAATTCAGAGATCCAAAATTTGAATAAGAAGCGTATCAAAAAACAGACAACCTCTGAACAAGTGTTGAACAGCCACCATATCAAAATCGATACAGGCATTGAACAAGCACTGATACCTTATATAAACAAATTAAACAATACAAACAATAAAACTTTGGTAAAGCCACAAAAAATTATTCATGTAAAATTGAAACCAACCAATTCCCTTGATCAAAAAAAAGAAAAACAATTAAAAATTTGTGAATCAAATACAATTATTCCAACAATTGCAAAGAGCATCCCAAAATTACAGTATGCAAAGCCTGGCGCAAAAATTCCGCCGGAATTTTATGAAGTCCAACTGTTTTTCGAGGAAAAAGAAGCTACAAAAGTAGAAGCCGAAAAATTTTTTAACCATTACGCAAGCAATGGCTGGCTTGTAGGTGGCAAAGCAAAAATGAAAGATTGGCACGCAGCAGCCCGAAACTGGCTTTTAAATGCTAAGAAATTCAGTATAGAGAAGAACAACAATTTTGATCGTTCGTTTAAGGCGGGAACATCTGCTTCAACCGGAATCCATCTTTTGAAACCAAATCACTTGAATGCAAGTATTAACAAATCCTACCAAGACAAATTATAAAGCCTCTAAAATTTCGACCTAGGAGGTATTTGCGTTAATAAAAATTTGAATTGGTTTCGTAAAAATGAGCAAAGCGAATTTTTAGAATTTTCCTTGTTTGAGCGAAGCGAGTTTGGGAACATTCTAGAAACCAATTCATATTTTTTAGCAAATAAATCCAGTCTTGACTTTTTGGCTCTTTTGTGTCAAGACAAAAGAGCATGATAAATCTAAAAAATTCAATCAAAAAAAATGCATCTCCCAAACCACAAAATAAAAGCATCCTACAATTATAAAGAAGTAGTGTCATGGCTTATAAAAACAGGTACAAAACACTTGGGAAAAAACTTTGTTATTCCAGAAAACGAGCAAGTAATCATTTTCGCAATACTCGCTTGGTTTCTGCAGGACGAAAGGGTTGCAGTAGAAATGAACATCGACCTCAACAAAGGCATCATTCTTTCCGGACCTATCGGTTGTGGTAAAACGACACTTTTTAGATTAATGAAAAACATTCCTTCAGGCAGAAGAAATTTCAGAATGGTTTCCACGAGGCAAATTGTTGCAGAATTTATGCAATCGGGATATGAAGTGATGGAAAACTATTCCCGGGGAAATTTCTACAACGACAACCGCATTCCCAAAAATTACTGCTTCGATGATTTGGGTACGGAAACCACATCCAAATATTTTGGCAATGATTGCAATGTGATGGCAGAAATCCTTTTAACACGCTACGACATTTACAAAGAAAAAGGCATCATCACTCATCTTACAACCAATCTCACAGCAGATGAAATGGAATCTATTTATGGAAATCGGTTGCGTTCACGTATGCGGGAAATGTTTAATTTGTTTGGGTATGAAACCTCTTCAGAGGACAAGCGAAGCTGAAATGTAATTCATAATATTCTTTTATTCAAATAGTAATTTTTTTTAACAACAAATGTTTGAGCAAAAATATCCTTACATCATTACATTCTGTATATGACGAAGTACTTGTAGATGGTTTCAACCAATAAGAAAAAAAAATGAAAAAATTTTACAGATATGCCTAAAAACATCCTCCAAAAACAAAGCTAAATCCGGTGGTGGTAGAATTATTACCAATGTTTTGGTTTCTGAACAAACCGTCTATCTTCTCGCCATTTATGACAAATCCGAACAAGAAACCTTAACCGACAAAGAACTAAAAGAACTTTTGCAGTTTATACCGAAATAATAAAAGCCAACTGAAGAAGTTGGCTTTTTTATGTATTTAGTTTTTAGAAGTCTTACATTTCAATTATTGGAAAAAAATTTCTATTAAAATTTTTAATAAATTCACATTTTCAGTTATAATCCAACCAAATTCTGAATTTTGTAATCTTTCCTTATTTTTATCTAATACAATACCACTACTAAAAACAATTTTGTCATTTTTATATATGATAATTTCATTTTCAACAGTAGCAACATCAGCTCCAGTATTTTTAAAATTAAGTGACTTCAATTTATTAACAACATCTTTATTGGAACTTTTAAAAATAAGACCAAAAACAATGTCATTAGACATATTCTCTCTGTCTCTTAAAATGTTTATAGTTTTAATTTCATCTTTTTTATATATAATTAAATAATCGAATGGTTTAATAATTTCATTTTCTCAGCGATAATAATTTTTTTTAATGATTGAGAGCTTTCTTCTTAATTCTCAATGATTATACGATTATAAACAAAAGATAAATATGATAAAACAAGAACTATAGTAGTGATAAAAACAATTTTCTTCATTTTTTTGTACATTTTACCGTTACTACCTCTCCTTTATTTTCCTTTACCAGCTGTTCATCTGTTCTTACACCACCATCGTACTGAACTCTTACACTATTTCCATTAACTTATAACCCAATGCGATTTTTAAACTCCGCTTTTCTGCATCGTCTTTGGCAGGATTGTAATTATAAATTCCCTTTCTAAAACTCTTAAATATTTTTCTAAAAACTCCGTTTTCATTTCTGTATCTACAATTGTAGATTTTTGTTTTGGTAGGATTGAATTTTCGGGACTGCCTAAAGTTTTTGCCTTTTTAATCGCATTATGTTTTGTTAACTTTTCAAAATCTTCTATGCATTGGATTTGGTTGTCTGTTTTTCCACAACTATGACATTTTTAAAAATTCTTTTCCAAATTGACCTGCAAATTTGGTTTTATGTCTTCGGTGCAGTACATTTCAGCATTGAGTTTTTTGGCTGTAAATGGTAATGATCAGAACCTCGGATAAACGTACAGTTCCTTTTTGCTTTAATTTCCATAGTAGAAAATTATTTTGTGCGATTTCTTTAATCACAGATCTATAAATTAATTTCTTTTTTCGCATAATATAATTTTAAATTTTCGCAAGTATTTTCTAATAACGCACTTTTAACTACATTTGTTTACAATATTTAATTAATTATTGTAGTTAAATTCAACGCTATGAGTATAGGAAGTATTATCAAAAAAATACAAGAGGACAAAGGTTTAATGCAGAAAGAAGTTTCTACACATTTGGAAATTGACAACAACAATTACAATAAATTAGAAAAAGGGCACAGAGATTTATCCGTGGAAGAACTTCAAAAACTTTCTAACATTTTTAATCTTTATACCGACCAAATTTTGAATTACGAAAATATTGTTTCCGAAGATATTACCATAGAAGTCAAACCCGATTATGAGAAGTTACATTTGATAAATCAAGTAGACGAAGGAGATAAAAGTATGATTTTTAGAATGGTAGATAAAATGCTACTACCAAAAAATTTAAAGACTTCTTTCAGAAAAATGCAGCTGTGTTATGATGAATGAGATAAGAGCTGTTTATGATGAACAAACAATTACTGTATATCAAGCATTTAATAAACACATAGCACAATCCGCCGTTGAAAATCAAAAATTCACATCCCCTCCATTTAAAATGGATAGAATGACTTGGATCAAACCTTCTTTTCTGTGGATGATGTATCGTTCTGGGTGGGGATATAAAGAAAATCAAGAACATATTTTAGCAATAAGGATAAAACGATCTGGATTTGAATGGGCATTAAAAAATTCTTGTCTATCACATTTTGATAAATCATTTTTTTCAACAATTGAAGAATGGCGAGAAAAACTCAAAAATTCGCCCGTAAGAATACAATGGGATCCAGAACGCGATATTTTTCTTAATTCTTTAAAGCATCGATCCATACAGATAGGCTTATCAGGAATAGCTGTAGAACAGTATATAAACGAATGGATAGTAAGCTTGGAAGACATCACGGATAATTGTAAAAAAATCCATACACTTATAATAAATAATAAAATAAATCAGGCAACGAAACTGTTGCCTAATGAATTAAAATATTTTGATTATTCAATCAAATCAAAACTTTAAAAGTTCCTTTTTAGCATAGTTTGAAATTTCAGGAATTGCATTTTTTGTCAAAAGATTTAATTTTTCTACAGCATGAATATTGCCAATTGCAGACAAAGCTTTTATACATTTTCTTGCAAATTGATATGTATCATCATAATCTAAATAATCATATTGTTCTTGAGACGCTTCATATAAAGATTCTACACTTAAAGGATCCTTTAAGGTTTCTAAAATTCGTGCAATATCTTCGTGCTTATGATGAATATTATTCATTAATAATTTACATAATACTGGAATTGATTTTTTAGAAAACCCTATAATAAACCCTAATTGAATAAGAAAGTCTATCATTTCACCATCTTTTTTATCAATAGATTTTTCTATGTTTTCATTTAAAAAATCTTCGGTCAGATCACATCCAGTACGGCTTTTAAAAGATTTCAGAAAAGTCTCTTTATCAATTTCTTTATTCCACAAGAGTGATAAAAGATCTATAATTATTTTAATCATTTTACTCTTTTAAAATTTTGAATATTTGCATTAAATGTATTCAACGCTTTACCATTTCCGAGCCCAATATTTACTTGATCCCCTTCTACTTTAAAAAACGCTTTAGTAGCTTTCCATCCCTTTTCAACAAGAGGCATACTACTAAATGGATGATCCGCTGCCGCATTCCTAACACCGATGGAACCCAATTGCGATGTAGTTCCCTCCTTAACTGTTATTTCAAATAAAACCCCATCATAATCTTTGGCAAATGATTTGGTTGGTGAAATGAATGTTTCTGTCCCTGCAGGCATTTTTCCAGTTTTCATAAAAACTGCAGCCGCATCTTTTGACATTGCTCTATAAAAAACTTCTCCTACACCTGATTTCTTAACAGAATTAATTAGAGCACCAAATCCTTTCCCTGCAACTTTGCCAATTGGACCTCCAACTAAACCTCCGGCAGATTGACTTACAGCTTCGTTTATAAACCTATTATCAGCACCATTATATGGTTTCTTTTCAACAAAAGTATCAGAAGGACCACCAAAGAAAGAAATAATACGATTCGCAACTATCGCCGGAGTGTTGGTAGTGTTTTGATAGTACCTTCCTCCTCTAATTGTTACAACTTGAGACATATCATTATCATCATGTCTTTTTGATGCATAGGATTCCGTCTGCTTTCCATTAGGATCTATATAACGAATTGGATTTTGGTAAGTGTAAATATACGGATTAAGATTTCCCCAATAGAAGACTCCGCCGTTGTGTTGCCCGTCTCCGTAGAACTCGGTTTCCATTACTGGGTTGTAGACTGCAAGTGGGTCAACATTTAACCACAACTGCACAACATTTTCCTCGCGCAAGGACAAGATATTTCAAAAAACGCCTACTTCTCAGCCTCGCATCGGAACTCTTCCGAACTTGATTATCAAGGCTTTTCCAAAGTTAAAAATTTTATTCAGTTGAAAAATAAAATTCCCTGTAGATTTTTTCTTTTTCATTTGAAAAAATAAGTTCTGTTTTCGGTGTTGTTGTCGCTGTAAAATGTGGGATTGTGGTAAAAATTGTAGAAGGAAAAGCATTGGCTTTTTCCACAATTGCACATTTTTCTTTCAACTGAAAATAAAAAATCCAATCGAAGAACTTCAGAGCGTTGGAGCATTTTTCCTTATTTCGGGTGGTTGTTGGTGCTGGAAAAAAAGTCTTTTTCTGTGGCTGGAAAGAAGTCGGAAAAGGTGTCGGCTAAAAGCGTTGGCTGTGGAGTTTTTCTCAAAAACGGAACAAAGGAAAGCATTTTACATAATCCCAAATTATAGGCACCATCGGCTTTGTGAGGGAACGAAGTTTACGGAGTGGACGAACTCTCCGTTTGCTCTGGACGTGCGTATAATTTTGATTATGTAACTTGCTGTGGCATTAATGCGAAGGCAAAGGTTTGGAAAAGCAGTTGGCGAAAATGTCTTTTTTTATTCGGAGGGTGGGATATTTAATTCAAAATGCAAGCGGTGGATTTACTTTCTTGGATGATAAATATTTACAGCGTTTTGTAATAGTTCTAAATCGGTTTGTTTGTATTGCTGTGTTGTTGATGCTTTTTTGTGTCCCGAAAAAACTTGAACAATTCTTGTGTCGTTTTCTTTTTTCAAAAGGTTTGCAATTACAGATTGTCGGATTTTCAAAGGTTTTATTTTTTCGTTTTCTTTCCGGGTTTCATTGATCATTTTACTAATTCCGTGTGGATTTATTTTTTCTCCGTATTGTCCTAAAATAAAAGATTTTTCTTCTAAATTTCTATAATTATATTTCAGTAAATTTTCTCGGTCTTTTTCTAAATAGTTGTAAAATAAAAGGATTTGTTTCGCTTGTAATGGAAGTGTTCTTTTTTGCTGTCTGTAACCTTTCTTAATGTGGATTTCCGCCTTTTCTAAATCTATGTTTTGGATTTCTAATTCTGCAATTTCTCTTACGGTTAATGCTTGGTAAATGAGTAAACTGATTAATATTTTGTTTCGGTTTTCAAGATGTTTTTTCTTTCGGATCTTGTAGGTTTCAAAGTAGTTTTCTAATGTTTCAGAACTGTATAAATTATCGACTTGGATTTGCTTGTTTATTTTGTCTTTTAAATTCAGTTCACTACAAGGATGGTCTTTTCTTTTCCCGATTTCTAACAGATAATTGAAGTAAATTTTTACGGCATATAAACAATGTTTTAAAGTTTTTGGATGTAAATCGTAGTTTTTCCTTAAATATTCTATGTATTGTAAAATGTCTTTGTAATTAGCTTTCTCTGCTTTATTTCCGTAGTAATCCGTAAATCTTCTGATGTTGTATAAGTTGCTGTTTAACGTACTTTTACTGTATTTTTTTTCTAAATAATTACGAAGTGTTATCATATAAATTATTGAGTTGTTCTTGAGAGATATGTGTGTAAATTTCCGTGCTTTCAATATGGTTGTGTCCGAGAAATTTTTGGACTTGTTCTAACTTCATTCCGTTTTCTAATAAGTGTGTTGCAATCGAGTGTCGCAGATTATGGATTCCGATTCTGTTTAGTTCTTCAGATGTCATCTTTTTTCCAAATTCTGTTTTCAAAATCAATGTTTTTAATGTTTTATTAAAAGTCCATTCCTGCATTCTTCTTTCCTTGTTATTGATGAATAAAGCATTTGTTTTGTTTTCAATTGAAAATAAAAATTCCTGTAGTTCTTCAGATATTTTCTGATTAATTGGAACAATTCTTCTCTTGTTATTTTTCCCTTTTTGAACGATAATAAAACTTTCTGATAATCGTAAATCTTCTTTGTTTAAATCGCTGATTTCCTGCACTCTTAATCCGCAACCGTAACCAATATTTAATATTGCTTTTTCCTGTAAATCTGCTACTTTGTAGAGTTCTTCTATTTGATTTTGACTAAAAATAAATCGACTTGTTTCTCTTTCCGGATTTCTAAATTTCAGATGTGAAGCAGGACTTTTTTTGAGCGTTCCGAGTTCTAAAAGATAACCGAGATATTGCTGTAGATTTCGCATATTATCGTAAACGGTTTTTTCTGTAATGGGTTTTCCTGTTCTCTGGCTGATTTTGTTTTGTAAATAGTAGTGATAATCGGCTATTTCTTTAGGAGTAACTTTTGTAATTTCAAAAACTTTTTGCTTTTCTAACCAACTAAAAAATTCCTTCAGATATAAATATCTTGCTTGTGTGGTTTCGGGTTTCAGACCTAAAATGTCTAAATATTTTTTGTAATTTATTGACTGTTCTTGGTAGTTTTTACTATAAATTTTATGCTTACTTGGTGCACCCATTTTTTAGGTATGATGGTTTTGCTTTTGCAATATTTTTATTTTTGGAACGCTAACTTTTATTTTCTCTGTAAACTCTTTATTCATCGAACATTTTTATATCATAGATATATACTTTAGCGTTCCTTTTGTGTTCCGTAGCGTTCCTAAATACTTTCGCTTACTATCGTACTTAGTTTTTTATTCTTTGGTTTGGAAGGTGCAATTTGTTCTTGTTTCAGTTGCTGGATCTGTAGAATTAAAAAGTCTTTTATTTCCGCTCTTAGTTTCTGATAATTATCCCAATAACTGATTTTATATTTGATGCCTTTATTTGCAAAACCTCCGATTTGTTTTACATATTCCAACTCGGTCAACGTCTGCATATACCTAAACATTTGTGTTTTACTGATGTTAAATTCCTGGCGTATTTCACGCAAAATAAAATCCTGTTTATCTGTCTTTACATACTTTTTCAACCGTTCAAAAAATTGTCTTAAACTGCCGTCTAATTCATCCACTTTTAAAACAATGCTTTCAAATAGTATTTCCGTTGCCTGTTCTATGTCTTCGATTTCTGTAATGAGCTGATTATTTTTTGTAGTTTTTCTCTGATACTGATTTAAGAATGTTACTTGCTTTATTACCGCTTGATACATTTCGTTTAACCGCCTTATTTTATGCACCTTTTCGGGAAGATTAAGTTTAGTTGCATACGGATTTATGACTTCGTAATATTTTAAATTTCTGACTAATTTCTGGACAAAGTTTATTGACTTCTGTTGTTCTTCGGGATTGATTTCCCCTGCATTTCTGCGGTTCTGATACTGGATAATTCTCTGTGTTTGTTCCTTGCTTTCATCAACTGCTATTAAAAAACTTCGGCTCATATTATCTTCGTAGGTTTCGCCTTTGGTTGTTGCTGATAAAGAACTAAATTGTCCTTTCACAATTTTATGACTGGATTTATTATTTCCTTTTTTATCCTTGATGGTTACCGAACTTCTCAAAACTTGGTTAGAAATAAATTCTCGTAAAGCATATAACGCATCTTCTTTTAAGCCGTCCAAATCTTCAATGATGATGATTTTTCCGTGTAGGTCAAATTCTCCCCAATTATACAATGAACTTTCTGTAATTCTTGTAAATCTCAATACGTCTTCTTGTGGCATTAAGTCCGCAATTCTGCTGATTATATGGGTTTTTCCGCTTCCCGAACTTCCTTGTACTAATGCGTGCAGAGGATTTTTATTTAAGTAACTTATGATTATCAAAAACAAAAGCATTCTTGAATTTTCTTCCCCGATAATTCCGGATTTTTCTATTAACTGGTTTAAGGATTTTAGTAAGTTTTTTTGACTTAAAAAATCTATTGTATTTCCCACAGGTTCTACAGATTTCACAGATTTATTTTCTTCAGTAACTGTAATTTTATTTTCTTTTTCATTTGAAAAAATAAATTTTCGTTTTTCTAATAATTCCAAAAATATTTCTTCATTATGAAGTTGCAAAGTTTCGTTAATGTCTTTATTAATCGGTTCTACGGAACTTATTTTTATTTTCGAGATTTCTTCTTGCAGAAGTTTTCCGTATTTTTCTACTGCAGATTTTCCTGCTTCATCATTATCAAAACAAAAAATAATTTCTTCTAGTTGTTTTAATTCCTTGATAGCGTTTAGGATTTCTTCGTTCAATCCGTTTGTTCCAAAGCAACTGATTAAACTGTAATTTTCTTTTATTTTCGGGATTTGTAGCAAACTTGCACAATCGATTATAGCTTCTGTAAGAATGAGTTTTCTCGTTTCTTTCCCGGGGTAATTTGGATAAATTCCGGAACGGTTTTTTAAGTAAAAATGCTTGGCTTTATCGTCGTTTAAAGTGGAACGGAAGTATAATCCTGTAACTTCATTGTCTTCATTTTTTAGAGCAAAACAAATCGACCATTTCCCAAAAACTCCATACGCTTTTTCGCCTGTTCTGCCTACAATTCCTTTATCAATCAATAATCCGTATTCTAAACATTGCTCAATTAATTGCTCGTCTTTCCGTGTTCCGTGGTGGAACTGACCAGAGTTATATCCAACTTCCAATCTCGTAAAATCTAAATTTCTCTTTTCTAAATATTCCTTTGCAGGTTTGCTGTTGTTGATAGCATTTCTAAAATACTGGAACATATTGGTCAAAAATTTTTCCTTGCTTATTTTTGGATTTTCCGAACTTGGATTTAAAATATCTTCCGCTTTTTTGATGGCTTCGTGTTTGGATAAATTTTCTTTGTGCATTATAAAATCAATCACATCCATACTTTTACCGTGTGTTTTGCAATTACTGCTAAAGCAATAGCAAGTTTGGGTTTTATAATAAATCTGCAAACTCGGGGTTTTATCTTCGTGGAACGGACAACAAATTCTATTCGTTTTATCCGCTTTTAAACCGTAATAATGCAGGACATTGGCGATTGTGAGTTGGGATTTTATTTCGGAGATTTCCATAGGCTAAAAATTTTTGAAAAAATTTATCTTCACTTATTGGTTACAAACTTAATCAATAAATTACATTTGAGCCAAATTTATCTATGCTAAACTTTACCTATAAATTGATTATATTTGCTTATTCCTTATTTATCAAGGATTTTTATAACTTTTTGATTATGGATTTAGGTAGTAAAATAGTAGAACTCCGAAAAAAGAAAAACCTTTCCCGGGAAGATTTGGGAAAATTGGTTGGAACTTCCGGTGCTGTTATTGGAAGATACGAACGTGAAGAGATTACGCCATCCGTAGAAATGGCGAATAAAATTGCTTCTGCTTTAGGCGTGTCTTTGGATTTTTTGGTCGGGAATGTAGAACTGGAACTGAATGATACACTTATGGAAAAAGTAAAAGAAGTCAATAAAATGTCGGACAAAGACAAAGATTACATCTTCACGCTTATTGACGCTTTTATTGCTAGAACCAAGTTGCAAACTATTCTTAAATAAAAAACTCCCGCCAATTGGCGGGAGTTTTTGGCTTATTCTGCTTCTCCTGATTGTATTGATACTCCTTCTTCCTCGTTTTTTTTCTCTGATTTTGAACAATAATAATCTACAATTAAATTAGACTTTATGGCAGATTTCTCATTCTTCAAAATAGTTATTACTTTTTGATCCTTATTTGTTAATAATTCTTGATCAATATATGATAACAAAGATTCTCTTTGTTTAGAATATTCTTCTGTTTGTCCTCCGCAGAAATATTTTACTAATAAAATTTCTTGTTTTCTGATTTCCTTTTCTTGTGGATACGTAAACTCTTCTTTATCTAGAAAAAACATTGCATCGTCATATTTTTTAAGTAAAAGAAAATAATTTAACTTCTTTACTATATAATCAGTCTTTGTAATTTTATTTTCTGAAAACATCTTATCCAATACAGCAAGACAGTCATTGCATTCTTGTTGAGTCTTTATTTTATTTGTATTAACACAAAAATTTTCTGTGTTTTTTTGTGCCTTGCTCTCGCAGGAAACTGCAAATAGGAGCAAAAATGATATTGTTAAAATTTTCATAAATCACTAGGATTAAGTTTTCTATTCTGTGGACGTGGTGTATTTAAATTTAAATCATTGAATTTAGCTTTAACTGGAATAGGAACAAGAGGGTGATATACAGGAGGAGACCATTGACCATCTTTGGTTCCTGAAGTAATTATGTTTACATCCATTGTCTTCTTTTGATTGCTGTCTAAAAACCTAGGATTAAATGTAAAGTTTGCTTTAATACCTTCAGGAATTGAATTTTCTGTAGGCAACAAGGTTTTCGTATATTTTTTGTTACCGATGTCTATGCTGACTTCTCCTCCTACTTTTAAATTAACATTTGGATTACCGGATTCACCTCGTGCAAAAACACTGACATCAATAGAACCAACTCGCAATTCGTCTCCAACTTTTATTTTATTCACGGAAATATCAGATCTTCCACTAAAGTCTATCACCGACCAATCTGTAGAAACATTTCCCCTTTCTTCATTTGCAGAAGCTCCCATAGACCATTTAGAAAATTTATAATTCGTGTTAAATCCTAAATAGTCTAAAACGCTTTTATCTGTTTTCCCGATATATGTTTCTCCTTTTTTGGTAGTGGATTGACTTGTTGCGTTATTATCCCAATAAATCCGCCTATCTTTTCCTCTTACCCAATCGAACGGTTCTCTACCATCAGGATCCACAAATTTTACAGGATTATCGAATGAAAACGAGTACGGCGACCAGCTCGGCATTTTCTCTGCTAGTGGATCAACCCCATACCAAATACTCAATCTCGGGTTGTAGTATCTTGCGCCGTAATAGTAAAGATCGGTTTCGCTGTCTAACTCTTTGGCGTTAAACTTATAGGGATTTGGATAAGCTGTCTGCTCCTGCTGCTCTATCAAGGTTTCTCCAAACGGTAAATTTAAGAAAAATTGCGAAGGTGTTGCATCCCCCCTAGTAACCATGGTAGCACTTCCCAAATGATCACCATGCAGATAATACACCCCATATTCAAAATCGGAGGCAGCACGGGAAAATTCTTTTTGCACTTCTGCATTTTTGTAGCCCGCTTTTTCCAGATAGCTTTTGAAATCGCCATCGGGATTTGCTTTTTCCTCCGGTTGTTCCGCCTTTTTTGCTCCTTGCTTGTTGGCAAAAACACCCATTCCTACATGGTCAATTCTACTTGCCACGCGCTGGCCTCCGGCATAATAATGTTTGGTAAGATCACCATTGGAATTTAACACTACATAAGGGTTAGGATACAACTTGTAGCTTTCAAACTGTAAAATTCCGTTATCTATTAACTCTCCGTTTTGATAAAGATTGGCATCATCTACCAAATCTGCTTTTATGGTTCGTTCCCCCTTATCATCGTACACATAATACTGATATATTCCCTGTGGTTCTCTTCTTACAGCTCTTAATCTGTCTTGCTCGTCCCAGAAGAAATGGTCTGTAATACTTCCGTCGGAAGTGTTATAATATACCACATTCCCATTAAAGTCATATTCAAAATACTCTTCTTTACCCGTGTTGTTATCGATTATCTTCTCAACTTTATGGGTACCTTTATAATAGGTATAGTTATTATTGTACGTATTGTGTGGGTTCACACTGCCATCCTGTTCATGATATTGCTGTTTTACCTCTATACCGCTACTTGCGTTGTAGGTTAGGTTAGTTTCAAAAGATGCTAAGATACTTCCAACCGTTGGATTATGCGATCCTTCTCTAAAATTTGGTTCTGAATTTCCCCAGGCTCTAACTAATCTGTTCAGCATATCATATTCATAATTAAAGAAGTAGTTGCCACCAAATCCATTAGCACTTGTAAGGCTTTGGTTGGCAATAGTGGTAATATTACCCACATTATCAAATGAATATTGTGCATGTAACAATTCCGGATTGTTTGTCGCAAGCAAAGTATGGGTATCCAGTCTTCTGCTTGCAGGATCATAAGCAAAGGTTGATGAAGTATCGTTACCATACACAATATTAGTTCTTTGCTCGTAATGATCATATTTTATCCCTTTAACATATTCATACCCCTCTTCATTATATATCTTTTTCAGGTTGCCACCAAGATCGTACTCGTATACTACATGTTCGTTGTCCGGATAAGTAATTCTTCTAATGCGGTTCCAACTGTCATATTCATAATTTGTTGAGAAGAATGTATCTGGAATACCATACGCAGAGATGGTACGATTTTCGGTAATCACCTCACCCATCATTCCATACTGATACGTCGTTACTCCTGTACCATCCGTTTTGGTAATAATTCTTCCTTTTCCATTTCCTGTGTTGCCGTATTTATACGAAACATTGTTCGGATTTGTTCCAAATTGTGGAATATCCGGTAATTCTATTCCGGTTAATCTGTTATAATGATAAACAAAGTGAATAGGGACACCGCTGCTATTAGCCAAATTATCATTCATAATGGTTGTAAGCTGGCCAGCTTTACTATATTCGTAATATGTTGCACCTCGATCCGGATGATATTGTGCCAACCTTCTTCCACCCATGTCGTATTCGTATGAAGTAGGAAGACCTTCTGGATCAATAACTTCCATTATTTCTCCAAGTGTATTGTAACTGAAAGAAGTGCTTAATGTTTGTCCCTGCAAATGATTTTTCGTTTCTATCGTTTTCCCCTCATAATTAGCATATACTTCTGTTTTGAGCTGGGTGGAAGCATTCTGCATTTGAGTGGTTTCCGTTTTTAGCATGCCATTAACAATAGAAAACACGTTCTTTGTTTGGTTATTGCTTTCATCAATAAAAAGAACCACTCTGTCTTTATGATCATATTGATTTTCAGTAAAATGTTGCGTTTGGATGGGTGTAAATTTATTGTTAATAATAGCATTCTTATCTTGAAAATCAGGATGAAACTGGTTCAACACTCTTCCTAAGTTATCATAAACAGTTTGCCCAGATACAGACATTTTTTCCTGCCCGTCTATTTCGATATCCTTTTTTACTTGAATTGTTCTGCCCAAGAAATCATCAAATCGCAATGTTTCAATATTGTTGCTTGGATCTTCTTGATTGTAATGTAACGTTTTAGAGAAAAATAATCCGGCACTACTACCATTACTTAATGGTATTTGTACAATATCATATTCATTTAATATGGTATAATCAGGATCGTTGGGACCTTTTACTTTTTTTATTCTTCCATATCCGTCATATTCATAAATCATGATATTTCCGGCAACGTCAGTTGATTGAGTTACTGCATCAATGGTTGGGTTATAAACTGCGGATGAAGTAAGATTTAAATTAAGGTCTTTTACAGTAATTACATATTTACCGGTTAAATCATACGTATATTCTAAATGTTGTCTTTGCGTTCCAGTTTCATTTGGTGGATACATGATGGTTTTTATGTTTCCAAATTGGTCATACGTCAAATCTGTTTCTGCAACTTCACTAGCATTTAACCATACTTTAATCTTTGAGATATCACCAGTAGTTAAATTATTTACAACGGTTTCTCTCCTTCTTATCAAATTACTAAATGTTGTTCCGGAATAAACCTTAATAGCACTAGGAACACTTAGGATATTAAGATTCGTCATAGAACCATGATAGGTAATCAAAGTAGTATAACTATTAGTAGGGCTTAGATATTGATAGGTCTCTACTTGACCAATCAAGTTATAAGTAAACTTTCCTTCGGTCTTCATCGAGCCACCACTTTCGTAGGTAAAATTTTCTGATCTTGACAACAATACACGCCCCATTCTTCTGCCTTCCGATCCTCCTTTATCATAGGTGAAAAACAATGGATCGCCAGACGGTGCAACAGTAATCAAATTTGTGAAAGTGCTGTTAAAATTATAAAGCGTATAAAAATTTTTAGTTTTGGAAAGTAGCGCAGAGGCTACAATTGTTCCCCCCGAATAAACTTCTGATGATTCTAACAATCCCTGAACAAAATAGTTTTCATTGTGAAAATTTTGTTTAGATGTTCTGTAAACTGTATTATCATCAAGCATTTCTTTAGTAATCACACTAGCAAAACCATACTTTTCTCGCTCTCTTCTATCATATTTGGCGCCTGAATATTCGAAGCGGGTAATGACATCCTTGTTAGCGGTATGCATAGTATAATTGCTTGAAAAAACATCAGGATTAGGAATTTTCACTTCTTTTAGTACCAATTTTCCCTGCGGGTCTTCATAAGTTGGCTTTACAAACCCATAATCAATGGTGAACGCTTCACTAATATTTACCGGATTACTGACACCAGTTACATTGGCATAAGAAACGGTCTTAAGTTTGTTTGTCCTACCTATTCTTGAATAGCTTACTTTTAAGCCACCACTACTATTTATAACAAGATCAGGAAAACCATCGCCATTAACATCTCGTAATCCTTTATTGATTTCGTTTACCGAGAGACCAATATTTGCCGACAAATCCAGTCCTCCTGGTTTTAATGATAAAATTGGAAAACCAAAAATTGATATGAGTGGGACATTAACATACCATCCACCATTTAAGTTTAAGTAACCACTGTGGGTTCTTGTTTCATTAGACAAGTCAACAGCACCTCCAGCTTTTTGTAAAACAACTGCATTGTCAAATCGGTTTCCTAAATTATATTTTACTTGTGTTACACCTGATGACTCATCAACCAGTACAATATCTACTAACCCGTCACCATTTACGTCCAGAAAAGATTTTAAAGAAGTTGCGCTGGACATACCACCACCAATACCTCCGGAAATAGCAATTCCTGCATCAAATGCCTCAGCTTCATTAACAACTGAAGTAATACTTCCACCTATGCCAAATGAAGCGGATTGGACTGGCTTTGAAACACTTTCCTCAAAACCATTAAAACTTCCTCCAGATCCTTGATAATTTACAAAATGGCCGGTTCCATAATTAAGTTTATACCCGCCTCCGGAAATTCGATCGGCTAATCCATCTCCATTAATGTCCATCCAAAATTCTAAAGCTTTGTTAAAAGAATTTGGATAGGTGCTTCCACTTGCATTTAATGACCAAGAAACAGAAGTGTCTCCAACAGCATCCATATCACCAATAGAACCTTTGTCTCTACCAACCATTTTTCCACTACCTGGACTATGAGCAAGTGAATTGGAATTCATAAAGTCATCACTTTTCATAATGACTCCCATACCGGCTTGATGTAGTTTAAGACCACCGAGAATATTGGTTTGCTGAGACATTTCTTTGTACATCATATCAGGATATCCATCGCCGTTTACATCAAAAAAATCCTGTGTTTGAACATTTCCGTACTCTCGTAATTGCGATGTAGAATTCGTAAAGCTTAAACCAAAAGACATTCCCCAACTTGAAGTTTTGGATTTACTTATTTGTTTTTTTGATATGGCATACATCTTAGTATTTGGATTACTTTTTACTTCAACATCTGGTGCATCAACATCATCATCTATAAAAGGAGAGGTTGGCGTTTCATCATCTCTAAAACTTCCTGCCTTGGAATATTGTTCCTTAAAGATATTATTGATCCATTTATGCTCATGGTAATCTGACGTCTTGTACGGATTAAAAGGGATGAACGGCGTAGTAGCAGCAAATATATTGCTCATATACATCGTTTGGAAATTATTAATCAAAGCATTGCCTATACAATTTCCATACGCAGTAGCATCCGAAGCATACCCAACACATCCAGGAAAACTCACATTAAATTGAAATGTGTTTGTTAATGCAGATTCATTAATTAAGGCACCATATTGATCTTTTGGGGTATTAGGATTTAATGTATACGAAGGTGTTGTGTTTCCTGTCGCTGGTGACACTACTGGTCCTGCAGGGGTAACATAACAATTATCTTCTTTTGTCGGATCGCAGTTAGGTAGTAAAGTTGGTTGTTGAATTAATGTTCCAGATCCTGTTCCGGAGCCAGCAACAATATCCTTTTTTTCATTATAAAGAAATTGGCTCCAATTGTGATATACAGCACCCACTTTATTAAATTCTCCAGTATTAATTGAAGTTTCCGTTGTATGATTAAAAACAGTACTTCCTGAATGATAAATGTTAAAAATTTCACTATTCAACTGAAGTTTAAGTGCATCATATGCCAATCTGTCTTGGAGACTGTTACAGTAAACCAATATATTCAATTTGTCCTCGTCCTTTATAGGCTGCGATGAAAGATCTCCTGAGAAAAATGGAATTGGAGAAGTATACGTGACAGGGGTTTCATCAACTTTATATTCAGAAATACCGGTGTTTTCAATTTTTACAAGTCTCTTATCTAAAACAATACCATTCTTCTTTACAACATATATAAATCGCCCGGTAAAAGAAGGATTGAACGTAAAATCTTTATTTACTGAGATCGCATAGTCATTCGGACCCGATGGCAAATTATTAAGCGTGGAAACATCAAATTTATTTTTTAAATCACGAACATAAAATGAAGGATATTGTGCTACAGCATAATGTTTGTTACTTGCCATTGGGTAACCTTCTACTACTATATCTTTCCATTCAATTTCTTTGTTAATGTGTGAATCTGTTTCTACTAAAAACCTTAAGTGCCAAGATTCATTTGGATTGCAGGGTGTATTTGGATTGCAGGGAGGGTTCGAAAGTGCTGGAATTGCATAATTAATGTCCACCGGTAAAACATCTGCAAATCCTGGCCCCACTACTTGATCATAAATTTGAATAGGTGGTGTCGGTGATGAAGAAGGATTATTATCTTGCTTTATTAATACAATTGAAAACTTAACTTCGTCGGAGAGATGAGGAATTGTAAAACCGGGGATTGTTATATGAATATTTGCAGATTCAGTAAATTTTAGTGTTTTTGTCAAATTATTAAGAAAAAACTTCTCTTCATAAGTGGTTGTATTGGGCTCATATCCATCCTGCTCTTCCAAAAAGGTGTTGTAGATTGGATTTCCAACATTGTCACAATATTCAACAGTTGGATTAGTGTTCACTATATAATTTTTTCCCGACCGCTTGTGTAACCTAAAATACACTTTATCTCCTGAATTAACATAGACTCTTGAACCATTATTAATACCTAGAGGTGTTCCAGGATATTCGTTATACTTATTAATACTAATATCATAAATATTAGTATTCGTTAATTCTGTTAAAAATAATCGACAATTTTTAGTAGGATCACTTGGATTTTTTATTTCTATTGAATAGACTGCCTTGGCGGTCGAATCTTGTCCTGAAGCGATGGAAATTTGGTCTTTAATTTGAATATAACCTGCTTTTGGCGCAATCCACACTTTCACAACATCGTTTTTTGGTTTAACCGGCTCCGCCTCAACAGCACTCGGTGGAAAATCTTGGGAAGAATCATAAGGTTGTGGTGAATTAGCGGTAATCACCATATTTTCAGTTAAATCACTTGTGGTAACCATTTCTTGGGTAGTGCCATTCTTTCGATTAAACCACACCTTATTATCTTTTACAACATCTAGCAAACCATCAGAGTTCGCATCTATCGTATAAATTAATGATTCATTTTCATTCTCATAGGCTATACCGTTAATATCAATACCAAAACCTAACAATTTTAAAGATCCACCCCATCCTGTATGCCATGTGCTACCTTTTGAATGAGAAAAATTGCTGTTTAAGTTCAATATCTTCTCTTCGCCACCAAAAGTCAATTGTCCGTATTGGTTCAAGCTTCCCGCAAACATTTTAATACCGTTATTGCCATTTCGTTTACGATACAGAATATCCGGAATTCCATCTCCATTAAAATCAATGAGTTCTTGTGCACCTTTAACTTTTGGATAGGATTCTCCGACAAACGTCGATCCCATTAAAGATTTAACTCCATCAAAATGATAGCCTAATACGGACAAACCAGCTCCAACTCTTGCGGTCCAACCCCATTCTGAATTTGCATTTGCACTAATTTTTGAAGGTGTAGTAATTCCGGTTACAACATTAGAAAAAGCATCTGTTTCTGGCGTATTAACTTCTATATTCCCTCCAAAAACGGTGTTTCCGCCAATATCATTGTAATAGTCAAAATTATAGTCGAAAGATAAACCATCATTTTGATTGTCAGGCACCGCATATTTCATTTTACTTAATAGGCTCTTTCCAAATTTCCCTGTTATATAAGTAAATAGATAGCTACCAATGTGCGAAAGATCATTATTATCGTCTTTGTATTCAACTATAACCTTTCTCAGTAAAAAAGGCTCAATCCTCTTAAGATTTCCTTTTGTTGAAATTTGCTTGTCCTTTCTTGGAACATCTCCAGCTGCATCTTCAAAAAACTCTACAGAATAACGCCCCTTATTTAAATCTCTTCCTGTGTAAAAAATCTTTTTGATATGAAAAATCCACCCATGGTTTAAGTTTTCGTCGTCCACGCCGGTAAATGAAGTCACTTTTTGATTGGTATACTCATATATGATGTTATTTTGGTGAACGTCAAGAACTTTTGAGATACCCCAATGAATTATATTTCCATCTTCATTTCTTAATACAGAATCTACTGTTCCACCATAAAATGTTTTTGTTCCGTCTGTTGCTGTAACCACCCAACTATAATTTGTAGGATTGTTACCAAGTCGCTCAATCTTGGTAAAATCGTGGTTCTTTCTTAGATAAAATTGCTTAGCTTGCGAACCGTTTCGTTTTTGTCTTGTAACATCAAAAACACCGTTAGTATCAACATTATTATGACGATGTGGTAAATAACCATTAGGATAAGCTAACATTTCACCGTCTATTGTATACAGTTCACTTTCTGTCACTCCATCAAATGTTGGAGTTCCCCATCGTGTGTCAACAGTAATTGAGGATAATCCACTGATATTCCATCCTTCACCCATCCAACCATTACCACTCCCACTACTGTAGGATACAGAAAGAGAGGGCTGTAATCCAGAAACACCTGCCGGAAGCTTTATAGGATAATTTACATTTGCATCTCCTGTTTGGTTGGCTACTGGAGGTGATATTAATGGTACTCCAACGGGATCTGTCGCTTTCAATCCACTGATAGTCGTAGGTGCGAAGGCATTCAGTTGAGGCGACTCAGGAATCGAAATAATACCGTTAATATAATCTCCATTACCATCTGTTTCTACAGTAACTGTTTTTGTTTTTTCATCAACAGTGGTGCCACCAACCACTTTCCATTGGCGAAGGCTGTAATCAAAAGAAAAAACTTTTATTTCTTCGGCAGAAATTGTACCTAATCTCTTCTCTTCGTAAGGTATGGAAAGTTTGATTTTTCTATCTAATTTACTATTTGTTGAAATTCGATAAGCTCTTTTAGAGGATGTAACATTTTTAATTTCCTGATTGGTAGCGGGAAAATCTTTTTCTCTCAATTTTACAATTGAAACTGAAGCCGAAATAGCAGTTCCTTTATCTCCCTTTATTGTGGCACCTTCATAATCATGATTTAATTCATCGTTTGCTGAAATAAAAACTGTTGATGGCATTAACACTTCATCCTTAATCAATTTTGCATTTTGGGATGATTTCGGGGCTTTATAAATGAAACTTCCTTTTCCTGTAACTACATTAACAAAAGCTTCACTTTCATTTTTTTTACTTAGGTTAATAACTTTTTCAAACTCTCCGTTAAAAACATTTACAGGTTGATTATCAATTAGGATTTGGGAAGTATGGGCAATCTCAGTATCAATAAAGCCTTTTAAGTAAAGATTGTTGTCAGAGATCAGAGTGGAAATGTTACTTTCAGTATTGCTCTTGGAAGAATGATCCAATACAATGCGAACATTTTTAACTTTATATTTGAAACCCTGAGAAGAAGAGGTGAACATAATTACATTCTTCCCTTCTTTCAAAATATTTGTAGAAATTTTTTCTCTCTGCTTTGTCCATTCGTATTTCACCTGAATAATATCGCCTCCTATAGAAGGATTATGGTTAATAGAACGTGATACGGATTGATGATTTCCTAAACCAAACAAATCATAAGTTAAATACGCATTTGTTACTTGTGCGTTTTGTTTAGGGATATTTATTGTAAAGAAGTTATCAGTAACTTTATCCTCCTCCTCATCGGAAAAAACACCAATTTGTCCTTGTGGTTCTTCAGCCTTGTAGGCAATTTCATTAGAAATAGTTGATTTCAAAACATCATCTTCAACAACAGAAGCTTTTCCATCATCAAAATTTGAAGAATTTTCTTCCTCTGATGATACAGCTAATGCTGTTTTATCATCGTTGATACTTGTTCCTGCCGAAGAATGTTGGCTGGGTTCTGTATCTGTTGGTTTAGTCGTGTCAATTTTTCCTAAAAGTTCTTTTTTAAACTGTCTTACTTTATAGATCTGCTCTTTGGAAATTGAGGCAAAACTACAGATAAACATAAAGATCATCAGAAATAACAACGCTTTCTTATTAAAGGCAGAGATGTTTTTAAATTTAGTTTTCATATAGTGAATTAGTTTTTATAATACGATAAGTTTAAAGGTCTTAATGGTTTTTCCTGGTAAAGTGAGCATAATCAAATAAGTTCCTTGCACAGAAATTTGGTCAGTATACTGTTTTGCATCTGCAGAAATCGCTTTTTTGGATAGAAATCTTCCTCCTCCGTCATATATACTAATCTCTAAACCATTCATTGGTGGAAACGCTACTGTAAAGACCTCATTCATTCTCACAGGATTAGGATATAGACTAATTAAATTGACATCTACAGTTTTTCCATCTAAATCTTTAATACTACTGTCATTAGCATAATTGCTGGAAGCGGAATCATTGCGTTCTATTTCACTCGTTGCAAATGTGAATACATCACTACCGGAATGGTCTTTATCCAATGACAGCTTAGGAAATTCGACGTATTCATTTTTCAATGTACCTTGTACTTTTTGATAACTGCCATCAGGTTGATTTATCAAAAGCCAGTAATTAATCTCTTTGGATTCAGGATTAAGTACATTCTTAGAAATTTGAAAAAAGTAACCTTCTGTGGAAATTTGATCTCCTATAAAATTGATTTCCCATTTTCTTTTTAAAATTCTTAAGTCATTTTCATCTTCAAATTCCAAATCTCCATTATCATCAGACCATATAACAAACTCCTTATCGTTGAAAATACTTTTATTATCTGTATTCGTTTTCTTTACTTCTCCAGAAGAAATGGTCAGTAAACGTTCTTCTTCATTCCATGATTGTTTTTGATAAAGCTCATTGGCATCATCACGACCAATACCGGTTGGTCGATGTTTATAATTTTTATGTTTCTCAGGATCCCAAATCACTTTATTACTACTGTTAACGTATTTCTGATTCACCAGTGAAATACCATATTTAATAGCTAGATAGGTATGTATTTTCCTTAAATCAACCAAACTAAACTTTTTGGGATCAAAAATAATTTCGTAAAGATTTTGCTTTTCTAAAGCTATAGATACACTGTCCGCTTTCTGTTTTTTATTGGCATTGGCTCTGTAAGAAAAAATACTGGGCTTTTTTTTGATCGTAACAGTCCCATTAATACTATTTTTTTCAAAACGGGTATTGTGCAAGCTAATTTCATCCTTTCCCTTAGCCCAGATCTTTTCCTTCTCCTTTGTTGAATGCACAACAACCAGCGTGTAGCTTTTATCCTTATGAAAACCTATATTATTTTTGGGGTACTGACTCTTAACCGAATGATGAAAATTGAGCAATTGAAATGATTCTTCTTTGATGCTGTCTCTTTCATTTTGGTTATTGCTTTTCTCCCAAATTTGAACCTTGGAAGACACAAGTTGACTTTTAGCTGAACAAAATATCAGAAAAAACATCACACAAAAAATGTGAGAAGGTGTAATTTTTTGCATAGGACACGAGATTTCTTAGGGTTATTGTTTTAATTTATGTTAATTTATTATAACATCCCGAAATATAAAACAATATTTAAATACAAATCATTACAAATTATTTAAAATGATTATAAATTGATAATTAAACATCATCTCTCGTAAAAAATGAAAAATCATCTACCAGATTGTCCGCTTAAAAAGAAGGACACACACCAGATTAATTCTGGCTTTGCGTCAAATGACGAACAAAGTCTCCAATTCAAAATTTGTACAAATCATGCAGACAAATGAGGTTCCCAAAATGTTATCATTGAACACAGGCGAAGTGTAACTATAATCCATAATTTCCCGTATGCGGGAAATGTTTAATTTGTTTGGGTATGAAAGTAATTCTTATGATAAAAGAATTTAAAAATGTTAACTTTTAGATATTTTTACTTTATTTTTTTACTCAATCGAAATCTTATATCTTGGCAAACCTATTTCACATTCCAAAGGATAAGGTTTTCGGTTTGTCATACTAACATCTTCATTGATTTTTCGGTGAACTTCAAAACGTTTTTCTTTGTCGTGACCATATCTCGGATCCGGAATGAACGGCATTTTCGCCATTTTATGAATGGTAATCGTCGGGAAATGAAAATCCACTTCCACGGTTCCCAAAAGCAGATAACAACCGCCGCCCGAAAACGGAAATTCTTCGAGAGAATTCGGAAAATGTGCCGTGTCGAAATACTCACCTTCCGCATCAATCCACGTTCCAAAAAACATGGTTCCGCGCTTGGTGGGAACGTGTTTTCGCGAAATTAAATACGCCAACATTTTCACCTGTTTTTTGTGGAATTTCAGTAAATCTTTCGCCATCACACTTCCACGATATTTGGTTTGAAGCAAATCAAACGGACTGCACGAAACGGGAAATCCCAAAATTTCAATTTCATCAAAAGCATCTTCGAAAAAATCGCGATTCAGTTCCGGAAGTTTGTATTCTTTCTGAGGTTCTTCAATGAGCATCAAACCGCGGTTTTCCGTTTTATAATTAATCATCAGTAAACGAGCTTCTACCAAAAGTTCATTCTTCATTTTTCCAGTAAAACGAAAGGCACCTATGAAAATTAAAATCTGCAGCGACTCAATTCCAATCGGAACTCTTCGGATAAAATCTTCGAGCGACGTGTAATCGCCGTTTTTCAGGCGTTCTTCCACAATAAATTCGGTCATGCGAAATTCCAGTTTTTCGATGTGCATCAAACCTAAAAAAACATCGGTTTCGTAAACTGTGGTTTCATACAAACTGTGGTTAACACAAGGATTATGAATTTTCGCACCGCTCATTCTGCATTCATGAACATAAACTTCAGTTCGGTAAAAACCACCTCCGTTATTAATCGCAGCAACCATAAATTCGATAGGAAAATATACTTTCAGAAACAGACTTTGGTAACTTTCCACCGCATAACTCGCTGAATGCGCCTTGCAAAAAGAGTAACCCGCAAAACTTTCAATTTGTCGGTATACTTCTCTAGATAACTTTTCGGAATGACCTTGCCTTGAACAACTTTCAAAAAAATCGTCACGTACTTCCTGCAGTTTTTTAATGGAACGTTCTTTTCCACTCATCGCTCTTCTCAAAATATCACCTTTATCCGCGGAAACGCCGCCAAAACCGAGCGCAATTTTAATCACATCTTCCTGATATACCATAATTCCGTAGGTTTCACCCAATTGCTCCTCGAAAACCGGATGAAAATATTCGAATTTGTCGGGATGATTGTGGCGGAAAATATATTCGCGCATCATGCCGCTTTGCGCAACTCCGGGACGAATAATGGAACTTGCCGCGACCAAAACTTTGTAATTATCGCATTTCAGACGGCGCAGTAAACCGCGCATTGCCGGACTTTCGATGTAGAAACAGCCCAAAGTTTTTCCGCGGCTCAGATACTCGTTGCAGTTTTTTTCATTCAGGGAAATTCTTGTGTCGCGAATATTGACGTCGATATTTTTGTTCTTTTTGATGAGTTTTACCGCGTCGTTAATCGTTCCCAAACCGCGCTGAGAAAGAATATCAAATTTTTCCAAACCAATGGCTTCGGCAACATTCATATCAAACTGAACAATCGGGAAACCTTTCGGCAGCATTTCCAGAGCGGTGTAATTCGTAATCGGTTCTTCGGAAATCAAGATTCCGCAGGAATGCATGCTGCGTTGGTTTGGAAATTTTTCCAACAGTTTTCCGTATTTCTGCACGAGTTTTACAATCTTATTGTCGTCGTGCGTTTCCAAAGGTTTTGTCGCCAAAGCATCGAGTTCTTCTTTCGGCAACCCAAACGCTTTCCCAACTTCGCGAAAAATCGAGCGGTATTTGAATTCCACATTGGTTCCGCAAAATGCAACGTGGTCTTTTCCGTATTTTTCGAAAATATATTTGAGGATTTCATCACGGTCGCGCCAACTCCAGTCTATGTCGAAATCTGGCGGCGATTTTCGGTTTAAATTTAGAAATCGCTCAAAATAAAGATCGAGTTCGATGGGACAGATATCTGTAATTCCGAGACAGTAACTCACGATAGAATTTGCGCCGGAACCACGACCAACGTGCATAAAACCACGACTGTTACTGTATTGAACAATATCCCAGGTTATTAAGAAGTAGCCACCGAAATTCAAATCATCAATCACTTGCAGTTCTTTTTCCACCCGTTTTTTAGCTATTTCATTATCGTATGAATATCTTTTTTTGAAACCTTCATACGCGAGTTTTCGTAAAAGTTCAGCATCTTCGGCTTTACTTCCCGTGAAATGCTGTTTATTTTTTGGTTTTTTAAAATTGAATTTCAAATCACACTCTTCCAGAATTTTTTGAGCATTCAAAACCAGTTGCGGATAATTTCTGTAAATCTTTCGGATTTCTTCTTCACTTTTCATCACTTCTGAAGGTTTACAGACGTCGTTTTCTTCCAGTTTTGAAAGCAAAGTATTTTTGTCGATTGCGCGTAAAATCCGGTGCAGATTGTATTCCTGTTTTGTTTTGAAAGTAACGGGATGAAGCACCGTCATTTTCTCCAAAAACTTCCTGAATTCGGGCTTTATCAAAAGATTAAGTTCTTCCGGACGTACACCGATAAATTCATTTTTTTCCAAATTTTCAGGAAAATTCGTCATCGGATAAATGATGAAACTGTCTTTAAAATTGGGTGAAACTTGAGGAAGTTCACTGTCATTGCAGTTAAAATCGGTCAACATTCGGTTTATTTCGCCAATTCCTTCAAAACGTTTTGCCAAAGCGATGTAAAGCAGTTCATTTTCCTTGCGGATTTCTACACCTGCAACGGCTTTTATTCCAACTTTTTCGCATTCTCCATAGAAATCATAAATTCCGGTAATGGTATTGATGTCAGTTAAAGCCAACGTTTTCACTTCCAATTTCACAGCCTGTTTCACCAAATCTTCAATGGAAATGGTGCCGAAACGGAGACTGTGGTAAGTGTGGGTGTTGAGATACATTGTTTGTTCGTCATTGCGAGGAGAGCAACGCAGTGAAACCACGAAGCAATCCTTATTTTTTCTTGTTCTTTTGTCTTGAACCAAAAGTTCAAGACTGGATTTGTTTTGCTAAAAAAGTTTTCACTCCGCTAAAAGATTTAAAACTTGCGCGATTGGAGTTTAGTTCTTCAATCAGAGATTATTGTCGCGCTCAAACACTAAATTTTTTTTATCGCTCTATTTCAATTTTTTCTTAACGCAAAGAACTCCTAGGTCGATTTAATGGTTGCTAATACTAATTCCCTAATTGGCGCTCGCTTCGCTCGCGCCGTTCTTATTATGTAAAACATCAGTTAGAAAAAATCCAGAAGCACGTCCTACAGCTGTTTTTCCATATCTATTTTTAATTCTGTCCATCGATTGGTAAAGGTTAATAAGTTCCTCTGTGTCTTCGAAAAGGTTCATCTGATGATTCCCATGAACCAAATTCGTGAAACGTAGACCAACCAAACGCAGACGCATTCTTCTGGTATATAATTTTTCAAACAAATCGATCGCAACCCTCGACAAAGTATGGTCTACTGAGGTGTAGGCAACTCTGCACTGCTTTGTTTCCGTATCGAAATTCGCATAACGGATTTTCAAAACAACAGTGGAAGTAAGCCATTTTTCCTTTCTTAACTGATAAGCTAACGATTCAGCCATTCCAGAAATCAGGCTTTTTAACTGCAAAATATCCATTGTATCATTGATAAAAGTATGTTCTGTGGAAATAGATTTTCTTTCCGTGTACGGAATTACGGGCGTTTCGTCAATTCCGTTGGCTTTTTTCCAGAGTTCTTTCCCATTTTTGCCGATCATTTGCTGTAAAATTTCTACCGGCATTTCAGAAAGCGTCTGAATTTTTCGGATTCCAATTCTTGACAATAATTGATACGTTACATCTCCAACCATCGGAATTTTTTTGATAGAAAGCGGATTCAGGAACGGCTGTATTACATCGTGTTTCAGTTCGAGTCTTCCAATTGGTTTTGCTTCTCCGGTTCCGATTTTAGAGACGGTTTTATTTTCTGAAAGTGCAAAACTGATGGGCAAACCTGTTTCTTTCGTCACATAATCTGCAATTTCTGAAGTCCACTGATAACAGCCGAAAAATTTATCCATTCCCGAAAGATCAAGGTAAAATTCATCAATACTCGCTTTTTCCAAAATGGGAACTTTTTCCTGAATGATTTCCGTGACTTCAAATGATTTTTTTGAAAAAAATTCCATGTCGCCACGAACTACTTTTGCATCCGGACACAGCCTTAAAGCCATTTTCATGGGCATCGCAGAACGCACCCCGAAATAACGTGCTTCATACGAACACGATGCTACAACACCGCGGTCTCCACCACCGATGATGACAGGAATTCCGTCCAGAGCAGAATTCTGAAGTCTTGCACACGACACAAAAAATGTGTCCAAATCCATATGAACAATTGCACGATTCATCTGACAAAATTATTACGATTTGTATCAATATTTTTATTTTTTATTGATACAAATTATAGCAATATTTCGAGTGAAATTTCAACTGTTTTAAACACAGGATTATATATGATTTTCCCGATATTCTGTTAAATATTTTGCATCCAATTCTTTAATTTTATAATCTAATTCACAAAAATTATGAGAGCAATTTGGAGCGGCGCCATTGGTTTTGGCTTGGTTAATATTCCCATCAAACTTTACTCTGCGTCGGAAGAATCTACTTTGGATTTGGACATGCTGGATAAAAAAGATTTCAGCAATATCAAATTCAAGCGCGTGAACGAAAAAACTGGCAAAGAAGTGGCCTACGAAAACATTGTAAAAGGTTACAAGATGGAAGACAAATACATTGTTCTGGAAAAAGGCGATTTCGAAGCAGCAAGTCCGGAAAAATCTAAAATTTTGTCAATAAAACAGTTTGTAAAACACGACGAAATTGATCCGGCTTACTTTGAAACTCCTTATTTTCTGGAACCACAAAAAAACGGCGAAGATGCGTACAGACTTTTGCTCAAAGCACTGCTGAAAACCAAAATGGCCGGAATTGGAACTTTTATTTTGCGAGAAAAAGAAATTTTATGCTTAGTTCGACCTTATGAAGATAAAATATTGATGGTGAACCGGATGCGTTTTCCACAGGAACTTCGAAGTTTTGAAGAACTGAAAATACCGTCCAACAAAGCTCCGAACGCAGATGAACTTAAAATGGCAGAAAGTCTGATTTCGCAATTGGCTACCGATTTTTCTCCCGAAAAATACAAAGACACGTATCAAGACGATTTGATGAAAATTATTCAGCAGAAAGCCAAAGGAAAAGAATTCAAAGCTGTGGAAGAAAAAGAAACCGAAGGAACCGCAACGGATTTAATGGCGCAACTGAAAGCGAGTTTGGAGGCGGGTAAGAAGAAAGCGGGATAATTTGTTCTTTTGGCTTGAAATCGAAGATTCGGCGAAGCCAAACAAAAGAACCAAAAGTTCAAGCCTGGATTTGTTTGCTAAAAAAGTTTCAATTTCGCTAAAAGATTTAAACTTACGAGGATACAAAATTCCTTTTTCAATTATAGATTATTGCCGCGCTTCGAACAGTGGAAATTTTTATACGGTGATTATTGAAAGACTAGCAATAAGGAAATTTCAATTTTTCTTTACGCCAACAACTCCTAAGTGATTTTAAGCGACACTCCAACCGTGAAACTTGCAACCTGCACCTTGGACCAATTGCTCCAATCAAAAAATGAAAAACCTCAAATTATATAACCAAAAGCGTGACTTCAAACAAACTTCCGAGCCGGAAGGGAAACCGCGTGAAAGTTCGGGAAAATTGAAATTTGTGGTGCAAAGACACGCTGCATCGCAACTTCATTACGATTTGCGATTGGAAATGGAAGGCGTTCTGAAAAGTTGGGCCATTCCAAAAGGTCCATCGTTAAATGCTTCTGATAAACGTTTGGCGATGATGACGGAAGATCATCCTTACGAATACAAAGATTTTGAAGGCAGTATTCCCGAAGGAAATTATGGCGCCGGAGAAATGGAAATCTGGGATTTTGGGACTTATGAACCGCTCAATAAAATCAAGGGAAAAAGTGATGATTTGGTAATGAGAGCCGAGCTTCACAAGGAAAATCTGAAATTTATTCTTCACGGCAAAAAACTGAAAGGTGAATTTGCTTTGGTGAAAATCAAAAATTCTGAAAAAGGAAACGAATGGCTGCTCATCAAACATAAAGACGAATTTTCAACATTGGAACCTTATGATGCGGAAGAACAAACCGCCGCAAATTCAAAAGTCACGGAGTATCTTAATTCAAAAAAATCGAAAAAAACTGACCGCAGCGAAGAAACTGCAAAAGCCTACAGAAACTACGCTCCTGCCCTTTCCGGTGAAAAAAAACTCAAGAAATTTATTGAGCCGATGCTCGCAAAATCGTCCGACAAACCTTTTGACGGTGCAGACTGGGCTTTTGAAATAAAATGGGACGGTTACCGTGCTGTAGCGGATTTGCGCAATGAACCGTTGCTCTATTCCCGAAACGGTTTGGATTTTTCGCAGAAATTTAAAAAAGTGGTCAATCAGCTGAAACTGCAGGATTTTCCTATGGTTTTGGATGGTGAACTCGTGGCTTACGACAGTTCCGGAAAACCGAGTTTTCAACTGTTGCAGCAAATTGGTGACAAACCTAATCTTTTGGTGGTTTTTCAGGTGTTTGATCTGCTTTGGCTGAATGGACATTCTACCGAAAATCTGAGTTATTTACAGCGAAAAGAACTTTTGAAAGATGCTTTGAAAGAAAGCGATTTGGTGAAATACCACGACCACGTTTTGGAAAAAGGTAAGGATTTTTTCAGGCTCGTAGAAAATATGGGTTTGGAAGGAATGATGGCGAAGAAAACCGACAGTACTTACCGAGAAGGTTTGCGAAGTTCGGAATGGCTCAAAATTAAAACCCAACAAACGGATGAAGTGATGATCTGTGGATTTACCGAACCAAAAGGCTCTCGAAAACATTTCGGCTCGCTGATTTTGGGGAAATATTTCGGAAAAAAACTCAAATTCTGCGGACATATGGGAACCGGATTTTCGGATAAAACTTTGAAGGAACTTTTTGAAAAAATGCAGCCTTTAATTCAGGAAAAATCGCCGTATAAAGAAATTCCGAAAACGAACGAAAAACCAACCTGGCTGAAACCGGAACTTGTTGCAGAAATCAAATTCACAGAAATTACGAAAGATGGAATTTACCGGCATCCTGTGTTTTTGAGACTTCGCGAAGATAAATCGGTGGAAGATTTGCAGGACATTTCAAAAAATGCCGATGAGACGCTTCGAGAACCTCAGCATGACAAAGAAAAAAATTCAGGAAAAATGGAGAAGATTAACGAAACAGAAACTCCAAAAGTTGTGAAAAAACAAGTTGTACAGCGCGAAAATGAGCAAAAAACGAAAATTGGTAATCAGGAAGTAAAACTCACCAATCAAAACAAAATTTATTGGCCAAAGGATATCATAACGAAAGGCGATTTGGTAGCCTACTATCAAAGTGTTGCAGAATTTATTTTGCCTCATCTCAAAAACCGTCCGCAAAGTCTCAACCGCTTTCCAAACGGAATTGACGGAATGAGTTTCTATCAAAAAGACGCCGCCGACGAAACTCCGGATTGGGTGAAAACTGAAAAAATATTTTCGGAAAGCAACCAAAAATTCATTAACTATATTATCTGCAACGATGCGGCAACATTGGCTTATCTGAATAATTTAGGCTGCATTGAAATGAATGTCTGGACAAGCTCTACCGAAAATTTAGAAAATCCGGATTATTTGGTTTTAGATTTAGATCCTTCCGAAAATAATTCGTTTGATGATGTCATTCAAACCGCTCTTGAAGTGAAAAAAGTTTTAGACAAAGCCAAAATTGAAGGTTTCCCCAAAACTTCGGGAAGTTCAGGCATTCACATCTATATTCCGATGAATGCGGAATATTCTTTTGAACAGGTGAAAAATTTCGGGCATATTTTGATGCAAATGGTTCAAAAGGAATTGCCGGATTTAACGACCTTGGAACGCAGTCTGCAAAAGCGCGATAAAAACAAAATTTATCTCGATTATCTGCAAAACAGAAAGGGTCAAACTTTGGCAAGCGTATACAGTTTACGCCCAAAAAACGGTGCTCCCGTTTCAATGCCCTTGGAATGGAAAGAACTCAAAAATGACTTAAAACCTACAGATTTCAATATTGAAAATGCTTTGGTGAGAATTCAGAAAAAAGGTGATTTGTTTTTGCCTACTTTGGGAAAAGGAATTGATATGCTAAAAGCGATTGAATTACTATTATAAAATTACTTAAAATACGTAAATCAGATGATTGCAGAGTAATATAAATGTATTAATTTTTACTAATAAGAAAAAAAGTACTACTAAAAATGTCAAAACTATCCTACTAGCGGTAATCGTTGTACCATTAATTTCTTCTGGAACAACAATTCAAATTCCTAAAAATGATTTTGCATTATCTAAAACTTAACTCGAAAAAAAATCGAGCAAATGGCTTTTTGTGTAAGGTGATAAAGCTGTCCCAATATAAATTTACAGAAGAAAAAGTTGAAAATAGTGTTGGCTTTTACACCATAAAAAAATACCCGCAAATTTTTTGCGGGTATTTTTATAACGTATGAAGTTATCTTGTTGCATCACCGTCTCCGTCAGTGGCATCCTTTGCTGCATCTTTCACTTCATTGGCACCTTCTTTAACAGCGCCTGCAGCATTATCTAAACCTTGCTCCAGTTTGTCATCCATTGCGTCAACAGTAGAATCTGAAGTAATTGGTAAGGAATCGTTATCTACCACTACTGCAGTTGCTGCAGAATCAGCATTCACATCAGTGGCGGTTGTTTCTGTTTTTTTACACGCAACCAAGCTAAAAGCTGCAAAGGAGGCCGCAATTAAAATATTCTTTTTCATTTTAAATAAATTTTAAAGGTTTGAATTGTAAATATAATATGATTTTTACAATCAGAAAAATCCAAAACAGGCAAAACTGTTTTGGATTTAAAATAATCTAGTAAAAACTGTTAAAGATTATCATTATTGGTATGCCATCTGTCATACGAATATCGAGCATCTTCATCGTTCCTAGGTTTGTATCCCATATAGATTCCGCCATCTTTAATATCACTTTCATACCTTCTAGCCTCATCCTCAGGAACTCCGGCTCCGGTTAAAGCACCAATAAGTCCTCCTGCAGCGGCTCCTGTTCCAGCTCCGGCAAGTCCTGCAGCCAAAGGTCCGGCCACAATAAGTCCAAGTCCTGGCAAAAGCACATTCGTTCCAATAGCAGCAATTGCACCAACTACAGCCCCTATTCCACCACCGATAAGAGAACCTTTTCCGGCATTTTCAGCCACCTTATCTCCTAAGTCTGTATCTACATCAGAGTTTGTGAAATAGCGGTTTCTTGTATCATCTGACATCATTACATTAATGTCATTCTCTGTATAACCCCTTTCTCTAAGGTGATCAAACTCACGGTCTGCTTCCTCTCTGGTTCTGAAAACTCTGGATACATAATCATTTCTGTATTCAGGTCTGTACGTGTTTTGTGTGTCCATAATAATAAATTTTAATGATTTAAGTAATTGCTGTGAAACAATTATTTTGCCATTGGGAACCGGTTATTTTATGGTGAAAGAAAATTAACAAAATTTAAGATTTAACTTTTTAAACATGTGTTTTAAACCATTGCCCTTAAAGCATTTAAGCACTTTATAATGTTTTTCAAAAAGCTAATATTCTATAAAATTTCAGTTTATATAACAGTCATACGTTATAAAGTAAAGTCTCCCGCTACACAAAGTCTCCCGACTTTGAGCAGATAGCTCACTCATCATAATTGCCATACTTTCCTAATTCATTAGGTTTATGGGTGTCTATTATTGGGTGATCTATCAATTCTACATTTACTAAACCTTTTCCTTCCACATAATTACTTGCTGATGAATAAAGATAATGTTGCGCTTTTTCTACAACACCTGCCCTTATTGGGTTGAAGTGTATATAATTTAACTTATCCCACATAAAGGACAGGGTATAAATTTCTTCTGCGTGATTGCCGTATTGCCAAAATTGATAATTCTTATTTCTTGTATGGCTTTCTGTTGCTTTTTAAATAAATCCAGCATCCATTCTTTTCGGCTTTCTGGCTCTGTCTTTATAGTTTCTAAAATATTTTTTGCAGTAAACTTTTTGAAATCTCGTACTAAATCTGATAATTTACTTTCTTTGGATTGAATGATTAAATGAATGTGGTTACTCATTATTACATAACCGTATAAAATCATTCCTTTTTCTTTGATACAGTATTCTAAAGAAGAAATGACAATGTCTTTATAAATTTTCCTCGTAAAAATATCTACCCAATCTACCACCGTACAAGTGATAAAGTGTGGTTTTTCTTGATCTTTTATGGTATAGCCTTCTTTCATGATTTGGTTTTAACCAAAGTTATGAAAATTGATTGTGTTTTTACTTTCGACAAAGTCGCTACACAAAGTCTCCCGACTTTGAGCCAACCTGGTCGCTGAGGCTCTCGAAGCGCCTCATTATTTATAATTTACAAATTTTCGCAGATTGCTTATCTTCAAATTTTCATCTCCTGTTTTACTTTTAAATTCATTATTTTTAATTTCAAAGAATATTATTCATTGATTTTTACCAAAATAATTGGGATTGTTTTTTTTAGAAAATGATATAAATTGTAATAAAATAAATTTCGTCTAACCGTTATATCAAAAAAACTTGCAGGAAAAATGTAAAAATGGACAGGAAATAATAATTTAAAAATTTTTAAATTATTGGTTTTCAGTAGTATATATCTATAGCAATATTATTTAATTTGTTTTATATAAAAAAGGGGATTTTTCCCCTTTTTTGAATGCATCTAGTTTATTAGTTTTGGTGCATTGATGGATTTACATCTTCACAATCAAAAACACAAACCCATCCCTAAATTCTAAATTATGCGAAAAAGCTTCACTGCCCTAGGGCTTCTTGGAGGTATCCTATGTTTATACAGCCAGGAAGTACAATGGCAAAAAGACATCAAATCTTCAACGCAGGATTTTCTTTCTAATGTTTCTGTCACTTTAGATCAGCAGTTTTTAGTTTCAGGAAGTTCTATTCAGCCCCCAAAATTATCTTCCATTTCTACCTCAGGAGCTGGATTACAAAACAACGGATATGACTTTCATTTGGTAAAGCTAGACCAAAATGGTGATGAAGTTTGGGAAAAATACTTTGGTGGAAAAAACCACGATTTTTTAACAGCAACAACAGCTACTTTGGAAGGAGGATTTCTTTTGGCAGGGACTTCATTATCTTCTGGTGGACTGGATAAAAAAGGAAACTCATTTGGAGGTTCAGATATATGGCTTATTAAAATAGCTGAGAATGGAAATGAGGAGTGGCAAAGAACCATAGGAACAA
>Ga0209369_1000488_pt1 | contig 50030 bp, 47 predicted proteins | sample EBPBio142010_DNA_FD_185865 | JGI IMG/M metagenome (GOLD analysis project Ga0209369, IMG submission 185865) | Wastewater treatment Type I Accumulibacter community from EBPR Bioreactor in Madison, WI, USA - Reactor 1_10/4/2010_ DNA (SPAdes)... | ecosystem: Engineered > Bioreactor > EBPR >...
GAGAGATCATCGATGGGGTTCCGGCCTGCATCTCTGGCGGGATGACGATCCTCACCAAATCCGGCGGATTTGGCGAGGAGGATGCGCTGGTCGAGGTTCTCTCGCGCTATCAGGTCACAGGGCGGCAGGAGCAGAAGGTGTGAGCGTCGAGGAGCAAGGCGGATACAAGAATCGGCTTGGCGATTTCGTGTTTGGCAAGATGCTGCGCGCGATCAAGTCCGGTGCCTATGCGGCCGGCGAGCGCCTGCCTTCGGAGCACGAACTGGCCTTCGAGTTCCAGGTCTCGCGTCCCGTGGTGCGCGATGCCCTGCAACGGCTGCGCAGTCAGGGGCTGATCTATTCCCGCCGGGGGGCGGGCAGTTTCGTCCGCTCGGGCGGGCTGCGCGAGCCGCTGGGCTTCGGCCAGCTTGAGAACCTTTCGGACCTGCGCAAGTGTTACGAGTTTCGCCTGACGCTGGAACCGGAGGCGGCAGCCAGCGCGGCAACCCGCCATGGCGAGGCCGAACTGGCCGAAATCAAGGCGGCGCTCGATCTGTTGCGCGCGGCGACAGAACAGCAAAGGCACCGCGAAGACGCCGATTTCATGTTCCATCTGGCCATCGCCAAGGCGTCACGGAACCAGTATTTCGCCACCGCGATGTCCGCGCTTCAGGAACATATTGCAGTCGGGATGCAGTTCCACGGCATTTCGCTGCGGCTGACTTCGGGCGGGCTGGAGCACACATTCGCAGAGCATTCGGCGATTTTCGCCGCGATCCGCGATGGCGATCCGGTCAGGGCACGGCAGATGATGGCAACGCATCTGGAAGGATCGCGCGACCGGCTGTTCGAGGGCTATCAGCAGCCAGACGATCTGTCGCCCGAACTGCCGCAGCCGGTCGCTCAGGCATAGGCGGCGCGGTAAAGCCCAAGCACATCCTCGACCGTCATCGGGCAGGGATTGTTGTCCATCAGGCGACGGATCGCATGGGCTTCAGCGGCCCATTGCGGCAGATCGTCCGGCTGCGCGCCGTGGCGGCTGAGGCGCATCTCGACCCCAAGGCTTTCGCAGAATCTCCGCGCGACGGCGAGAACGTCCTGCGCGCCGGGCGCGGCCTTCAGCCCGAGGAGCGTCGTGATTTCAGCGGTTTTCGCGGGGGTCGCGGGCGTGTTGAAGGCCAGCACATGCGGGAAGATGATGGCATTCGCTAGCCCGTGCGGCAGCTTCAGCCGCGTGCCCAGCGGATAGGCCAGCGCATGACCGGCCGCTGTGTTGACCGGCCCAAGACAGATGCCGCCGTAATACGAGGCCAGCATCATTCCCGCCCGGGCTTCGGTATCATGGCCGTTCTCGACCGCGCGGCGCAGGTATTTCCCGACCAGCCCGATCCCCATGCGGGCGAAGCCGTCGATCATGTCATGCGCGCGCAGGCTGGTGAACGCCTCGACACAATGCGCCAGCGCGTCGATCCCGGTGGCCGCCGTCACCGCCGGCGGGACCGTATAGGTCAGCACCGGATCAAGCACCGCGATATCCGCGATCATATGGCTGCTTTCGACCGCCAGCTTCGACAGCGTCGCCGGATCGGTCACCAGCGCGCGGATCCCGGCCTCGGAGCCGGTGCCGGCGGTCGTGGGCACCTGCGCCAGCGCGCTGTTGCGCCCCCGGACCCGGCCGGGCCCGACGACATCGGCAAAGGTCTGGTCGCCGTCCCAGAGCACGGCCACCAGCTTTGCCACATCAAGCACCGACCCGCCGCCCAGCCCGACGACCAGATCCGGCCGCACCTTGCGGGCGGCTTCCAGCGCCCGCTCCAGCGCCGCGGTGTCCGGCTCGGGCGGGATGTCGGCGAAAAGGGTGATCTCGCCGCTCAGGCCCAGATTCGCCAGAAAGCCCTTGGTGTGCTCGGTCGCCAGCACGAAGATCCGCCGATGGTCCCTGGCCCATTCGCCCAGCCTGCCCGCGGCGCCTTCGCCGATTTCCAGCCGCCTGGGTTGATGCAGCGTTATCGCCCGCGCCATTCCATCCATTGTCCGCTCCCGGTCACGCATGACCTTTGTTGCTGTTGCTGCGATGCGGGCCGGTCGGGGTCACGCCCCCGCTTCGGTCGCTTCCAGATCCGCCATCCGCTTCCAGACCGCCGCAAGCTCGTCCTGGTCCAGCGCGACAAAGGGCGGGCGGACCCGGCTCCAGCCCATGTCATCCCGGCGGCGGGCCAGCATCGCCTTGACCGTCGGCAGTTGCACATAGGCGTTGGACAGGTCGCGCCAGAGGTTGATGCGCCCCTGCGCGGCCTCGACCGCCGCCGCCCGGTCGGCCTTGTCCCAGCCGTCAAAGACGATGCGCAGATGCCGTGCGATCAGGTTCGAGCTGGAGGTGATGCACCCCGCACCGCCCGCCCGCAGCAGGGGCAGCATGAAGGGGTCCGCCCCGGCAAGAACCGAAAAGCCGGGGAAGGCCGTGGCAAAGCCGGTGATGCTGTCGATCTTGCCCGAGCTGTCCTTGATGCCGACGACGATGCCGGGGAAAGCCTCGATCAGCCGGGCGACCAGGTCAAGCGACAGGGGGACATTGGCGATGGGCGGGATGTGGTAAAGCACGACGCGCAGTCGGTCGCTGCCCACAGCCTCGATCACCTTGGCATAGGCCTGGAAAAGCCCCTCGTCCGACATGCCCTTGTAGTAGAAGGGCGGCAGCAGAACGACGCCTTTCACCCCCAGATCAACTGCATGGCGCGTCAGCTCGACCGTGTCTGCAATGGCGCAGGTGCCGGTGCCGGGCAACAGCGCGCCCGCCGGAACGCCGGCCGCCACCGCGCCTTCAAGGATAGCCTTCCGTTCGCCGATGCCGAAGGAATTCGCCTCGCCGGTCGAACCCAGAAGCGCGATGCCGTGACAGCCCTCGTCGAGAAGCGCCTTGCAATGCGCGGCGAAAGGCCCGTGCGCCGGGGCGCCGTCGGCGTCAATCGGCGTTGCGGCGGCGCAGAAGACGCCCGAGATCACATGTCTGCTCATCGCTTCTTCCCCGCGACCAGCCGCCGTGCATAGGCGATGGCGGCGTTCATGTTGACGTGATTGGCCTTGCCCGTGCCGGCGATGTCGAAGGCGGTGCCGTGATCGACCGACGTGCGGTCGATGGGCAGACCGACCGAGACATTGACGGCCGTGTCGAAGGCGACAAGCTTGATCGGGATATGGCCCTGATCGTGATACTGGGCGATGACCAGATCGAAGGCCCCGTTATAGGCGCGGTGATAGACCGTGTCGGCCGAGATCGGACCCTGAACGTCGATGCCCCGGGCCCGCGCCTGCCGGACGGCCGGGGCGATCTGGTCATCGTCCTCGGTGCCGAAAAGCCCGTTTTCGCCGCAATGGGGGTTGATGCCGGCAACCGCGATCCGGGGGGCGGCAAAGCCGATCCGCTTCAGATGGTCGTTCCCAGCGACGATGGTTTCCAGCACACGCGCGGTTGTCGCCCGCGCGATGGCCTCGCTCAGCGCCACATGGGTCGAGACATGAATGACCTTCAGCCGGTCCGAGGCCAGAAGCATGAAGGCCGATTTCGATCCGGTCAGCGACCGCAGCATTCCGGTATGGCCGTCATAGTGATGCCCGGCGGCGTTCAGCGCCTCTTTGTTGATCGGGGCGGTGACGATGCAGCCGATCGTTCCCGCCTCGGCGGCGCGGATCGCCGCTTCGATGAAACGGAAGGCCGCATCACCGGCCCGCGCGTCGAGCTTGCCCCAGGGCAGCGGCGCGCCCTCGATCGGCAGGTCGATGACCAGGGTCGCCAGGTCAATATCGGCCCCAACCGCCGCGCGCGCCGCCTCAAGCGTCGGCAGGTTGCCGAACACGCGGGTCCTGGCGCGATCCTCGGCGCCCATTTCCGCAAGGGCCTTGACGGTGATCTCGGGGCCGACGCCGACCGGATCGCCCATCGTGATGCCGATGACGTCGCTCATTCCGAACCACCGCGATTGACCCAGTCCAGCGGAAGCCGCACATGCTTGATGGCGCGGCGGTGATAGGTATAGGCTACATGCAGATCGCCGGACGGGTCCTGCACAAGGTAGGGATAGCTCATTTCCTTGTTGCGCCCGTCTTCCGAGTTGTTCGACAGGCAGGTGCCCGACCCGACCTCGATCACGCGGCGGAGCGGAAAGCTCTTCCCGCCATCGGTTGACAGGCACAGCGTCATCGGTGCACGCGGCACGCCCCAGACCGGGTTGATCCCGCCATCCGCATCGGGCCGGTCATCGGCGACGTCAAGTTCGTCATAAAGCGACTTGCGCCTGTCCGGCGACCCGGCCGCCGACATCGGGTTGCAGACCATGGCCAGCCGCCCGTCGGCAAGCCGGATGACATTGATCGAGGAATTGTTGTTGGGCACGTCGGTCGCCACGGGCGCCGACCACGTCCGGCCGCCGTCATGGCTTTCCGAACGACAGACGAAATCGGCCTGCCGCCGCCGGTAGAAGGCGGCCATCCGGCTGCCGTCCAGCGGCACGATGGTCATATGGACCGATCCGGTCGAATCGGGCACCTCGGTCACCGACCAGCTTGTACCGGCATCGCGGCTGACGGCCAGCGCGGCGGTGTCATGGCTACCGGTCCAGCGCCGACCGGGGCGCGAGATGCAGCGGAAAAGCGGCATCATCCAGGCGCCATCGTCGCGCAGCACGATCCGACCGCGGATGAAACTGCCCAGCGGTACGTCAACCGTCCGCGCCGCGCCGGTCTGCATCTGCCCCCCATCGATCAACAGCGGGCGCTGGCGCAGCAGGCATTCGTCCTGATTGCCATGCGGCTGCGCGGTGTTGAACAGATGAAGCGCCCCGTCCTGCGCGAAGATCACCGGGTTCTGTTCGGAACGGGCGGGATCGTCCGTCAGTTGCGAGGCCGCGCTCCACACGCCGCCGTCAAAGATCGAGCCATAGATCGAAATGTCCGAAGCCCCCTCGATCCGCCCGCCGAACCATGCGCAGGCCAGACGTCCGTCGGGCAGGAAATCAAGAAATGCCGCATGGTTCTGAACCACAGGGGAGGGCAGGAAGGCCAAAGTGGCGCCACTGTGCCGGTCGAACACCGGCCTTCCGTCCATCCGCGCAGCTATCTCGTCTGGTGTCATTTGCCCCCCGCAGGTCGGATCGGTTGCATTCGCCCACGAAAACACCCCTTCGAGGCATAAGTTGTCAAGTTGAAATTTTCCAGCATGACGCTGATCATCAGTAATACTGCGATATTAAACTACGATATTACAATCAGTTACGCAAAGACAGAGCACCGAGATTGTTCTATGAATTTTGCTGTGTTGACAACTTGACGGGATACTAACATAGTTTCCGCGACGAACCGGACAGCACTTTGGGGGAAGGGTGCTCGCAGTTCGGGCGGGCAAATTGCGCCGGGGCCAGATGATGGCTCCGCGCGCCCGGCCATTCGGGCCGCGGTGGTGCAAGGCTTCACCACCCCGGTCGGCCGATTTCACGCTGCATCAACGGGAGGGAAGACATGAAGAGAAAACTGATGCTGATCGGCGCGGCGCTGGCGTTCTCCGCCGGGGCTGCGCTCGCTCAGGACAAGACCGACGTGACCATCGTCCTGAATGAAGAGGTCGATCTGATGGAGCCCTGCATGGCGACCCGCTCGAACATCGGGCGGGTCGTCTTGCAGAACATCAACGAGACCCTGACCGAGCTTGACGTGCGCGGCGACAAGGGGCTGATGCCACGCCTTGCGGAAAGCTGGGAACAGCTGGACGGCGGTGTGTGGCGCTTTCACCTGCGCAAGGGCGCGAAATTCTCGGATGGCAGCGACTTCGATTCCGCGGATGTCGAGCACACGCTGAAGCGGACTTTCTCGGAAAAGATCGTTTGCGAATCTGCCCGCTATTTCGCGGGCATGAACCTGACCTACAAGGTGGTCGATGCCAACACGATCGACATCAGCTCGGATCCTGCGCAGCCGATCCTGCCGCTGCTTCTGACCCTGATCCCCATCGTTCCCTCTGACACGCCCGAGGAATTCATCCGCAATCCGGTGGGAACCGGCCCCTATGCGCTGACCGAATGGAATGTCGGCGAGAACATCGTCCTGACCCGTCGCGACGATTACTGGGGCGAGAAGCCTGCGGTCACCAAGGCGAATTATGTGGTCCGCGGCGATGCTGCGGTGCGGGCGGCGATGGTTGCCGCTGGCGAGGCCGATATCGCGCCGACCATCGCCGATATCGACGCCACCAATCCCGAGACCGATTTCGCCTATCCGAACTCGGAAACGCTTTACCTGCGGCTCGACCATTCCAAACCGCCGCTCGACGACATCCGGGTGCGCAAGGCGCTGAACATGGCGATCGACAAGCAGGCCTTCATCGGCACGCTGCTTCCGGCCGGCACGGTTGAAGCGGTCGCGATGGTGCCGCCGACGACGCTGGGCTGGAACGGCGACATCAAGCCGATTCCCTTCGACCTGGAAGGGGCGAAGAAACTGCTGGCTGAGGCCCGCGCGGATGGCGTCGATGTTGACCAGAAGATCGAACTGGTCGGGCGCCTGAACAACTATCCGAATTCGACCGAGGTGATGGAGGCGCTTCAGTCGATGCTGGCCGATGCAGGCCTGAACGTCGACCTGAAGATCTATGAGGTGGCCGAATTCGAGAAGCTCTACTCCAAGCCCTTCCCCGAGGATCGCGCCCCCCAGCTGGTTGCCGCGATGCACGACAACTCGCGGGGCGATCCGGTATTCTCGATGTATTACAAGTATCACACCGAGGGCACCCAGTCGGGCATTTCGAACCCGAAGGTGGACGAGGCGATTGCCGCAGCGACGGCCGCTTCCGGGAAAGAGCGCGAAAAGCTGTGGTCCGACCTGTTCGCCTATCTCTATGAGGATCAGGTCAATGACGTGATGCTGTTCCACATGGTCGGCATCGCCCGCGTGGCCACGCGGCTGAACTGGCGCCCGACCATCGCGACCAACTCCAGCCTCCAGCTCTCGGAAATCGGGTTCAACTAACCGGCCCGCTGGAAATCAACCGGTGGATGGGCTGACCATCCACCGGCCCACGCCAAGAATCGGATCGCGTCATGTACCGCTTGCTCAAGGATCGCACGATCGCGAGTTTCGTTTCGCTCGTCGGTCTGATCGTCATGGTCTTCTTCCTGTCGCGCCTGACCGGCGATCCGACCAATCTTTTCCTGCCGATCGACGCCTCGCAGGAAATGCGCGACCAGTTCCGGCGCCTGCACGGTTTGGACCAGCCTCTGTTCAACCAGTTCCTGAACTATGTCGGCGATGTGCTGCGGCTTGATTTCGGAGACTCGGTCCGGCGGGCGCAGCCTGCGCTTGATGTCGTGCTGCCCGCCTTCCTTTGGACACTGCAACTTGCCGTCATCACGATGGTGCTGGTCATGGGCTGCGCCGTGCTTGTCGGCTCTCTTGCCGCCTTCCGGGTCGGCGGTTTCTTCGACCGGCTTGCGTCCTTCGTGTCGCTGATCGGGGCTTCGGCGCCCGATTTCTGGATCGCCATCGTGGTGATCGTGATCTTCTCGGTCAATCTTGGCTGGTTACCGACCTCGGGCACCGGGTCGGTTGCCCATTGGCTCCTGCCGATTGCCGTGCTTTTCGTGCGCCCCTTCGGGCTTCTGGTGCAGGTTGTGCGCGGCTCGATGATCACCGCGCTTTCATCGGCCTATGTGAAAACCGCCCGGGCCAAAGGTGTGAAGAACCTGCCGCTGATCTTCGTGCACACATTGCGCAACGCGATGCTGCCGGTCATCACGGTGATGGGCGACCAGGCCGCCGCCCTGCTGAACGGCGCGGTCGTGGTCGAGTCGATCTTCGGCTTTCCGGGCGTCGGCAAGCTGATGATCGACTCGATCCTGCAACGCGATTTCAATGTCGTCCTCGCGGCGATCATGGTCACCGCCATTGCGATCTTCGTGATGAACCTGTTGATCGACATCGCCTATTCGCTGCTCGATCCGCGCATCAGGTACTAGAGATGACCCAGACCGATCCTTCCCAGACCGGAACCGCCGCCCGTCAGGCTTCGCCCGTCAGGCGCGTATGCGGGATGCTCTGGCGCGACAAGCCGGCCTTCCTTGCGGTGGTCTTTCTGCTGATCATGGTGGTGTGCGCCGTGGCAGGCCCCCACTTCCTGTCGGATGTCGCCGGGTCGCAGAACCTGCGCGGCCGGAACGCACCGCCCTTCTCGATGGAAAAGGGATGGCTCTACCTTCTCGGGGCGGATTCGCTCGGTCGGCCGCTTCTGGCGCGGATCGTCGTGGCGGCGCGCAACACGCTGATGATCGCCAGCGGCGCCGTGATCCTGTCGATGCTGATCGGCACGACGCTTGGGCTGATCGCGGGCTATTCCTCGCGCCGGGTCAGCCAGGTGATCATGCGGCTGGCCGACGTGATCATGAGCTTTCCCTCGCTGCTGCTGGCGGTGATCGTGCTCTACATGCTGCCGCCCTCGGTCTTCAATCTGGTGATCGTTCTGTCGATCACCCGCATCCCCGTCTACTTGCGCACGACCCGGGCCGAGGTGCTGGAAATCCGCGAGCGGATGTTCATTCAGGCCGCCAAGGTGATGGGGGCGTCAAACCTGCGCATCATCTTCCGCCATATCCTGCCCGTCGTCGCGCCGACGATCCTGACCATCGCCACGCTCGACTTCGCCTTCGTGATGCTGGCGGAAAGTTCGCTGTCCTTCCTTGGCATCGGCATCCAGCCGCCCGAGATCACATGGGGCCTGATGGTCAGCCAGGGACGACCCTATCTGACCACCGCCTGGTGGCTGGCTTTCTGGCCGGGTCTGGCGATCATCCTGACGACGCTCTCGCTCAATCTTCTGTCGAACTGGATGCGGATCGCCCTGGATCCGGTGCAGCGCTGGCGGCTGGAAAAGCGCGCCAAGACCGCGAAGGAGGCACGCGTTGTCTAAGCATCTGCTCGAGATCCGGAACCTGTCGGTGCGGTTCCACAGCGCCGGCAAGGTGGTCGAGGCGGTCCGCAATGTCTCGTGGCATCTGAACCGGGGCGAGACGCTGGCGATTCTGGGCGAAAGCGGCTCGGGGAAATCGGTCTCGGCCGCGGCAGTGATGAACCTGATCGATTGCCCGCCCGGCGAAATCTGGGCTGGCGAGGCGCTGTTCGACGGCATGGACCTGCTGAAGATCTCGGCCGAGGAACACCGGCGGCTGAACGGCAAGCGGATCGCGATGATCTTTCAGGACCCGCTCAGCCATCTGAATCCGGTCTATACCGCCGGCTGGCAGATCATGGAGATGATGACCGCGCATGGCCGTCCGGCCGAAGCGGCGCGGGCGCGGGCGCTTGAACTGTTGAAACGGGTGGGCATCCCCAACCCCGAAGCATCCCTGAACAAATATCCGCATGAATTCTCGGGCGGTCAGCGCCAGCGGCTGATGATCGCCATGGCGCTGATGCTCAAACCCGACATCCTCATCGCGGACGAGCCGACCACCGCGCTTGATGTGACCGTGCAGGCCGAGGTTCTGGCCCTGCTGAAAGAGCTTCAGCAGGAAACCGGTATGGGGCTTTTGCTGATCACCCATGATCTGGGCGTGGTGGCCGATATCGCCGACCGGGTGGTGGTGATGAACAGCGGCCAGGTGGTCGAGACCGGGACCGTGCGCGAGGTCTATTACAATGCCAGGCATCCCTATACCCGCAAGCTGATTGCCGCCGCGCCGGGCAAGGGGGCGCTGAGATCCGCCCCGACCCAGGCCCCGCCCCTGCTTGAGGCGCGCAATATCCGCAAGAGCTACGGCGATTTCGATGCCCTGAAAGGTGCCAGCTTCACGCTGCACAAGGGGCAGGCCATCGCCATCGTGGGCGAAAGCGGCTCGGGAAAATCGACGTTGGCCAAGACGATCCTGCTTCTGGAACAGCCCACGGGCGGCGCGGCGCTCTGGCACGGGCGCAACCTTTTCACCCTGCCGCCGGGCGAGTTGTTCAAGCTCAGGCGCCAGATGCAGATGGTGTTCCAGGACCCGACGCAGTCTCTCAATCCGCGCATGTCGGTGTTTCAGCTGATTTCCGAGGCATGGGTCATTCATGATGGAATCGTGCCGAAAGCCAGGTGGCGCGAAAGGGTGGGCGAATTGCTGATGCAGGTCGGGCTTCTGCCCGAACATGCCGACCGCTATCCGCACCAGTTCTCGGGCGGGCAGCGCCAGCGGATCGCCATTGCCCGCGCGCTCGCGCTTGAGCCCGAGATGATCGTCTGCGACGAGGCGGTTTCGGCGCTGGACGTGTCGATCCAGGCCCAGGTGATAGAGCTTCTGGGCAAGCTGCGCGACGAGCTGGGCATCGCCTTTCTTTTCATCGCCCACGACCTGCCGCTGTGCAGGGATTTCGCCGACCATGTCATCGTGATGAAGGATGGCGAGATCGTCGAGGCCGGCACGACGGCGCAGATCTTCAACACCCCTGAGAAAGCCTATACCCAGCGCCTGCTGGCGGCGGGGCTGGATCCCGACCCGGACGTGCAGGCCACCCGCCGCGCGGCCCGCCTTGCCGGAGGGAAAGCATGATCGAACGCACAGCGCTTGTCACCGGCGCAAGCTCGGGGATCGGCGCAGCCATTGCCGCGCGTCTGCTGGAAAGCGGCTGGTCGGTCGTCGGGCTCAGCCGCTCGGCCCCCGTCGCGCATCCGCGGCTGCGCCATGTTGCGGTGGATATCGCCGATGCCAAGACCTTCGGCGAAGTGATCGCCGGGCTGGAAGATCTGCAAGCCGTGATCCATGCCGCGGGCGTTCTGCGGGTCGGCAATGTCGGCAATCTTGATCTCGAAAACGGCCGCCAGATGTGGCGGCTGCATGTCGAGGCCGCGACCCAGCTGATCGACCGTTTCGGCCCGACCCTGCCCGAAGGCGGGCGGATCGTGTTGATCGGCAGCCGCACCGCCCAGGGGTCGGCCGGGCGCGCGCAATATGCAGCCAGCAAGGCGGCACTGCGCGGGCTGACCCGTTCCGCCGCGATCGAACTGGCGCCGCGCCGGGTTGCGGTCAACCTGGTCTCGCCCGGCGCGACCGATACGCCCATGCTGCGGGATCCCGACCGGGCGTCTGTGGCGCCGAAAATGCCACCGATGGGACGACTGCTCACGCCTGGCGAGGTGGCGGGTACCGTCGCCTTCCTGCTGGGGCCGGACGCCGCCAGCATCACCGGGCAGGAGATCGTGCTCTGTGGCGGCGGATCGCTTTGAGATGGGGGCCGCGGTGACGAGCAGGCTTGAGGGCAAGATCGCCTGTGTGACGGGCGGCGCGCGCGGGCTGGGGGCGGCCATCGTGCGCCGTCTGGCTGCCGATGGCGCCACGGTGGTGGTCGCCGATGTGCTGGAAGCCGAGGGCGCGCTGCTGGCCGCCGAGCTGCCCGGCGTGATCTTCCTGCGCCATGATGTCACGGCCGAGACCGACTGGCAGGCGCTGACCGACCGGATCGGCGCAGGGTTCGGCCGGCTCGACATTCTGGTCAACAACGCGGCGATCATCATCCGCAAGCGGCTGTCCGAGCAAAGCCTTGCCGAATGGGACCGTGCCTTTGCGATCAACGTCGCCGGTGTCTTTCTGGGCATGAAATACTGCCGTCCGCTGCTGGCGCGGTCGGGCAGCGGCGCCATCGTCAATGTCTCGTCCACCGCCGGCCTGGTGGCGCATCTCGACCCCTCCTACACCGCCTCGAAATGGGCGGTGCGCGGCCTGACGAAATCGGCGGCGCTGGAGCTGATCGGCGATGGCATCCGGGTGAACTCGGTCCATCCTTCGACCATCGCGACCCCGCTGACCGCAGCCGCCCCCGCCGGGCATCTCGAGGCCAACCGCCACGCCATCCCGATGGGTCGCGAGGCCCAGCCCGAGGAGATCGCAAGCATCGTGGCCTTCCTTGCCTCGTCCGAGTCATCCTATATGACCGGCAGCGAGGTCACCGCCGACGGCGGCATGACGACCGCAGGCGTCGCGCATATGCGCGACGCATTCCAGAAGCAATTCCAGGACGGCGATCAGGCGAAGGCGCCAGAGTGAGCGGCTGCGGACTGCCGAACCAGAACAGAAAAGAACCGAACGGAATGGCAGGCGGGCCGGGTCAGACGTAATAGGGCGAGCGGGTCAAAAGCTCGTTTCGATCCGGGCCGATGATCAGGATATCCTCGACAAAGGCGGAACCCACACCCTCGCTGGCAAGAAAGGCCTCGACCCCGAAGACCATATTCTCGCGCACCACGTCATCGGGTTGCGACATCACGGTGGAAATCCGCGGCTGTTCGAAGGACAGGCCGATACCATGGCCGAAGAAGGGGAAGTTCTTCATCAAGGGCGAGATTTCGCCGCCAAACGCCTGGGTCATGCGGTCGCCTTCGCCCGCCACATCCAGAAGCCGTATGCCGGGCCGCATCAGAGCCGACAGCCGCTGCACGATCTTGACCGTCGCGTCGATCAGCCGGTGCTGGTTTGCGCTGGCCCGGCCCACAACCGCCGTGCGGCCGGGATCGAGGTAATAGCCCTGAAAATAGGCGGCATGAACCGCGCCTCGCACCATGTCGCCCGCACGCGGCGTGTCGGCCGAAGATCCGGTCAGCGGAAACCGATAGTCGTGGCCCATCGTATCGCCATGATTGGTGCCGATCGCCTGCGGCCGACCGCCGCGGCGCACCACAACCCGCGCCGCCTCGCCCGCCGCCTCGCGCTCGCTCATGCCGCCCAGAAGACCCTGCATCAGCGTATCCATCGCGTCGGTCGCCGCCTCTCCGGCGATCCGATAGGCATCAAGCTCGCGCGGGCTTTTGATCATCCGTGCCCGGCGCACCAGATCGTCGCAGACGACCCAATCGATGCCTGGCGTTTCGGCCACGAGTTGCTGCCAGTATTTGACAGGCACGAACTGGCTGCCGCAAAAGGCCACCTTTCCCTGCACGCGCTGCGCGATCAGAGCCTTGCCGATACTGACGAAAGGATGGTTGTCGCAGACCACGTCCTCGACCGCGACCAGATCCGCGCGCGGTTCCGGCTCGTCGATATGAAGCTGCGGCGCATGCCCCTGCCGCAGGATCACGCCCGAGAAAGACCGCGCCGACCAGATCAGGGAATCCGTGCCGCCGCTGACCGAATAGTGGTTGGACAGGTACAGGATATCGCCGCAATTGTCGGTCGTGCCGCCACCCCGGCCAAAGACCACCGCGGTTTCGAAACCCTGCGCCTGCATGAGGGCCAGAACGCGCGTCCAGCGATCCTGATATTCGTCCATCGGGAAATAGCGCAGCATCATTCGGTCTTTCGATCCATCAAGGGAAGCGGTCAGTCAAAGGCGGGTGACCCAGGCCACCCGCCCGCTTTCATGTCTTTGCGACAATCACTTCATGATCGTGCGGATCGGCTCTTTCGGTGCCGGATCAAAGCCGATGATGTCGGTCGTCAGCTTGGCATAGGTGCCATCGGCGATGATCTCGGCCAGCGCCTTGTTCACTGCGGCGGTCAGGTTCGGTTTGCCCATCTTGATGGCAAAGCCCTTCTGGATCTGGCTGACGGGTTCTTCAACCAGCTTCAGCGGCAGGTTCGAGGCCTTGATCGCATAAGCCGCAGCAATGGCATCGGTGATGATCGCATCCACGTTGCCATTGGTCAGGTCCTGCATCGCATCGGATTCAGCCTTGTAGACCTTGACTTCCGCACCCAGCTCCTCGGCGATCTTCGACCAGTTCGAGGCGACCAGCGCCCCCACGGTGCGGCCCTTCACATCGGCGGGTTTGGTGATGTCGCTGTCGTCGCGCACGACGATCCGACCGCCCGATTCCAGCCAGCCATCGGCAAAGGTCACCTTCTGCTGCCGCTCCGCCGTGATGTCCATCGCATCGCTGATGATATCATACTGATCCGCCTCAAGGCCGATCAGCACGGATTCCCACTTCACCAGGACCGGCTTGTATTCCAGGCCCAGACGGTTGGCGATTTCCTTCATCACGCGGATCTCAAGCCCGTCCAGTTCGCCATCGGGGGCGCGCATCGAGAAAGGCGGATAGGTCCCTTCCGTGGCCACGCTCAGCTCGCCGGGAACCAGCAGCTCCAGCTCGCCCTCCGCCATGGCGGCAGTTGCGAATGCCATCGAAAGGGCAGTAACGGCGCCAAGCGCCAGGGTTTTCAGGTTCATGTTCTTTCCTCGCTGTCGGGGGTTTTCGCTTTTGTCTTTGACCGCGCATCGCGCCGTTCCTCGGCCAGAATGGCCAGAAGCTCGGCCATGACGGTGGCCCCGAGCAGGGCGGTAATCTGGCCCGGGCCGTCATAGAGAGGGTTCAGTTCCACAACATCGGCGCCGACAAGCCGCAGGCCTTGCAGCGTGCGCAGAAGGCCCAGCGTCTCGCGCGCGCTGGGGCCGCCGCATTCCGGCGTCTCGACACCGGGCGCATAGGCCGGGTCGACAAAATCCAGATCGAAGCTCAGATAGGCCGCATGGCCGCCCGCTCTCTCCGCGATCTTGGCAGCCACGGCGGGAAAGCCCATCGCGAACATCTCGTCACAAGTGATGACATGGAAGCCCAGGTCGACCGACTGGCTGACATCCGTCGGTTGGAACAGCGACCCGCGCAGCCCGACCTGGATCGAGCGCGCCGGATCGACGATCCCTTCTTCCACCGCGCGGCGGAACATGGTGCCCGCGCTGTAGCGTTTTCCGTCGAAATAGCTGTCCCATGTGTCGGAATGACTGTCGAAATGCACCAGCGCCAGGGGCCCGTGCCTTGCGGCCACCGCACGCAGCCCCGCCAGCGACACCGAATGGTCGCCGCCGATGCTGAAGGGCACGACCCCCGCCCCGACCACCGCCGCCAGGGCGTGCTCCAGCTGCGTCAGGCTTTCGATCTCATAGCCCGGAACGACATTTGCATCGCCCGCATCCGCGACGCGCAGCTCCTCGAAGATGTTGACCCCGCCACGATAGGGATTGATCGGCCGCAGCATCACCGACATGGCGCGCAGCGCATTCGGCGCAAAGCGCGCGCCGGTGCGATAGGGCGCGCCGGAATCCGACGGCAGTCCGATGATCGCCGCGTCCAGATCCTCAAGCCGGGTCGCCATCGCCAGCCGCATGAAGCTGGGCAGACCGACAAAGCGCGGGGTCGACAGGCTGTCCGTGGGCAGAAGCGACATCAGCTCAGCCTCCCGTAGCGCCGCTCGAGCCAGCTTGCGAGCTGGGTCAGAACGGTGGTCAGTACCAGGTAGATCACCGCGACCGCGATGTAGAAGTCAAAGGGCCGGAAGGTGGCCGAGATCAGGGTCTGGGCATAGAGCGTAAGTTCCACCACCGTGATCGTGGACAGCAGCGAGGTGTTCTTCAGGGTCGAGATCGCCTCGTTCGTGACGGCGGGCAGGATGATGCGGAAAACCTGCGGCAGAATGATGCTCTGCATGGTCTGCCGGCTGCTGAACCCCAGTGCCAGAGACGATTCCGTCTGCCCCTTCGGTATGGCCTGCAGGCCGGCCCGAATGATCTCGGCGACATAGGCGCCACTGTTGATCCCCAAAGCCAGAACGCCCGCCGTGTAGGGCGACAGGCGGATGCCGAGCTGCGGCATGCCGAAATAGATGATGAAGATCTGGATCAGCGCGGGTGTGCCGCGAATGAACCAGATGTAGAAGTTCGCCAATCCCCGCACCGGCGCAAGGGCCGAGCGCTGTGCCAACGCCGCCGCAAGACCGCAGACCCAGCTGACCAGAATGGTCAGCACGGTGATCCACAGCACCGCCCAGGACGCCTTGAGAAAACCAGGCCCATAGACAGCCACATCCGACCAGAACTGGGTCATTCCGTGCCCTCCCCCGCAGCGTCCGCCTTGACCAGATCGTCATGCAGGATCCGATGCAGGAACTGCCGCAGCCTTGGGCTGTCAGGGTCCGACAACAGCTTGCCCGGCAGTCCCTGTTCCGCAATCACCCCGTTCTCGAAGAACAGAACCCGGCTCGATACGTCGCGCGCAAAGGAAATCTCATGGGTGACCAGCAGCATGGTCATCCCCTCATTGGCCAGCGAGGCCATTAGCGTCAGGACCTCATGCACCAGCTCGGGGTCCAGGGCAGAGGTCACCTCGTCAAAAAGCATCAGCTTTGGCTTCATTGCCAGCGCACGGGCGATGGCGACGCGCTGCTGCTGGCCGCCCGACAGTTTCGCCGGATAGCTGTCGCGCTTTTCGTAAAGCCCGATCCGCGCAAGCAGCGCCTCGGCCACCTCGACGGCTTCGGCACGCGAACGACCCAGCACCTTGACCGGGGCATGGATCACGTTCTGAAGCACGGTCAGATGGGGCCAGAGATTATAGCTCTGGAACACCATCCCGATTTGGGCGCGCATGGCCTGAAGCTGCTTGCGCGTCGGGTGGCCCGGCGCGCCCGCCTTGAAATCGAAGCGGAAGTCCTGAAACTCCATCGTGCCGCCATCGGCCGGTTCGATCGCATTGATCGAGCGCAGGAAGGTGCTTTTCCCCGAGCCGCTGGCGCCAATGATCGACACGACCTCGCCCGTGGTCACATCTAGGTCGATCCCTTTCAGAACCTGCAGGGTGCCAAAGCTCTTCTCGATGCCGCGCAGTCGCAGAAGCGGATTTTGGACCATGTTCATCACGTTTCTTCCCGATCGATCACGCTGTAGGCGACATCACGCGGCGTGCAGCCCGCACCATTGATCGGTGTGATGTCCTGCGGACAGGCCGACAGGACCACGATCACATCCATCTCGGCCCGCAGCGTCACGCTATCGCCTGGCTTGCTGGTCGGCGGCACGCGGCTCACGCGGCCTTCGGCATCAATCGGAACGTTCATAAACAGGTTCAGCGATGCAGGCGTGAACGGCAGCCTGATCCCCAGCCGCCCGATCGCTTCGTGGAAATTGCCGGTGCAGCTGCGATGCGGCCCTTTATGGCCCAGCTCGGCATAGATCTCGGAATTGCAGGGGCAAAGCTGCGTGTCATGGCGACCGGGCGACGTGTCCTGGACCAGCGTCACCAGCGGGCGACGGTGGATGCTGACGATCCGGTCGCCCTCACCCAGGTAGATTTGGCTGTTTGCCGACCGGGTGTGCTCCATCGCACCGTAGTCCAGCGGGTCAGCGGCCGAGAGAACCCAGGTGTCGACGACCTGGGTTCCGTGCGTATTGGTCACGCGGATCGATTGCCCCTGCCGCAGCGGTACGGCGATGCCCTGCGAGGCGGTGAGCACTTGGTTTTCTTGCGTCAAGCTTCGTCCAGTTCTGATTTTGGGGGGTCAGCCCGGCCCGTGGACCCTCGGCGCATCGCCCCTGCATTCAGCAAGACATCAGCGGCGGCGTGGTCGGAAGGTGATTTCAGTATACCAACAGAATTCCCAAATATGATACGTTAATTTTGCCTAAACCATGGGCCGTTCCCGACCTGAACGACCACAAATGCAGCGCCGATCGGGCCCGGCCGAGCCCGCATCCTCGCAAATCGGCCGCCTCGTCGTCCTGCGGAGGTCAGCACCGAATCAGGCGGCTTCCGGGAAAAGTTCTGAAGATGTTCCATACAAGTTCTATTTCATGGCGCCGTGGAACATGGATGGAACCGAAGCCTTCGCCCCGTCCGCCATTCGGCGCCAGGTCGCCCGTGCCCCCCCTCGCTGTCGCGGCGCGACGAAACCCTCCTGTCTCGGCAAGTCCAGCAGAATCGCGCCGCAGGGGCATGTCACCAGCATCTGCGTTGACCGGCAAAGTCGCTGGTCATCTGCCGTCAGGCGGCGAATGCCGCACACTGCGCAAATCGGCAGATTCCCAGCATCCTCCGGCCCTTGCGGATCGCGTTTGCCGCCCCTCCTGCTGCACGGCAAGACGGTCGGCCAGGGCGCTGGCGCCCGCGAACCCACAAAACTGGCGACAGTGCCCCGGGCCGCACCCTGGCTGGCAATTTCCTGCCATTCGATGTAATCGACAAAGCCTCTGGCAGGACCGTGCATGGGATCCGTATGAAACCCGAACTCGTTGCCCTTGCCCGCCGGTCGCTCATCCTGGCCTCAGCGCCGGAAAACGTGGCCTGCACCGTTCTGGAAAGCGCCCGGTTGCGCAGTTTCGCGCGCGGCGAGACGATCTTCCTGCAGGGCGAACGGGCCAGCGCGATCTACATCGTCGCCGAAGGCTGGGTGAAACTCTACCGTATCGCGCCCTCGGGGGCCGAGGCGGTGGTTGGGGTCTTCACCAAGGGCTCAAGCTTCGGCGAGGCGGTGGCCTTCCGGCACGACACCTATCCCGTGGCCGCCGAGGCGGTAACCGATTGCGCCCTGATCCGCATCGAGGCCGACGCCTTCCTGCGCCAGATCCGCGAGAACCCCGAGGTCGCGATCTCGATCCTGTCCGCCACCTTCGTCCACCTGCATGGCCTGGTGGCCCAGGTCGAGGCGCTGAAGGCGCAGACCGGGGCGCAGCGGGTGGCCGAGTTCCTGCTTGAACTGGCCCCCTGCCCCGACGGCGCCTGCGAGGTGACGCTGCCCTATGACAAGGTGCTGATCGCGGGGCGGCTGGGAATGAAGCCGGAAAGCCTGAGCCGGGCCTTCGCGAGGCTGAAAGACCACGGCGTGACGATCAAGCAGAACACCGCGCAGATCGACGATGTGGCGACGCTGCGTGACTATGTCGAGAAAGACCCGGCGCTGGCCTGGTCGAAGGGGGGCTGATGACCGGCAGTCTGACGCGGGCGCTGGAATTGATCGACGCGGCCAATGCCGCCGACCCGAAGGGCGAGGCGCTGGTCTATGGCGAGCGGATGAGCGCGGAACTGGCGCGGCTGTTCCCCGACGCCTCCGAAGTCCTGCAGATCGCGGCGCGGGGGCAGCATGTGGAACGCTGGCTCTTGCCAAGGGGTGACTATCCCGAGGGCAAGGCGGGTTACCTGGACTGGCGGCGCGAGCAGGGGCGGCGGCATGCCGCGCGGGTCGCGGGGATCATGATCGAGGCGGGGTTCCCAGGGGCGGACGGCGAACGGGTGGGGGTGCTTCTCCGCAAGGAGGGGATCAAACGCGACCCCGAGGTGCAGGCCTTGGAGGACGTGATCTGCTTTGTCTTCCTGAAGTGGTATTTCTCCCCCTTCGCGGCAGAGAGGGAAGCGGAGCAGACGCTGGACATCGTGCGAAAGACCGCCCGGAAAATGTCGGCGGAAGGTCGGGCGCGGGTGCTGGCCGAGTTTGACCTGGCCGAACCGCTGGCCGGGGCGTTCCGGGCCGGGTGAGGCTTTGTCCACGATAGACATTTGCTGATTTCGCCGCTTTTGCGAATACTTTCTCCTGGGCGTTTGCCGAGAATTTTTCCGTCACGCCGCCAGCGCCAACCCAGCGAAAGCAAGGATCAGCAGCGCCAGGCCCAGGTCGAAGCCACGCAGCCAGCCTGGGGCGCTGGCAAGCCCGAGGTAGTCGCGCAGGATCACATGCGCCTTGAGACCCGCGAGCATCAGGATCGGCAGCGCCAGCGCCGCACCGGCAAGACCCGAGGCCGTCATCGCGGTGGAGGCGGCGGACAACGCCAGAAGCAGGACCCAGGCTTTGGTCACGCGGCTCATAGCAGGTAGACCACGGGAAAGAGCAGCACCCAGACCAGATCGACCATGTGCCAGAAGGCGGCCCCCGTCTCGACCGCGCGGGGCGTGGCAAGCCAGCCGACCAGCGCCAGAAGCACCATCCCCGCCAGCACATGCGCGGCATGAAAGCCGGTCAGCAGATAGCTGAAGGTGAAGAAGGCATGGGTCTCGGTACCGATGCCCTGCGCCCAGAGATCGGCATATTCGGCCCCCTTCAGGATCAGGAACACCGCGCCGAAGCCGATGGCCGCGGCAAGAAGCAGGCGCAGGCGGCGGGTCTGCCCGGCCCCGGCGGCGCCGCAGGCCAGTGCGGCAAGCCAGCCGGAGGTGACAAGAGCCAGCGTGTTCGCGGCGGCACCTGTGCGGTGAAGGTGGGACTGGGCTTCGGCAAATCCTGCCGGGTCCGTAAGGCGGACCGCAAGGAAAGCCAGAAGCCCCGCGCCGAAGACGGCGAGTTCCGACAGGATCAGGATCCACATCATCAGTTCACCGGGTAGCCGGTTCGTCTCATGGCCACCCGCCGGGGGCATTTCGCCCGCCAGCCTCCCTGAGGGTATTGTCGGGACGGAAAATTGCCGTTCGGGGTCACTCATGCGGTCACAAGCTGCCGGTAGATCTGCGGCAGCGCCTGGGTCAGCTTTTCGGGATGCGGGATCAGCGCAAAGGCGCCTTGGCCGAACAGGCGGGGGAACCAGCTTTTGCCATCACGGTCTACGGTAATGCCGAAGACCGAGTGACCGGCGCGGCGGGCTTCGAGAATGGCCATCCGGCTGTCCTCGATCCCGTGGCGGCCTTCGTAATGGTCAAGGTCGTTCGGCTTGCCGTCGGTGATGACCAGCAGGAGCCGCCGTTTGCGGGCCTCCTTGCTCAGCAGCGCCGAGACATGCCGGATCGCGGCACCAAGCCGGGTGTAGTGGCCGGGCCTCAGGGCGGCGATGCGGCTTTCCACCGCTTCCGCCATCGGCTCGGCAAAGCGTTTCACCTCCTGCACGAAGACTCGGTTGCGCTTCAGCGACGAAAAGGCATGGATCGCGAAACTGTCGCCGCAGGCATCCAGCCCCCAGGCCAGCGCCGCCAGCGCCTCGCGTTCGATGTCGATCACCGAGCGCCCGTCATGCCCATGGCCGGGGATCGCGCTTTCGGTGGAGCGGCTGACGTCCAAGAGGATCGACACCGCAAGATCGCGGCGTTCCGGGCGAGTTTGCCGCCAGACACGATCCGTCCCCTCGCCAGTGCACAGAAAATCGACCCGCGCGCGCACCGCCCGTTCGGTGTCAAGCACGTCACCATCCGGGAAGCCAGGCATCGAGACGAGGCTGGGACGCAGGGCCTCGAACTGGCGGCGGACGGCACTGATACGCGCGGCGGCGCGCGGGTCGGCCCGAAATGTCGGCGTTGCTTCGCTGGCGTCCGCCCGGGAATGAAGCACCCGGGCGTGGGAGGAGAGGTAGCTGGCGCTGCGGACGTCCCATTCGGGATAGGTGAACTGGCCCGAAATCTGCTCGCGGTCCACGTCTTCGGGGGCGAGGTCGAGGTGCAGTTTCAGGCGGGTGGCGGGGGCCTTGGAGACTTGGGCGAGGCCGATCTCCTCCTGATCGTCGGCCGCCTTCTTCGCGGTGTCCTCGTCGTCATCCTCGACCCGGCGGTTGAGGTTGAGGAATTCGGTCATCGACAGGATGGCTTCGAACTTGTGCAGGATGAAGCTGTCATTGCGGTCAGCCTGGTCGGATTTGCGGCGGCGAGCCTTGCGGGCGGTCTTTTCCTCCGCCTCCTCGGGCGGGCCTTCGGTGGCGCGGGCTTCGACACCGGTCGTCTCGGACCGCGAGAGAAGGCGCAGGTCGGGCCAGAGCGTGACCGGGCGGAACGGGCGATAGCCGCGCGGGGCTTTCGTGGGTAGGGGCGGAAGGGTGACGTCTGCCCCAAGCGCGGCCCGGACGCGCGCCTCTACGGCAGCTTCGACGGGGGGAAGGCTTGGCGTGCGACGGAAGAGCAGCGTCGCCTCGCAGAGATCGGCGTGCAGCTTGCGGTAGCCCGGGGCAAGACGGAGCGCGGCTTCGGTCATCCGGCCTGCGCGGGCGATGGCAGCCAGATCGGCTTGCAACGGGTCTTGCGCGTCCGTCGCGGTCTCATTGCCAAGCGCAACGGCGGCGACGGCAAGCCAGAGATAGAGCGCGGCATTGGCGCGGCGGTCGGGGAAGGCCGCCAGGCCTTCCGGCAGGCGCAGCGTGGCGCCATCGAAGCTGGCGCGCGGCGCGGCCTCGGCCCATGTGCCAAGACGGCGCAGCAAGGACAGCCGGTGGTGCGAGACCTCCTCCGCCACAGGCTTGATCTCCACCGCCGGGTCGCCGCCCAGGCCGCGGAAAAGGACTGCCAGCCGTCCGGCCACTTCGGAAAGCGACACACGGGCTCCGTCGTGGATGGGGTCGCCATCCAGACGGCTGGCAAAGGCGTGCCACAGTTTCCCGACAGACTCCTCCGGTTCCCATGGCGCGAACTCGATCCGTGACATTGCCGGCCTCACCCGAAAACGGCAGTCACAAGATCGCGGAGCCCGGCCTTCACATCCGGGTCGTCGGTGAGGGGTTCGATCATCGCCGCGCGGATGGCGCGCTCGATGGGCATGCCCCCCTGGATGAGGCTGGCGCAGTAGACGACAAGACGGGTCGAGACGCCTTCCTCAAGGTCCTGGCCCTTCATCGCACGGAGTTTGTTGGCGAGGCGCACGAGGGGTTGTACCTGCGCTTCGGCCAGGCCGCTTTCGCGGGCGACGACGGGGATTTCGTGTTCGGGTTTGGGGAAGGTGAATTCCAGCGCCACGAAACGCTGGCGGGTGGAGGGTTTCAGCGTCTTCAGGATGTTCTGGTAGCCGGGGTTGTAGCTGGCGACCAGAAGGAAGTCCGGGTGGGCCTCCAGTTCCTCGCCCGTGCGGTCGATCGGCAGGATGCGGCGGTCGTCGGTCAGCGGGTGGAGGACGACGGTCACGTCCTTGCGGGCCTCGACCACCTCGTCGAGATAGCAGATCGCCCCCTCGCGGACAGCGCGGGTGAGCGGACCGTCGACCCAGATCGTCTCGCCGCCTTTCAGGAGCCAGCGGCCGATCAGGTCGGCGGCGGAAAGGTCGTCATGGCAGGCGACGGTGTAGAGCGGGCGGCCCAGTTTCGCGGCCATATGGGTGACGAAGCGGGTCTTGCCGCAGCCGGTGGGGCCTTTCAGGAGGACCGGCAGCCTGTGGGCGGCAGCGGCCTGGAAAACCTGAACCTCTTCGCCTTGCGGGAGGTAGAAGGGGGCTGTCGCGCCCCCCCCCGTTTCATGGGCCGTCTTCATGTGGAAGCCGTCCATGTCCATCACTCCGCCGCGATGTGATCGGGATCGTGCGCCAGCCGATCGCTTTCCAGCGGGCCGGGGGTCACGATCTCGCGCCGCGGGAAGGCGATGGCGTAGATGAACAGCACCGCGCCCAGGACCACCGCAGCCCCGGCACCGAAGCGCATGGCGTAAAAGATCCAGAGTTGGTCCTGCACGTCCATGTAGGCCTCGCCGTTGACGCGCTGGAGGTGGGTCTGCAGCGCACCGGCGAAGGTCAGGACCACAGTCATGAACACCACGCCCGAGGACATCAGCCAGAACGAGGCCATGTTCAGGACCTGGTTGTAGGGGTCACGTCCGCGCAGATGCGGCATGGCATAGCTGATGATCGCAAGGTTGAGGCAGACATAGGCGCCGTAGAAGGCAAGGTGGCCGTGCGCGGCGGTGATCTGCGTGCCGTGGGTGTAGTAGTTCACCCCGTGCAGCGTGTGCAGGAAGCCCCAGACGCCCGCGCCGAAGAAGGCCAGCGTCGCACAGCCGAGCGACCAGAGGAGGGCCGCCTTGTTCGGATGGTCGCGGCGACCCTTCCAGACCATGACGAAGGCGAAGCTCATCATCGCGAAGAAGGGAACCACTTCCAGGCTCGAGAAGATCGAGCCGATCCACTGCCAGTAACCCGGCGTGCCGATCCAGAAATAGTGATGGCCGGTGCCGAGGATGCCCGAGAACAGCGCCAGGGCGGCGATGACGTAGAGCCATTTTTCAACGACCTCGCGGTCCACCCCCGTCAGCTTGAGCATCAGGAAGGCAAGGATCGAGGCCATCACCAGTTCCCATGTGCCTTCGACCCAGAGATGGACGATGTACCACCAGTACATCTTGTCGAGCGCCAGGTTGTCAGGGTTGACGAAAGCGAACAGGAACAGCAGCGCCAGCGCCCAGAGGCCCAGAAGCAGGATATTGGTGATTGCGGTCTTCTTGCCCGCCAGCACGGTCATCGAGATGTTGTAGAGAAAGATCAGCGCGGCGACGACGATGCCGACCTTGACCCAGCGCGGCTGTTCGATGAACTCGCGGCCCTCGTTGCCAAGAAGCCAGTTGCCGTCGAAGAGGTTGAAAAGATAGGTCACCACGACCCCGGCGGTGCCGAGGACGAAGATCGCCAGTTGCAGCCAGGCGAGCTTGGTCGAGTGGATCTCGCGCTCGGATTCCTCGGGGATCAGGTAATAGGCGGCCCCGAAGAAGCCCAGCAGCAGCCAGACGATCAAGCTGTTGGTATGCAGCATCCGGCCGATATTGAACGGGATCAGGCCGGACAGGAAATTCGGGTCCACATAGATCCAGCCCAGGAAAAGGCCCATGGTCACCTGCACGGCGAACAGGGCCAGCGCGACCGAGAAGTAGGCCAGCGCGATTTTCTGCGATTGGTATTTCATGGCATTGTCTCCTCAGCCCGCATCGTTCGGCGGCCAGTCCTGCGCCTTGATGGTGTTCACCCAGAGCAGGAAGTCGGCGAGGTTCTGGTATTCTTCGTCGGTCAGGCCGAAGTTCGGCATCTGGCGGCGACCCTCGACGCCCGAAGGCATCGCATCCATCCAGCCTTTCAGCGCGTCGAAAGCTGCCTGATGGTCACCGGGTTCAACACCCCAGCGGGTCATCACGTTGGCAAGTTCCGGGGCGAAATAGGCGCCCTCGCCCAGAATCGTGTGGCAGTTGATGCAGGCGTGCTTCTCCCACAGAAGCTTGCCCGCCGCGACGCTTTCGGTCAGCGTGGCTTTTTCGGTCGAGGTGTTGACGATGTAGTAGTGCGAGTGGACCGTAAGGCCCACGAATATCAGGATGAAGAACAATGACCCGCCGTAGAAGATGTTCCGGGCCATGCTCTTGGTCATGACTTCGCGCATGGCGGAATCCTTCCCGGAGCGTTTCAGGTAACGCGGGTGTGACCGTTTGGGCGGCAGAGGGCCTTAACAAAAGTCAATCGACGGGGTGCGACAATCCGGCAGCGCGCAACGGACGGGACCGGGGCCAGAGTCCTTCGAAGGATTTTGCAGATCTTTTCCAAAGGATCTGGTCAGGCCAGCGCTTCGAGCCGCGATCCCGGAAATCCCGCCAGAGCGCTTTCCATCGCGGGTCGGTCCATCAGGCAAAAGGCGGTGGAAAGGGCGTCGGCGATCGCGGCGCGGGGCGCGCTGACGCTGACGGTCTGCCACAAGGGCGGCTGGCCTTGCGGCCCCAGAATGTGCGGCTGGCCGTTCACCAGCGTGCCGCGCGGCGAAGACGTGGCAAGCGCGCGGTTCGCCAGCCGGGTTTCGGCCAGCGGCGCGTCGTCGGGGCCGACAATTGCAACTGGCCAGCCGCCATCACCCAGGGCGGCAAGCTCGCCCATGTCGACCAGCGCCTCGGTGAAGCCCTGCGCGCGGAGCAGGGCGGCGATCCGGTCGGCGGCCCAGCCCTGCGCTATGCCGTTCAGCGTCAGGGCCTGCCCGGGGTCGAGGCGGATTTCCTCGGGCGTCAGGTGGATGCGGTCCCAGCCGATCAGGTGGCGGGCGGCTTCGGTGTCGGTGCCGTTGGCAAGGGCCAGCCACAGGGGCTGCACGGTCGGGTCGAACGCCCCGCCGGTCGCGGCGTGGACCTGGCCGGCAATGGTCAGAATGTCCAGCAGATCGGGCGCGGGCCAGGCGAGATGCCCGTCGCGGTTCAGCCGGGTCAGCGCCGAATCGCGGTGCAGCGAGGCAAGGCTCTCGATCCGGGCGATCTCCGCGCCGACCCGGGCGAAGGTCTGGCGCGCATGGTGCGGGTCGGCCCCGACGAGGCGGAGCGAGAGGCTGGTGCCAAGGCCGGTGCCCTCCCATGCCGCGACCGTTCCGGCATGACCGGGCAGGGGCGCAAGCGCAGCGGCGGAGAGGCACAGGAAGCGGCGGCGGTTCATGTCGGGGCGGCCTTTGCAGGGCTGCGCTTGGCACGGGGACCCCAGAACACCGGCCAGAGCGCGGCGGTGAAAAGGCCAAAGGCCAGCAGCCAGAGCGCCCCTGCGGTCAGCACGGCGGGGGTGGCAAACGCCGGGATCTCGGCCCCGAGGCAGCGGATCAGCGCGGCTAGCGGGATCAGCGCATAGGCCAGTGCCACGGGGCGCGGGGCGATGAGCGCGCGCCCGGTATGGCCCAGCGTGGCGCGCGACATGATGGCCAGCGTCATCCCGCCCACCCCGCCGATGCCCAGAAGATGCAGGGCGGCGATGTCGGAGGCGAAGCCAAGGTCCGCAAGGCCAAGGGTCAGGAAGCCGAGCGCGTTCAGCGCATAGGACAGGTGCAGCGTCCAGAGGATCGGCTTGTCTTTCGTCCAGAGCCCGCGCCAGAGGGCGACCCGGAGGAGGCCCGCAACCCCCGCGCTCAGGGCGAAGGGGGCGAGCCAGGTCTCGGGCACGCCCAGGAGGTAGCCGAGCGGCTGGGTCAGGGCGGCGGCGATGGCAAGGGCGGCAAGCGGCATCGGGTTCAGGGGCAGGCGGTCCTCGCGCCCCGACTGGACCATGGCGTTGCGGGTGAAGCCTGGGGTGACGCGGCCGCCCAGCACCATGATCATCGCGCCCAACGTCAAAAGCCCGGCGCGCAGGCCCGCCCAGGCGGTGTCGGCGGTCAGGCCCTGCCATTCCAGATGCACCATCAGGTTGGCGATCCAGTAAGCAGTGAGGATCGCCAGGATGATCATCTGCTGCGGCTTCGGGCGTTTTATCAGCTGCGTCAGCAGGTTCGCGGCCAGAACGGGGACGAAGGCGAGGTCCAGCACGGCCACCAGCGCGGAAGGCAGGGCGCCCGAGGTCCAGACGGCAATCCTGCCCGCCAGCCAAAGGCCCGCGACCACCGCGATGAAGCGGTGCGGCGCGGATTTCGCACCGGTCCAGCTTGGGACGGCGGTCATGAGGAACCCGGCAAGCGCCGCAGAGCCATAGCCGAAGATCATCTCATGCGCGTGCCACAGATGCGGTGGCGCGGCCGTGGGCAGGTCCAGAACGCCGCCAAAGGCCTGGACGATCTGATAGCCCTCCCAGACCCCCATCGAGAACAGCGCGAACAGGCCCGCGGCCAGGAAGAACACGCGGAAACCATCGCCGAATAGGCGCTTGAGGGCGGTCATGGGGCGGCTCCTTCCGCGCGGGCGCGGCGTTTCAGGACGGGGCATTGTGAATTATCGTTCATGATCACCTGGCAGCGCAGGCAAAGGACACATTCGTTGGCGTTGATCCGCCCGATCGCGTCAATGGCGCCGACGGTGCATTTCGTCTCGCACATCCGGCATTCGCGGCCACATTGCGGGCGGCGCTTCAGCCAGTCGAAGATCTTCAGCTTGGCCGGGATGGCAAGGCCCGCGCCGAGGGGGCAGAGGTAGCGGCAGTAGAACCGCTCGACGAAAAGCCCGGCGGTCAGGAGGGTGGCGACGAAAAGGAGGAAGGGCCAGGCGCGCAGGAAGCGAAGACTGATGGCGGTCTTGAAGGGTTCGGCTTCGGCCAGGATCAGGGCGTCGCGCATCGAGTAGAACGAGAGCGCCAAGATACCCATGAACAGGGTGTATTTGATGACCCAGAGCCGTTCATGCAGCGCCTGAGGCACGGCGAGTTGCCGGACGCCAAGTTTCTGGGCGGCGGCATTGGCCAGTTCCTGCAAGGCGCCGAACGGGCAAAGCCAGCCGCAATAGACCCCCCGGCCCCAGAAGAGCATCCCCAGCGCGGTGAAGCCCCAGAGGATGAAGATGACGGGCTCGATCAGGAAGGTTTCCCAATGGAAGCCGGTGAGGAGGGAATGGAGGAAGGCCACGACCTGCACAACGGAGAGCTGCCCGTTCAGGCCCATGCCGAGGACGAGGAAGGTCGAGGCGAGGAACGACAGCCGCCCGATACGCCAAAGACGGGGACGACGGGTGATCCATTCCTGCGCGAAGAGGATCAGGGTGAGGACCGTCAGCATCAGCCCCACAATGGCCACCTGCGGGCGCTTCGACTCCCAGGCCTGTTTCCACAGCGGCTCGGGGTCCGGCGGCGGCGCAAGGCGGAAAGCCTCCGGCAGGGTGTAGGGCAGTGCCACGGTCATCGCGACCTCGCCCGCGGTGGTGGGGCGGGTGGCGCGGATTTCGACCGTCAGGGACTTGGTCGGGTCGATCTCGGGCGGCAGCGCGAAGAGGCTGATCTCCTTCATCTTCGGCGCGCCGGCGAGGTCCAGCGCCTTCAGCATCTGGTAGCGATCGTCAGTCGGCTGCCAGCGGGTGGCGCCTTGCACCACGGTCACCCGGTCGAAGACCCCGGTCTTCTTCCAGTCGGTCCCCCGGTGCGACTGCACGCCCTGGCTCATCACGATCAACACTGACCCACCCGCACCAAGGTTGCCCACCGCCCGGGTGAAATCCTGCTGGCCGAGGAGGTTCTGCCCCACGGTCGGCGTGTCGATCACCCCAGCCCAGAGATGCAGGAAGTCGCCCTCGCCCGGTTCAACCGGCACCTTGGCCCCGGCCAGCGCCGCCGCAGCCTCGGTCATCGTCACACGGACCTCGGCAAGGGCCCCCACCGCCAGCAGCTGATCCCACCCGGCGGGCGCATAGGACAGCCGGTCCACCCCGCCCCCGACGCTGATCAGCCCGCGCCCGATGGCGAGCGTGCGGGCCGTGCGCAGGATGCCGTCGCGGATCACCCCCGTCGACACGGTGGCGCGGCTGATCACTGGCGGCAGCGCACTGGTGTTGGGGGTGGACGCGGCAAGGTCGAAGCCCTTGAAGCCCGCGACATAGGCCGAAATATCTGCGTCGGAAATGCCCAGCGTCAGCACGGGTTCATTGTGCCGCACCAGAAGCGCGCCCGCGATCCGCGCTTGCGGCGACACAGCGACCAGCACGTCCAGCGGCCGCCCGGAATAGCCGACCGACCCGGCAATTTCCCAGGTCGAGCCGATCTCGCCCACGACGCGGCCAGCCTTGGTGACCGTCCAGCCCGGCACGCCCGCGTCGATGCGCTGCACCTGCACCGGCGCGGCGATCTCCAGCAGTGCCGCCGCCTGTTCAGCTGTGGGCGCCGTCACCGACAGGGTGTCATCGACGATCAGCCCTTCGGCCCGCGCCAAGGGCACGGACAGCAGCAAAGCCAGGACGGCGGCGAGAACGGCGCGCATGCGAGGGGCCTTTTCCAGTGCCCGGACCCTGCGGCGACAGGCCCTGCCGCGCCTTAACAAAAGTCAAGGTAACGGGGCCGTGACTGGCACAGGGTCCGCGCAGCCTCACCAGCTGAACGGAGAGATTCCCATGACCACCCGAGCAAGACCCGCCAGGACGTTGTTGCTGGGCACGGCTGCCTTGTTTCTGGGGCTGGCCGCGCCTGTGATCGCGGAAGACAAGCCCAAGGACCATACCGACGGACCCGCCGCTGCCTATGAACCCTCGATGACCACACTGGGTCAGATCAAGGTGGAAATCCCTGGCTTCAAGCCCGACGACCCGGTGATGACCCCCGAGGAGTTCCAGAAGGCGGCCACGCTCTATTTCGAGCGCTGTGCGGGCTGTCATGGCGTGTTGCGCAAGGGGGCGACGGGGAAACCACTGACCACCGACATCACCCGCGAGAACGGCTATGACTATCTGCACAGCTTCATCACCTACGGCTCGCCCGCGGGTATGCCGAATTGGGGCACCTCGGGCCAGATGAGCGAAGAAGAGGTGGGCATGATGGCCCGCTATCTGCTTCTCGAACCGCCGCAACCGCCGGAATGGGGCATGCCGGAGATGATGGCCTCGTGGAAGGTCGTCGTGAAGCCCGAGGACCGGCCGAAAGAGAAGCTGAACGACATCGACATCGACAACTTGATGTCGGTCACCCTGCGCGATGCCGGGCAAGTGGCCCTGATCGACGGCGGCACTTATGAGATCCGGGCGGTGATCGACACCGGCTATGCGGTGCATATCAGCCGCATCTCGGCCTCGGGTCGCTATCTCTTCGTGATCGGCCGCGACGGTCTGGTCAACATGATCGACCTCTGGATGAAGGAACCGGCGACGGTTGCCTCGATCAAGATCGGCATCGAGGCGCGGTCGGTCGAGACCTCGAAATTCGAGGGCTGGGAAGACAAGCTGGCCATCGCGGGGGCCTACTGGCCGCCGCAGTTCGTGATCATGGACGGCGAGACGCTGGAGCCGAAGAAGATCGTCGCGACCCGCGGCATGATCTACGACGAGCAGACCTACCATCCGGAACCCCGCGTGGCCTCGATCCTGTCGTCGCATTTCAAGCCCGAGTTCATCGTGAACGTGAAGGAGACGGGCAAGATCATGTTCGTCGATTACACCGACCTGAAGAACCTGAAGATGACCGAAATCGAGGCCGAGCGCTTCCTGCATGATGGCGGCTTCGACAGCACCAAGCGTTATTTCATGGTGGCGGCGAACCAGCGCGGCAAGATCGCCGTGGTCGACACCAAGGAAGACAAGCTGACGGCCTTGGTGGAAACCGGCGGTCAGACCCCGCATCCCGGGCGCGGCGCGAACTTCACCCATCCGGTCTATGGCCCGGTCTGGGCGACCAGCCACCTTGGTGACGAAACCGTGGCCCTGATCGGGACCGACCCGGAAGGACACCCCGACCAGGCCTGGAAGGTGGTGGACAGCTTCTACGCCCTTGGCGGCGGATCGCTCTTCATCAAGACCCACCCGAACTCGACCCATCTCTACGTCGATGCCACCCTGAACCCGGATGCCGAAACTTCGGGTTCGGTGGCGGTGTTCGACATCGCGAAGATGGGCGGCGATGCGAATGTGGACCCGGAATTCACCACCCTTCCCATCGCGGAATGGGCGGGGATCGCGGAAGGCCAGCCGCGCGTGGTGCAGCCCGAGTTCAACAAGGAAGGCACCGAGGTCTGGTTCTCTGTCTGGAACGGCAAGGATCAGGAATCGGCCATCGTCGTCGTCGATGACAAGACGCTGGAGTTGAAGAAGGTGATCAAGGACAAGCGCCTGATCACCCCGACCGGCAAGTTCAACGTGTTGAACACCAAGGACGACGTCTACTGAGGCGTTCCCTTGCCCCTGCGGCCGATCAAGGCCCGCAGGGGCAGCCTGGCGGGGGTGTGCATTCCCTTCATCCCCGCCCTTTTCTCCAAAGCCATCGGAAGCCGACAGCCATGAAAGACCACAACCGCGCGTTCCTTCCGGGTTCGGTCCACCTTGTCGGTGCGGGCCCGGGCGACCCCGACCTGCTGACGCTGAAGGCCCTGCGGCTGATCCAGACGGCGGATGTGGTGGTGCATGACCGTTTGGTCTCGCCCGAGATCATGGCGCTGGTACCCCCTGGCATCCGGCGGATCGACGTCGGCAAGCTGCCGAAATTCCACAAGGTTCCGCAAGAGGCGATCAATGCCCTGCTGGTCGACCTCGCCCGTGAGGGGCTGGTGGTCGCGCGCCTGAAGGGCGGCGATCCCTTGATCTTCGGGCGCGGCTCGGAAGAGGCCGAGGCCTGCCGCGCCGCCGGGGTTGCCGTGGCCTATGTCCCCGGCATCACCTCGGCCCAGGGTGCCGCCGCTTCGACCGGCGTGCCGCTGACGCACCGGGGCCTTGCGACCGGGGTGCGCTATGTCACCGGCCACCGGGCGAAGGATGCGCTGCTCGACCTCGACTGGGCCTCGCTCGCGTCGGAGGACACGACGCTGGTCGTCTACATGGGCGCGGGCAACATCGCCGAGATCGCGCTGCAACTGATGCGGCATGGGCTGGCCCCGGCCCTGCCGGTGCTGGCGGTCAGCGCCGCGACAACCCCGCGCGAAACCCGCCTTCTGTCGACTTTGGGCCAGATCGGCACCGATGTCGCCAAGGCCCAGCCGGACGCGCCGGTCCTGTTTGTCATCGGCCGGGTCGCCGGGATGTATGCCGGGATCGCCGCACTGGATGCCGCCCTCTGCGAGGGGGCCGGGATCGCCGCCTATGCGTAGCCTTGCGATCCTTCTGGTCCTGTCGTTTCCCGCCGCTGCCGACGTCGCCCCCAGCCGCGCGACGGAACTGGAGCACATGGTCCTGCAGGACTGCGGCTCCTGCCACGGGCTGACCCGCATGGGCGGGCTTGGCCGCCCCTTGACCGAAGACGCCCTCGCCCATGCCGACCGCGAGGGCCTTGCGCTCATCATCCTCGACGGGGTGCCCGGCACCGCCATGCCGCCCTGGCGCCCGCTGCTGACCGAAGCCGAGGCGCTGTGGATCGCCGATTACCTGAAAGGGGAAACCCCATGAAACGAATGGCCCTTCTCGTCGCCTTCCTCGCCACACCGCTCTGGGCCGGCGACGACCTGACCGCCACCGGTGACCTTGGCCTTGTCATCGAACGCGCGACCGGAAGCCTCGTCCTTGTCGACCGCTCCGACCGTGCCGCCGTCGGCCGGATCGAGGGGCTGGGCGACCTTTCCCACGCCTCGCTCACCTATTCTCCGGACGAACGCTTCGCCTATGTCTTCGGGCGTGACGGCGGGCTGACCAAGGTCGACATCCTGACCCGGATGATCGTCGCCCGCACGGTGCAGGCCGGGAATTCCATCGGCGGGGCGATTTCGGACGACGGCAAGCTGGTCGCCGTGTCGAATTATGAACCCGGCGGGATCAAGGTCTTCGACGCGGACACGCTGGCCCTGGTCGCCGACATCCCCGCTGCGGGCAAGACCATCGGTCTGGTCGACGTGCCCGGCCGCCGCTTCGCCTGGGCGGTCTGGGATACGGGCGAGGTCTTCCTGGGTGATTTCTCAGGCGCCGAGCCGAAAGTCGCCATGATCGGCAATGCCGGAAAGAACCCGTTCGACGCGGTCCTGACCGACGACGCCCACACCTATCTGATCGGGCTGTTCGGCGAGAAGGGCGTCACCGCCTTCGACCTGTGGGACGCCAATCCCACGCCGCAGAAGTTCCTTACCGACCATGGCCGCGACGGCGAGGACATGCCGGTCTACAAGATGCCCCATCTGCAAAGCTGGGCCTTCACCGAGGGGCAATATGCCCTGCCCGCCGTGGGACGGCACGAAATCCTCTGGGTCGACCGCGACAGCCAGGCGATGGTGGCCACCACCCCGGTGCATGGCCAGCCCGTCTTCATCATCGCCCAGCCCGCCAGCCCCTATGTCTGGGTGAACTTCGCCACACCCCTGAACGACACCGTGCAGGTCGTCGACAGCCGCAGCCACGAGGTCGTCGCCACCCTGACCCCCGGCAAGGCCATCCTGCATATGGAGTTCGCCCCGCGCGGGGCCGAGGTCTGGATTTCTGCCCGCGACGACAACAAGGTCGTGATCTACGACACCCATAGCCGCGAGAAGCTGGGCGAGATCGCCGCCGAGGCGCCCTCGGGCATCTTCTTCACCGCCCGCGCGCATCAGACCGGGCTCTGAGATGGACCGGATCGACCCCATCGACCTCGCCTTGCTCGACGGGTTCCAGCGTGACCTGCCGCTGGTGCCTCGCCCCTTCGCCGCCATTGGCGACACCCTTGGCCTGACCGAAACCGAGGTCATCGACCGCCTCGCCCGGCTGCAAGGCACGGGCCGCATCACCCGGGTCGGCGGCACGGTCCGGCCCAATACCGCCGGGGCCTCGACCCTTGCCGCGCTGGCTGTCCCGGAAGACCGGATCGAGGCGGTCGCGGCCATTGTCGGCGCCGAGCCCGGCGTCAACCATTCCTACCAGCGCGAGGCCGACTGGAACCTGTGGTTCGTGGCGACCGCGCCCGATACCGCTGCCCTTGCCGCGATGCTGGCAAGGATCGAAACGGCCAGCGGTCTGCCCCTTCTCGACCTTCGCCTTGTCAGGCCCTTCAACATCGACCTCGGTTTCCCGCTGCGGGGGGACAGGGTCGCGATGCCGGGCAAGCGCCGGGTGGAAACCGCCGTGCTGCGCGCCGATGACAGCCCGCTGCTGCATGCCCTCAGCGCGGGTCTGCACCTGACTCCGCGGCCCTATGCCGCCCTTGCGCAGCGTCTTGGCCGCGACGAGATCGCGGTGATCGCCCGCATCGCGGTGCTGCTGGCCGCTGGCATCCTGACCCGGCTGGGCGTGATCGTCCGCCACCGCGCGCTTGGCTTCACCGCGAACGCCATGGTGGTCTGGGACGTGCCGGACACCGCCACGCGCGCCGCCGGTCAGGCGCTGGCCGCGCTGCCCGGCGTGACCCTGGCTTATGAACGCCGCCCCGTCGCCGGGGTCTGGCCCTATCGCCTCTACTGCATGATCCATGCCCGCTCCCGCGCCGAAGCCGCCGAGGTTCTGGCCCGTGCCCGCACGCTGCCCGACCTGGTCGGCGTCAACCATCGTGTCCTGTTCTCGACCCGCTGCTTCAAGCAGTCCGGGGCCCGTCTGTCGGAGGCTGCCTGATGCGCACCACCCTGCCCCCCGAGGCGCTTGACGCCACCGATCGCCTCTTGATCAACCGCCTGCAGGATGGCCTGCCGCTGGCGCACGCCCCCTTTGCCGCCGTCGCGCGCGAGGCGGGGCTGAGCGAGGCCGATGTCGTCGCCCGCATCGCCCAGCTGCGCGAGATCGGGGCGATCACCCGCTTCGGCCCCTTCCTCGACGCCGAGGCGATGGGCGGGGCCTTCTGCCTTTGCGCCATGGCGGTGCCGGAAGGCCGCTTCGACGAGGTCATGACTTTGGTCAATGCCCATCCCGAGGTCGCGCATAATTATGAACGCCTGCACCGGCTGAACATGTGGTTCGTCCTGGCTTGCGAAAAGCCGGACCAGATCGCGGAAGCGGCGGCGCGGATCGAGGCGGAGACGGGGCTGACGGTCCTGCGCTTTCCGAAACGACGCGAGTTTTTCATCGGCTTCCGGGTAGAGGCATGACGCTTGATGCGACCGATCGGCGGATACTGAAGGCGACGGCTTCCGGCCTGCCGCTGACTCCGAACCCGTTCGAGGAGGTGGCGCGCTGGCTGTTCCTGCCGGAGAACGAGGTCATCGCCCGGATGCAGGCGATGCAGGAGGACGGCGTGATCCGCCGCGTGGCGCTGGCGCCCAACCATTATGCGCTGGGGTTGGCCGCGAACGGGATGAGCGTCTGGGACCTGGACGATGCGCAAGCCGGGGAATTGGGCGCGCGGGTCGGTGCGCTGTCCTTCGTCTCGCATTGCTACCTGAGGCCCCGCGCCCTGCCCGACTGGCCCTACAACCTCTTTGCCATGCTGCATGGCCGGACCCGCGAGGAGGTGGAGGCGAAGCGCGCCGAGGTCGCCGCCCTGCTCGGGCCCGCCTGCCGGTCAAACGACATTCTCTATTCCACCCGCATCCTGAAGAAGACCGGGATGCGCCTCGCCGGAGAAGGCTGATGTTCCGCCTGACGCAATACATGCGCGAGCTTGTCCACCCCACCCCGGTCCGCCGCCGGTCGGGGCCGGTGAAGCCGGTGGTGATCTGGAACCTGACCCGGACCTGCAACCTGCGCTGCCGCCACTGCTACACCACCAGCGCCGACGTGCCGTTTCCGGGCGAGTTGAGCCATGAGCAGGCGATGGGGGTGCTGGACGATCTGGCGGGTTTCGGCATTCCGGCGCTGATCCTGTCGGGTGGCGAGCCCCTGTCGCGCTTCGATTTTTTTCCCTTGGCCGAACGGGCGCGCGAACTGGGCTTCCGGCATCTGTCGCTGTCGACCAACGGCACCAAGGTCGCCGAGAACATCAACCGGCTCGCCGATCTCTCCTTCGACTATGTCGGCATCTCGCTCGACGGGATCGGGCAGATGAACGACTGGTTCCGGGGTGTCGACGGGGCCTTCGACGCCGCCTTGGCAGGGGTGCGGGCCTGCAAGGCGAAGGGCGTGAAGGTGGGCCTGCGCTTTACCATCACCGAGGACAATGCCGACATGCTGCCCGCGATGATCGACCTGTGCGATGCGGAAGGCGTGGACAAGTTCTACCTTTCCCATCTCGTCTATGCTGGTCGCGGCAACAAAAACCGGGGCGAGGATACCGAACGCGCCCGGACCCGGAAGGCGATGTCCCTGCTGATCGACCGGGCCTGGGTTGCCGTGGCCGAGGATCAGCCGCTGGAGATCGTGACCGGCAACAACGACGCCGACGCGGTCTGGTTCCTGCGCTGGGTCAAGCGCAACTTCCCCGCGCCGCGCGCCGCCCATGTCGCGCAGCATCTGGAGGCCTGGGGCGGGAATTCCAGCGGCCTGGGCGTCGCCAACATCGACCCGCAGGGCAGGGTTCACCCGGATACCTACTGGTCGGACTACACGGTGGGCAGCGTCAAGGACACGCCGTTCAGCACGCTCTGGACCGGGTCCGACCCGATGCTTGCCACGCTACGCCAGCGCCCCCGCCCGCTGAAGGGCCGCTGCGGTGTTTGTGCCTTCAAAGACATCTGCGGCGGCAATACCCGCATCCGTGCGCTGCAAGTCACCGGCGATCCCTGGGCGGAAGACCCCGCCTGCTACCTGACCAATGCCGAGATCGGGGTTGACGAGGCCGACCGCATCGCCGTCACCCCCTTCCGGGGAAAGAGCCATGATCCCGAGCATCGTTTCCTTTAGCCTGCTGGCGCTTTTCGCCGCCCCCGCCTTTGCCGAAGCCGATGGCGCGGCGATCTATGCCGATCTCTGCGCCTCGTGCCATGCGGAAACCCGGCTGGGCGGCAAGGGCCCGGCGCTGATCCCGGAAAGCCTGGGGCGGCTCAAGGGCGACAAGCTGGCCGCCATCATCGCCGAGGGCCGGGCGATGACCCAGATGCCCGCGTTCAGGGACACGCTGACACCGAAAGACATCGCAGCCGTGGCCGAATACATCAGCCAGCCGCTCGTCGCCCCGGTCTGGGGCGAGGCCGAGATCACCGCCTCGCTCTCCTTGCGTGACGACTACATCCCCGCCGCCGCGCCGGTCTTCACCGCCGATCCGATGAACATCACGCTGGTCGTGGAAACCGGCGACAGCCATATCTCGGTGCTGGACGGCGATACGTTCGACGTGCTCGACCGTTTCGAAACCCCCTTCGCCGTCCATGGTGGCCCGAAGTTTTCCTCCGACGGGCGCTATGTCTTCGTCATGTCGCGCGATGGTTGGGTGCAGAAATACGACATCTGGTCGCTGCATGAGGTCGGCCGGGTCCGCGCGGGCCTGAACAGCCGCAACATCGCGATAAGCTCGGATGGCAAATATCTCGCCGTCGCCAACTACCTGCCGAACACGCTGACCATCCTGAACGCCGCCGACCTAACCGTCGCCAAGGTCTTCGATGTCAAGGGCCGCAGCGGCGACCCCAGCCGCGTCTCCGCCGTCTATCAGGCCCCGGAACGTGGCACTTTCGTCCTGGCGCTGAAGGACGTGCCGGAAATCTGGGAAGTGGCCTTCACCGAAGACGGCGGCCCCTATACCGAAGGCCTCGTCCATTCCAACGAGAACGGCATGGAAGAGGCGCTTGGCGTGGAACGCGGCCTCTTCGCCCGCCGCCGGATCGAGACCTCCGCGCCCCTGGACGATTTCTTCTTCTCGCCCGACTACCGCGAGCTGATCGGCGCCAACCGCGAGGGCGAGACCGGCGTCGTCGTCAACCTCGACGTCGGGCGCGAGATCGCCAGCCTGCCCCTGCCCGGCATGCCGCATCTCGGATCGGGAATCAGTTGGGACCGGACCGGCCACCGCGTCGTCGCCATCCCGCATCTGAACGAAGGTCGGATCTCGGTCATCGACATGGAGGACTGGAGCCTGATCAAGACCATCGAAACCTCCGGCCCCGGCTTCTTTCTGCGCAGCCATGACGGCACGCCCTACCTTTGGGCCGATGTCTTCACCGGCGACCACAAGGGCGAGATGCACATTATCGACAAGCAGTCGCTGGAGGTGGTGAAGGTGCTGAAGCCGGAACCCGGCAAGACCGTCGCCCATACCGAATTCACCCGCGACGGCAGATATGCCCTAGTCTCGATCTGGGAAATGGACGGGGCGGTCATCGTCTACGACGCCGCGACCTTCAGGGAAATCAAACGCTTGCCAATGGTGAAGCCCTCAGGAAAATACAATGTCTGGAACAAGATCACCTTCGAGGACGGCACCAGCCACTAGGCCGTCCTGGCGGCTCATGGCCCTGCTCTGGCCTTTCGCCACGGCGGCCGTGGCGATCAACCTGTTCCTTCTCGGGCTGATCGGCCTTGCCATCGGCCTCCCTTCGATCCACCCGCTGACGGCGCTCTGGCTTTCGGCTCCCTTGGGCCCGCCCGCCACCTGGGTCGCGGCGCGCTGGGTTGCCGGGCTGATCGCCGAAGCCGAGCACGCCTGAAACAAGCCGCCACGGCGACCTCTGCCCTCCCCGATCGGCGCTCGTCGCACAGGCGTGCAAGAAATTTGACGGTTTCACGACAGAATTTTTCGTCACGACGGCCCGGATCTGGCAAATATAGTAGCAATTGCAGGCCGTCAGGCTATTGTGCACCGCGCGAAAAGACGCCCAAACCTGTGCAAAGCGGTCAGAGACCTTGCCCAAACCGAAGAACAAGCCGAAGAAACCCTCGGTCAGCGCCAGCAAGGTGGCCGAACTGGCGGGCGTGTCGCGCTCGGCCGTGTCGCGCACGTTCACCGACGGGGCAAGCGTTTCGGCGGACACACGCGCCCGCGTTATGGCTGCGGCCGAGAAGCTGGGCTATCACGTCAACCACCTGGCGCGCGGGCTGATCCATCACCGTTCGGGCATCGTCTGCCTGATCGTGGCCGAGCTTCAGACCCCGTTCCAGTCCAGCTTTGTCGAGGTGCTGACCCATCAGCTTCAGGCCAAGGGCAAGGTGGTGATGGTACTGAACACCTCGGGCGTGGCGGCGAATGTTGAGGCGGCCCTTCGCCAGACGTTGAACTACCGGGCGGATGCGACGGTCGTCCTTTCCGGCGCGCCACCGCTGTCGCTGATCGAGACCTGCATCGACAATGGCCAGCGGATGATCCTGATCAACCGCGCCGATGCCCGCAAGGGCGCGCATATCGTCCTGATCGAGAACGAGATCGCGGCGGCGGAAGCCTGTTTCATGCTGCGCCGCGCGGGGTGCAAGCGGCTCGCGGTCGTGTCTTCGACCGCCGGGACACCCAGCATTGTGGCGCGGGAAGAGGCTTTCGTGGCCGCGGCCCGGGAGGCAGGGGTCGAGGCCGTGGTCAGCCGCGCCGGGCCGACCGGATACGCCGCCGGGGCCGAAAGCGCGCGGCAGCTTCTTGCGGGATCAAAGCGCCCGGACGGGGTCTTCTGCGCGACGGACCTGCTGGCTTTGGGCTTTCTCGATGCGGCGCGGATCGAATTCAAGCTCAGCCTGCCGCAGGATCTTTGCGTGGTGGGCTTTGATGACATCAATGCGGCGGGCTGGCTGGGCTATGACCTGACCACCTTCCGCCAGCCGCTGCCGGAAATCGCGGCCCATATCGCCGCGGTGCTGGACGAGGATGAGCCGGAAGAGCTGCAGATCCGCCGCTTTCCCGCGCAGGTGATCTGGCGCAAGACGGTGCGGCCTTAGCTTATCGTCAGGGCCTTGAGGTCGATGCTGAAATCGCCATTTGGCAGGCGGTGCAGATAGCCGTCGAGAATGCGCAGCAGCGCTGCGAAGCGGCTGGCAAGGCTGTCTCCTGTCAGGTCCGGTATCTCGGCACAGAGAAGGCGGTAGAACGCCAACCGCTCGGCCGCAACGAAAGGTTCGGCCAAGACGCCGGCCTTGCGCAGCCGATACCAATCCTCGGCAAGATGGCGCAGCGGCAGGTCGGGGGTTTCGACCTCGATCCCCAGAATGCCCGCCAGATCGGCCATCCGCGCCCGACTGGCGAAATCGGCCATCTCGGCGGGCCATTCGCGCGCCATGTAACGGTCCCGCACAAGACCGGTCAGATGCCTGTCCAGAAAGGCGCCATGGTCGGGCGCATGGGCAGCGAAGGGCGCTGGCTGACCCAGCCACCCGGCCTCGGAGAGATAGGCGGAATAGGCACGGTCATGGCCGGGGATGTCGCACAATGACAGCGTGCGGATGCGCGCCTGGTTGTCCGCAAGGTCCAGCATCTTCATCGCGGGCGCGAAACCGACCGGCGAGGGCACGGCGATGTTGAAGAAGCCCTCGGCACCCGTGCCATGGCGGGCCGTGTCATTCACATGCAGATGGCCCGAGAAATGCAGCCTTACCCCGGTGGCGGCAAAGGCCTGCGCGATATCTTCCGGCGGGATGCGCCGGGCAAGACCCGTCGCGCCGAAGAGCGCGATTTCCCCGGCGCCCGTCCCGCCCAGAACGTCGGTCGGCGGATAATGCGAGAAGGCAACCAGGTGCTTTCCTGCCGCCCGCGCCCGCGCCGCGACATCCGCCATCCAGCCCAGCAGATACGGTCGCTGGTCGATCACCGCCGACCAGCCGCCATCGGTGGCATCGTGGAAGGAAGAGGCTTGCGAGAAATCCCGTGCGCCGTCACGCGGGATGCAGACATTGGCGTCGAGGGACAGGATCCAGAGGCCGGGTTCCGGCTCGACCAGATAGGAGGCGTCGATCATCTGGCAGCGCGCCGATCCGTCGGGGCTGCGGGCCTCATAGCTGCGCGCGGCCCAGTCGGGATCCTGACCGAAGGGCGTTTCCCAATGCAGGTCGGCGGGATCGGGCCAATAGGCCAAGGCTCGCATCTTCTCCAGCGCATCCTGCGTGCCCAGCGTCGCCGCCTCGGGGCAGGTGTCGCTGCGCAAGGGCACGCTTTCGCCGCTGATGCCAATGAAATTCTTGTCCTGCGCCCGCCCGGCCAGGGCGAAAAGATCGTGATTGCCGGGAGTCGCCAGAACACGCAGCCCGTAACGGTCGCGGAAGGCCGCGATCACATGCAGCGCGGCCCTTATGTTCGGCGCCTGCCCGTCATCGGTCAGGTCGCCCACCAGCAGCGCCAGGCGCGCGCCTTTGTCCACCGCCCGTTGCAGGGCCGCGTGAAAGGCGGGCAGGCTTTCGTTGAAGACACGGGTCGAGGCCGCCGTATCGGCCCAGGTGCGGATCGCGCGCCCAAGACCGCTGTCGCGGGGCGACCAGTCGCAGTCATGGACATGGGGATCGGCGATGACAGCGATACGCGTCACTCGGCTGCCTCGTGATGGGTCTCAACCAGGCGGACCCAGCCCACCGTGCGCTCGGCCGCAGCGATCAGCATGGGTTTCGGCGTCTCATGCCATTCGTCGGGGCGAAGCTCACGCTTTTCGCGGATGTGGTCGATCGCGGCAAGCAGCGTCGGGAACTCGGCCGGGACATGCAGATGCAGGAACAGGGCCGCAAGGATAACCGAGCGCGACCTTCCGGCCCGGCAGTTCACCAGCAGGTTGCCGCGCTCGCGGAACGGGTAGCTGGCCTTTTCCGGCAGCACCTGATCCAGCGCCCCGCGCAACTGGTAATAGCCCGCCAGCATCATCGTGTCGGGATTTCCCGGCCCGTCGACGATGCCAAGCTTGTAATAGCGGATCGGTGCGGGGCCATAATCGACGCGGCTGTCATGCGACACCTCGTCCGGCGTGGCGACATAGTTGAAATCCAGGTTCACGGCACAATTCAGCACCGTGCTGATTCCCTTGGCGCGCAGAAGCGGCACGTCCGAGGCCCCCTCGCGGCCGCCGACATAAAGGTCAACGCCATAGCCCGGCAGGTTTTCATAGACCCGGCTGATCGGCGGGCGGTCATAGTGCCGGGCCATCAGGCGGTCCTTGCCAGGTGTTGCGGTCCGGCCAGAAGATCCGGGCCATCGAGAAGCGGAATGCCGCAGGCGCGCGACAGGATCGCGGCGACATCCGGCGTAGCGGCCAGAACGGGCGCGCCTTCGGTAAGGCCCCCCAGCGAAAGGAAGGGACCGGTCACCCCGCCCGCTTCGCGCACCAAGAGAAGGCCGGCGAGACAATCCCAGGAATTCATGTGCAACTCGGCATAGCCGTCGCTGCGGCCATCGGCGACATATGCAAGACCCAGGGCGCCACAACCGCCACGCCGGACGTTGCTGCCGGCGGCGAGAAGGTCACTGACAGCCGTGATATAGGCGCTGTTCGGCAGCCGGTTGGACCATCCCATCTCAAAGCTGGTGGCGGTGATGTCCTTGCTGCCCGAGACATGGATCGCCTTGTCGTTCAGCGTGGCACCGCGACCAAGGCGGGCGAAGTACCGGTCGTCGAGGATGGGGTTGGTGATGGCGCCCAACTGGGTCTCGCCATTCGCGACAAAGGCAATTGCGATGCAGAAATGCGGAATGGCGCGGGCAAAATTCGCGGTGCCGTCGATCGGGTCCACCACCCAGGCCTGCGCGCCGGGACTGCCGCCGGTTTCCTCGCCCAGGAAGCCGTCTTCTGGGAAGGCCTGCGCGATCCGCGCCTTCACATGCGCCTCGACCTGGCCATCGGTCTCGGTCAGGTAATCCTGCGGGCCCTTCATGCCGATGGGCTGGCCGACCTGACGGGAAAAACCTGCCGAGGCCAGGGCAGAGGCGGTGGCGATCAGGTCGCGCAGGAAGGTTTCGCGGCGATCAAGGGCTTCAGGGTCAAGTGTCATTGGATCATCCTTGGATGCCGCTGTGATGGCAAGTTTTGCACAGGAGTGCAACGAGGTTGTGACGGGCTTTCATGCGACCTTTGTCCCCGGGCGCGGCCGGTCGAGATCTCATCGGCGATGGTGCACAGCGTCGGGTAATCGGCGCCGCCGCGCAGGGCGAGATAGCCGGGATGGTGATGGGCGGGGGCGTCCTCGGGACATTTGCCCAGGTGAAAGGGCAGGTAGCGCCCCCCTGCCTGTTCGACGATCAGCTTCCCTGCGGTCACATCCCAGGGGTTGACCCCAAATCCCGCAGCCGCATCAGCCCAGCCCGCCGCCACATGGGCAAGCGACAGGGCCGCGCTGCTGGGGCGACGCAGGGTGGCGACCGTCTCGATCAGGCGGCCCAGCCGCGCCAAAGACAGTTCCTTGCCATCCAGCCGGAAGTCGCGCGTGACGGGATAGCCGCAGATCAGCGTGGCGTTTTCCTCGGGCGATGCGTTTGCCGAGATCAGCGGCTTGCCGTTAAGCCAGGCACCCTCGGCATTGGCCGAGAAGAGGTCATCCGCCACCGGATCATAGATCGCCCCGGCAACCACCTGACCATCCACCACGGCACCGACCGAGATGCACCAGAAGGCGATGCCGCAGGCGAAATTCGATGTGCCGTCAATGGGGTCAACGAACCATTGCACCGCGCCATCCCCGGTCGAACCGCCCTCTTCCCCCATGAAGGCGGAATCCGGCACGTCGTGGAAGATCGTCTCGCGGATCATCGCCTCGGCGCGGCGGTCGTGGATGGTGACCGGGTCGTGGCGGTCCAGCTTGAAATCCACCGTCATCTGGCCCCGGAAGGCTGCCACCAGTTCGGCGGCCGGACGGCAGGCTGCGCGTATGGCCGCGGTCAGGATGTGATCGGTCATCTTGCTTCTCATGTTCAGGGTCGGCGGGCCGTGTGGAGCGACCCGCCGAAAGCGCTGGGAGGTGTCAGCGCTGGTAAGTGACGCGCCAGAAATCCTGCCAGTCCTGGCGGGACTCCCAGTCTTCCAGCCCGGTGGAGGGGTCATAGGCCAGAACCTCGTCCAGATGCGCGGCGATGCCCGAGGGTTCATCGGCTGGCAGACCGACCGACCTGTTGGACGAGACCTTGCCATCCGCCGCCTGCGGCGCGATGCCTTCGGCGGTCAGGGCGTAATGGACAAAGAGCTTGGCCGCATTCGGGCTGTCGGTGCCTTTGACGATCAGGCCGACCGTGCCGCTGGAAAAGCCGATGATCGGGTCTACGCCGGAACACAGACCCAGGGTAAAGCCCGCGCCGGCATTGTCACGGAACTTGGCGGCCGAAACGAGGCCGATGAAGGGCTCGGTCTGGCCTGGGGCAGCAACCGCCTCGGCGGCGGCGCTGTCGCTGTCGGTCAGAAGCGGGCTGTTGGCGGCAAGCGCCGCAACGAAGGCTTCGGTCGCACTGTCATAGCTGGTCTCCAGCTTCTTGCCGTAATGGGCCTCATAGGCGGCGGCCACCTTGTCATCCGCATGGCTGCGCATCTGATTGAACCAGTCGGTGTAGGACGGTTTGCCCAGCGGGTCCTGCATCGAGACCTTGCCCTTCCAGTCGGCATCGGTCAGCTGCCAGATGTTGGTGATCGGGCATTTGTCGAAAAGGGCGGTGTTATAGGCCAGGATATTCGGGCTGGTAACGATCAGCAGCGGATTCTGCGCCATGGGCGCGATATCGGCGGCCAGATCCGGCGGCACCCAGCTTTCGGCAAATCCGCCGGGAAGAAGCTGGCCGATGGCGGCGGGCACGTCCGAGATGAAGGACACATCGGTCTGCACATTGCCCGACTGCACCTCGCGGATGACGGTTTCCAGCTGCGCGGTGGCCTTGCTCTTGATGCCCTCGGCCTTCAGCCCGTATTTCGCCGCGAAGGCATCGGCCATTTCGGTGATCTTGCCGGTCGAGTCATAGACGGTCAGTGGCGGCTCGGATTTCGCGGCCTCGATCAGCGCGTCCAGATTGAAGTCTTCGGCTTGTGCCGCACCCAGCCCGATGAACAGGGCCAGCGCAGAAGTGATGGTCTTTTTCATTCTCATTCCTCCCTCTTTCCTGTGGCCGGGCCCGGCGTCCCTCCCCGGACGGCGGGCGCCGATGGTTTCAGCGGTTCAGTTCCGTCATCCAGATGTCCTGCCAGTCCTGCCGGTGCTCCAGATCGGATTCCGAGCTGGCGGTGTTCCAGACCATCAGCTCACCCAGATGCGCGCCGATGCCCGAGGCTTCGTCGGCAGGCAGGCCGATGCGCGGATCGGCGGGGATCTTGCCGTCCACGCTTTGCGCGGCGATGCCTTCTTCGGTCAGCAGGTAGTGGATGAACAGCTTGGCGGTGTTCGGCGCGGGCGTGTCCTTGGCGATGACGCCCAGCCCGGGGTAAAGCCAACCCGCAAAGGGCTGCATGCCGCTACAGATCGCCAGCTTATAGCCCTTGTCGGCATTGTCGCGAAACTTGGCGGCCGAAAGCATGCCGAAGAAGGGCTTCTCCTGCCCCGGCACGCCGATCGCGTCCGAGACGCCGGAACTGTCGGCGACAAGTGGGCCGTTGGCGGCAAAGGCGCGGACCCAGGCGTCGGTGGCGCTGTCGCCCTCGAAGGGCTTGCCGTAATGCGCCTCATAGGCGGCGGCCATCTCATCGTCGTGTTGCTCGGCCAGCTGGTTGAACCAGTCGGCATACATTGGCTTTTCCAGCGGATCCATGATCGCGACCAGCCGTGCAAACTCCGGGTCCACCAGCTGCCAGACATTAGTGACCGGGCATGTGTCTTGCGCTTCGGAATTGTAGGCCCAGACATGCGGATCGCTGACCACGACAAGCGGATCGCGGGCGCTTTCGGCCAGATGCGGGGCGATGTCGCCGGGAACCCAGCTTTCCACCACGCCCTGCGCGACCAGGTCGGTGACGATGACCGCGACATCCGACGCCAGCGAGACCGATCCGGTGATACTGCCTGCCTGATGTTCGCGGATCAGAAGATCGACCTGACCTGCCTCGTTCACCTTCTTGCCGGTGACGTTCAGGCCGTATTTGGCGTTGAAGGCCTCGGCCGTCTCGACGATCTTCCCGGTCACGGCATAGACCGTGGTCGGCGGTTCGCCCTTTGCCGCCTCGACCAGCGCGTCAAGGTCGAAATCCTGGGCCATAGCCGATCCGGCGATAAGACCGGCGGCAACCGTCGTCAGTAGTCCCTTCATCCATTCCTCCCGTTTTCTCTTGTGTCCCGCACCACCTGCACGCCCTCCTCGGCGCGCAGAAGGGCGGTGTCGGCCGTGGTCAGCCGGTTTCCTTCCGTGTCAAAGACATGCAGCGAGGTGGGGCGGGCGTGCAGCCAGACCCTTTCCCCCCCGCGCAGGGCCGGGCTGGCGGTCGTGGTCAGAAAGACCACCCGGCCCTCGATCATCAGCTCGATGATCCAGCTGCCGCCGGTGGGCAGGATGCCGGTGACCTGGGCCGCCTTTGAGAAATGCCCCGGCGGGATCGCCGCTTCGGTCATGGCGATCTGCAGGGCTTCGGGCCGGATGCCGACCGAGCCGATGGGCAGACCCTCGCCAAGGCGCGCCTTCAGCCAGGACGCCAGGCTGCGATCCAAGGCGCCCGTCCCGGCGGTGTCGATGATGTTGATCGGCGGGCTGCCGACGAACTCGGCGACAAAACGGTTGGCCGGGCGGTCGTAGATGTCGTTCGGGTGGCCGATCTGTTGCAGCGTCCCCTCATTCATCACCGCGATCTGGGTGGCGAGGGTCATGGCCTCCCATTGGTCATGGGTTACGAAGACGATGGTGGTACCAAACTCTGCATGGATGCGCTTCAGCTCGGTCCGCATTTCCAGGCGGAGCCTTGCGTCCAAGTTGGAGAGCGGTTCGTCCAAGAGAAGCACGCTGGGGTTCACCGCCAGCATCCGGGCCAGCGCCACCCGCTGCTGCTGCCCGCCGGACAGCTGGCTGGGATAACGCTTGCGGTATTTCTCGATATCCAGCGCCTTCATGACCTTGGCGACCCGGTCTTCGCGCTCGGTTTTCGCGACCTTGCGCAGGCGCAGGCCGAAATCAACATTCCGCTCGATCGTCAGATGCGGCCAGAGCGCATAGGATTGAAAGACCAGCCCCATGCCGCGCTTCTCTGGCCCGACGAACTGGCCGCTGGCCGGGCAGTCGATGACCTGGTCGCCCACCTCGATCCGGCCTCCGGTCAGATTCTCGAGCCCCGCGATCATGCGAAGGGTGGTTGTCTTGCCACAGCCCGACGGGCCGAGAAGGCACATGAACTCGCCATTGCCGATGTGAAGGTCCAGGTCGCTGACGGCATTCGGCGCGCCGCCGCCATAGGATTTCCGGACATTGCTCAGGGTGATGTCGGGCATCAGGTTCCAAGTCCTTCGGCAAGATTGGTGCGGGTCAGGCGCTGCGCCAGCACGGTGCCGCCATAGGCAAGGCCGGCGATGATCAGCACCACGGCGTTGGCCGCCTGGGTGTAGTTGTAATCGACCAGCCGCAGCGAGAAGGTGGTCAGCACGTCGGTGGCGGGCACGGCGAGGATGACGAACAGGGACAGCCCCTTGATGCCCGAGATGAAGGGCAGAAGGATCCCGGTGACCAGCGACCCCTTCTGGATCGGGATCACCACCCAGGCCATCCGCCGCAGCCACCCGGCGCCGACGATCTGCGCCGCCTCCTCGGGATCCTTGCCCAGCTGCATCATGGCCGAGATCCCGGCGCGCGAGGCATAGGGCATCTGATCGGCCATCAGGGCCAGGATCAGGATCAGCGTGGTGCCGTACAGCGCAGGCACAGGCCCCCGGGCGACGGCGAAGAGCGACAGATAGGCGGCGGCGAAGGCGATGCCGGGGACGAGGTAGGGCATGAAGGTCACCTGCCGCAGGAAGACCGATAGCGGGCGCCAGGGGCTGCGGACCACGACATAGCCGGTCAGGATCCCGAGGAGGCCCGAGCAGATCGACGCCGTGCCGACGATGGTGATCGTGTTCCAGGCCGCCTGCCACAGATCGGGGCTGAGCAGGATGCCGGTGCGCATGGCGACGGTGGGCAGGTCGGTGCCGATCCAGAAATCCAGCGTGAAATTGGACCAGGCGAAGTTGCCGGGCTGGCGCATCACGGTGGAGAGCGCCAGGGTCAGCAGCGGCAGCATGACGCTGATCACGAAGATCGCGGTGGCGAAGCCACTGGCCGGGATCCGCCAGGATTTCAGCCGCGACTGGCGGTTCATCGAGCCTTTCGATCCGACGGTGACGAAGCGCCGCGCCTCCCGCGCCAGGTAGGCATCGACCAGGATCGCGATCATCCCGATCAGCATGATGGCGCCCGCCAGCACCCCCGCCACGCCAGTCTGGCGCGAGCTGATCGAGCGGTAGAGCGAGGTCGCCAGCACGTCGAAATTCACGGGCAGGCCCAGCACATAGGGCACGCCGAACTCGCCCAGGCATTTGGCGAAGATTAGGACGACCGCCGACATCAGCGCCGGGCGCATCAGCGGCAGGATGACCTGCCAGGCGACGGTCCGGCCCGAGGCGCCCAGGATGCGGGCCGAATCCTCAAGCTGGCTGTCAAACCGCTTCAGCGCCGATCCGAACAGCAGGATCACGAAGGGCGTGTAATGCAACGCCAGGATGACGGTGATCGGAAACTGCCCATAGGCCAGCCAGTCTGGCGGACTGAATCCCATGCTCTCCAGCCAGCCGGGCTGACCGCCGATGGTGCGGTTCTTGAACAGCGTTGTCCAGGCCAGGGCGAAGGTCCAGGCGGGCAGCATGTAGGGCACGATGAGGGCGGTGGCGAACCAGCGGCGGCCGAACATGTCGGTCCGCGCGATCAGCCAGGCCAGAACGCCACCGACGACCAGCGAGATGACGATGGCGCCGAAGCCGACCTTCAGCGTGTTCATCAAGGGCACCCAGAACAGGTTCTGCGCGACGGGCGAGGTGAAGGCCCGGGCCAGATAGTACAGCGTCAGCCCGCCTTCGCCGGCCTTGGTGCGGCGTTCGTCGCCGAACTGCACCGTGATCGCATCGGCCAGGATCGAGATGATCGGGACGAGGATCAGATACAGGAACAGCGCCGCCATCAGCAGGCCGATCAGCGTCACCGGCTCTCGCAGCGCCAGACGCAACCGATAGCGCAGGCTGCTGCCGCCGGACATGCGATCTGGATCAGCGGCTTGCATGGCAAGCCGAAGCCCCCGCCATGGCGGCGGGAAAAGTGCGACCGGACAAGTTGATACTCCCCATTAACCTGCGGCAGGACGGGCCTGCCGGGTGCGCCCCTCCCGGCGCATCGGTCTTTGCTGAGCCTGAAGATTCCCGCTGCCAGCCGTCTTGTCAATAATTTTTTGCACGGCTGTGCATTGATCTTTTACCCTTGCGAAACTGACATGTCCCGCCACGCACTTCCCAGCCTTTGGCGGACCGCGCAGGATATTGTGCAGACGCAGCAATCGAAAGCCGACCTTCCGTGATTGAATTGATCTCGCCCGCCCATCGGGCAGGAGTCATTCTTCCTTGACAGGTCCGTGAAACCTACAACAGGATATGCACAGCAGTGCAGTTCTGCGCGGGTCTGCAAGAACCCTTGGGAGGAGGAAACATGAAACAACAAGGCGCGCTGGCGCTTGCGACATTGGCATGCGCACTTCCGACTGCGGCGTCTGCCGATGAGCTGAACTTGATCTGTGCCGCGGATGTGGTGATCTGCGAACGCCTGACCGAGGAATTCGGCAAGGCCTATCCCGATATCAGCGCCAATATGGTGCGCATGTCCTCGGGCGAAGCCTATGCCAAGATCCGCGCCGAGGCCCGCAATCCCCAGACCGATGTCTGGTGGGGCGGCACGGGTGACCCGCATCTTCAGGCGGCGGCGGACAAGCTGACCACGCCCTACGACTCGCCGATGAAGGCCGAATTGCAGGATTGGGCGCTGTCGCAGGCCGAAGCCTCGGGCGACCGCTCGATCGGGGTCTATTCGGGCGTGCTGGGCTGGGGCTACAACACCGAGATCTTCGCGGCCAAGGGGCTGAAAGAGCCGACCTGCTGGGCCGATCTTCTGGACCCGTCGCTCAAGGGCGAAATCCAGATCGCCGACCCCAATTCCTCGGGCACAGCTTACACGACCCTTGCCACTCTGGTGCAGTTGATGGGCGAGGACGAGGCCTTCGCCTATCTGAAGGCGCTGAACGGAAATGTGGCGCAATACACCAAATCCGGCTCGGCCCCGGTCAAGGCGGCGGCACGGGGCGAGACAGGTCTGGGCATCGTATTCATGCATGACGCGGTCACCCAGTCCGTCGAAGGCTTCCCGATCAAGGTCGTGGCGCCTTGCGAGGGCACCGGCTATGAGATCGGATCGATGTCGCTGATCGAGGGCGCGCCGAACCCGGACCAGGCGAAGATCTTCTACGATTGGGTGCTGCGCGCCGATGTGCAAAGCCTGATGCCCGAGGCCGGTTCTTATCAGATCCCGTCGAACAAGGCGGCTAAAGCCTCGGAACATGCCATCGACCCCTCGACGGTAAAGCTGATCGACTACGACTTCGCCAAATACGGCTCTTCCGAAACGCGGCAGCACCTGCTGTCGCGCTGGGATGCCGAAATCGGCGGCCGGGCGGCCGAA
>Ga0209369_1000491_pt1 | contig 49193 bp, 43 predicted proteins | sample EBPBio142010_DNA_FD_185865 | JGI IMG/M metagenome (GOLD analysis project Ga0209369, IMG submission 185865) | Wastewater treatment Type I Accumulibacter community from EBPR Bioreactor in Madison, WI, USA - Reactor 1_10/4/2010_ DNA (SPAdes)... | ecosystem: Engineered > Bioreactor > EBPR >...
ACAGCAGCTGGGCTACAAGCTGAACCTGGCCAAGATCTACCTCAAGGCCGGGCGCAAGGATGCGGCCAGGCCGCTGGTGGATGAACTGTCTGCCGCCGGGGACAAGTTTCCCGGCCAGGCCGAGGTGGCGGAGTTGAAGAAGGCACTGTGAGAGGCGCCCCTCGGTGTTTGCTGCAACAGGCTGGAGGTTGATCAGTGCCATGAACTTGAAACATGGATCGACGCCCTGGGTGTTCATATTCCTGCTCCAGTGGCTGTGGGCGGGTTGCGCGCTGGCGCAACTGCCCGATGCCGTGCAGCGGGTGAAACCCTCCGTAGTGCTGGTCGGTACCTACAAAGCGACCGACAACCCGCGGTTTCGTTTTGTCGGAACGGGCTTTGTGGTGGGTGATGGCTTGCGTGTCGTGACCAACGCCCATGTCACCAAGGCCGCTGGCGGCCAGGAGGCTGATGCCCCGGCCCTGGTGGTGCAGGTACGCTCAGGCGCAAGCGCCTGGACGCTGCGCCAGGCCAGGGTGCTGGAAAACAACCAGGAGCAGGATCTGGCGCTGCTGCAAATCGACGGGCCTGCGGTTGCCGCGCTCAGCATTGGTGCATCCGACCAGGTGCGCGAAGGGGAAGATTTCGCCTTCATGGGCTTTCCGGTCGGCGGGCTGCTGGGCTTTTCGTCCGTCACCCACCGGGCCATTGTGTCGTCCATTACCACCATGGCCCTGCCCAGCCCGACCAGCCAGCAATTGAGCGAGCGCGCCATCCGCAGCATGCGCTCGGGGCCGCAGCAGGTGTTTCAGCTGGACGCCACAGCCTACCCCGGCAACAGCGGCGGCCCGTTGTTCGATCCCCGTAGCGGTGCCGTGTTTGGCGTCATCAGCATGGTGCTGGTGAAGGGCACGCGCGAATCGGCACTCAGCCAGCCTTCGGGCATTACCTACGCCATTCCAAGCCGCTATGTGTCGGAGATGCTGGCGCGGCATCCATGAGTCATTCCATTTCTAAATCACCCGTGTCGTTGTTGCTTCGCCTTGTCGTGCTACAGCACTGCCTGCGGCTCCGCGCCTAGACACGAATGATTTGGAAGCGGAATCAAATACGGTACTAGCGCCGTGGACGCGCCGGAGCGCGCGGCGCGCCGCCCGCGCGCGGGGGCAGGTGGCGGAAGGTGATGCGGCCCTTGGTCAGGTCGTAGGGCGACATCTCCACCGACACCGCGTCGCCCGCCAGCACGCGGATGCGGTGCTTGCGCATCTTGCCGCCCGAGTAGGCGATGAGCGCGTGGCCGTTGTCGAGGGTCACGCGAAAGCGTGAGTCGGGCAGCACTTCATCGACCTTGCCTTGCATCTCGATCAGTTCTTCCTTGTTGGACATGGGGTTCCTCTTTTTTGTCAGGGGCGAGTGATGGCGGGCGCGACCCATGGCCGGCGCCACCCGCACTCGATGGGGGTCTGTGTGCAATGCACAGAAAACGCATGCGCCGGCAACCCCGGCGCGGGATGGGCGATGGCGCATCGCCCGTGCAAGACGCCGGTATGCAACGCTGGCATCTACTGGTAAGGCCGCTGCGGCCGGGCATGCTGCCCCGGACTGCGGGTGGGCAGGGTGCCCAGCGCGGCGGTGATGTGTGCGGGACTGGCCTGCACAGGCTGTGCTGACGAAGCGCGTGCCCGGCAGCAAAGGGGCGCAGTCTAGTGCGTAATGGACTTTTGTGCTGGCGCCAAGGTCATTGGCCCTGCCGCGGGCTGTGGCATGGCGCTGGCCATGTCTTGGTGCAGGGTGTGGCGTTTGGGCCTACGGTTGAAAAGGCCTGCAGGTGTTTTACAGCAAACGCTCGACGCTATCGTTCTTGTGGTTTCAAAGCGCCTTGCGCAGCGTCAGGTTGATGCGGCACTGGCCCGTGGCCGGGTGCTCGCCCGGCGCCACGGGCAGAACGCCATGAAAGCGCAGCCTGTCCACGCCGCCCCAGACCAGTACGTCACCATGCCGCAGAGGCACGCGCAGTGCGCGTTCTGAGCGCGTGGCGCCGCCCCACAGAAAGACGGCCGGCAGGCCCAGCGATACCGAGACGATGGGCGCGGCCAGGTCGCGCTCGTCGCGGTCCTGGTGCAGCGACATGCGCGCGCCCGGCGCGTAGCGGTTGATCAGGCAGGCGTCGGGCAGGAAGGGCGCAAACCCCGCCTGCCGCGCAGCATCCTGCGCCAGTCGCATGAAGGCCGCGGGCATGGCCGGCCAGGGCCGGCCGCTCACCGGGTCGCGCTCCGCGTAGCGGTAGCCGCGCCGGTCACTGACCCAGGACAAAGGCCCGCAGCCCGTCATGGCCACCGACATGGCCTGGCCGCCCGGGGTGAGCATGTGACGCCAGGGCGCCTGCGCGGCGACCTGTTGCACGCCCTGCACCAGGGCGTCGGCCTGGGCCAGCGCAAAGCCGCGCAGCAGCACCGCTTGCGTGCCCAGGGGCAGGGCCGTAGGCTGGGCGCTGTCGTCGGCAAACAGGTCGTCGAGGGGTTGATGGGGCATGGCAGGAGTTTGAGCCAAAATGCCGTGTAGCGCTTATCCATCAAGCGCAAACAGCTATTTTTTTAAGAGTGAGGAGACGGCAATGAATATCGCCCAACTGCTGCAGCGCAGCGCCCTGGTGCATGGCGACCGCCCGGCGGTGCTGGCCGGCGCGCGCCTGCTGCACGACTACCGTGGCCTGGTGGCGCGCGTGGCGGCGCTGGCCGGGCATTTGCGCCAGCGTTGCGGTGTGCAGCCGGGCGAGCGCGTGGCCATCTACTCGGCCAACTGCCCCGAGTACCTGGAGGCGCTGCATGCCATCTATTGGTGTGGCGCGGTGTCGGTGCCCGTCAACTACAAGCTGCATGCGCGCGAGCTGGCCCATGTGCTGGGCGACAGCGGCGCGCGCGTGGTCTGTGTGTCGGCCGAGCTGCGCGATGCAGCGTTTGCCGCCGGCGCCGACCCCGCCGCCCTGCAGGTGCTGGGCGGCCCCGGCTGGAGCCAGGCGGCGCAGGGCGCGCCGCTGGCGATGGAGGAGCGCACGCCTGAGGATCTGGCCTCGCTGTTCTACACCTCGGGCACCACCGGCCGGCCCAAGGGCGTGATGCAGACGCAGCGCAACCTGCTGGCCATGACCATGGCCTATTTCACCGACGTGGACGATGTGCACCCGGATGACGCCATGGTCTATGCCGCGCCCATGTCGCATGGCGCCGGCCTGTATAACTACGCCCACATGCTGCGCGGGGCGCGCCATGTGCTGCCCGAATCGGGCGGTTTCGACCCGGCCGAGCTGGCGCAGCTGGCCGCCGACGTGGGCCGGCTGTCGCTGTTTGCCGCGCCCACCATGGTGCACCGGCTGGTCGAGCACTTGCGCGCCACGGGCGGCGACGGCAGCGGCTTCAAGACCATCGTCTACGGCGGCGGCCCGATGTATGTGGATGACCTGCGCCGCGCGCTGGACACCATGGGCCAGAAGTTCGTGCAGATCTACGGCCAGGGCGAATGCCCCATGACCATCACCGCCCTGGCGCGCGAGCATTTGATGGACACCCGGCACCCGCGTTGGGAGCAGCGCATCGCCTCGGTGGGCGTGGCGCACGCCTGCGTGGAGGTGCGCGTGGCCGACGCCAATGACGAGCCTGTGCCCCAGGGCGAGCTGGGCGAGGTGCTGGTGCGCGGCGACACGGTCATGGCCGGCTACTGGAACAACCCCGAGGCCACGGCGCAGACGCTGCGCGGCGGCTGGCTGCACACGGGCGATGTCGGCAGCCTGGATGCCGACGGTTTTCTGACGCTGCAGGGCCGCAGCAAGGACGTGATCATCTCCGGTGGCTCCAACATCTACCCGCGCGAGGTGGAGGAGGTGCTGCTCCTGCACCCGCGCGTGAGCGAGGCGGCGGTGGTGGGCAAGCAGGACGCCGAATGGGGCGAGGTGGTGATCGCCTTTCTGGTGGCCGATGGCGCGCCCGTGCCCGACGATGAACTGGACGCCCTGTGCCTGGAGCACATCGCGCGCTTCAAGCGCCCCAAGCAATACCGCTGGGTGCCGGCCCTGCCCAAGAACAGCTACGGCAAGGTGCTCAAGACCGAGCTGCGCGCCTGGCTGTAACCATGGCGCGGCTGGGCGCTATGCGTGGCCGGCTGGCGTGATCTCGGCCCATGCGGGAATATCGACCCCATGCGCCGCATCCCATGGCGCATGACCGTCATTGAGAGGACATATATGGCCACCTATACCGTCAAGCTTCTCGCCAAAGAGCCCGTGGCCCAGGGCACCATGGCCTTCCACCTGGAAAGGCCGGCGGGGTTCGAGTTTCGCGCCGGCCAGGCGTTCGAGATCATCCTGCCCGGCGGCCCCGAGGGCGAGGACGGCAGCCACGCCTTCTCCATCGTCACCGCGCCGCACGAGGCCGAGCTGATGTTCGCCACGCGCATGCGCGACAGCCGGTTCAAGCGCGCCCTGGGTGCGCTGCCGCTGGGGGCCGAGCTCAACATCGACGGGCCGTTTGGCTCGTTGACCCTGCACAAGAACCCCGCGCGCGCAGCGGTATTGATAGCGGGGGGCATCGGCATCACACCCTTCATGAGCATGCTACGCAGCGCCGCCGAGCAGCAGTCGCAGCACAAGCTGGTGCTGCTGTACTCCAACCGCCGCCCCGAGGACACGGCCTTCCTGGCCGAACTGCAGGCGCTGGTCAAGCGCAACCCCAGGTTCCACCTGATGGCCACCATGACCGACATGGGCCATTCGCAGCAGCCCTGGGAGGGCAGCACGGGCATCATCGACAGTACCTTCGTGCAGCACGCCATCGCCGGGCTGGACGCGCCCATCTTCTACGTGTCCGGCCCGCCGGCGCTGGTCGAGGCCATGCGCAACACCCTGGTGCAGGCCGGTGTGGACGAGGACGACGTGCGCAGCGAGGAGTTCTTCGGGTATTGAAAGCGCGGGTGCTCAGGCATTCCACGCCGACACCACGAAGCGCAGCCTCCCGGTGATGCTCGGCGCCCTGGCGGCGCCGAAGGCGATGCTCATCACCTGCTTGCCGGTCTTCAGCGTTTTGTAGGACAGCGGCGTGGTGGCCCGGCCGACGTTGTCGCTTTGCCAGCCGAAGCTGGCCGTCCAGGCCTCGCCCGGCTGCTGGGGCGGCACCATCTCGACGATGACGGTGTCGTGGAACAGGTAGCCGCCCTCGTAGTGGCCGTCGGCCCAGAACTTGCGCTCCACCTCGTAGTCGGGCACGCGCACGCCCAGCGTCAGGCCATAGGCCAGCGAGGGCCGCACCGGGTTCACGCGCGCGCGGTTGGCCAGGAACACAGTGGACAGGTAGATGCTGCGCGCGTCCTTGTTCGTCGGGTCGGTCAACTCCTGGTGGCTGCGGCAGGCCACCGAATCTTCCTCGGCCATGCGCCGCGTCAGATACCAGCGCTTGCCGCGCGGCGAGCCCAGTACCTCGAACTGGTACAGCGCGTTCACGGTCTTGCCCTCGATCTCGGGCGGCAGCTGCACGCCATCGATGTCGGCCCAGATGTCCACGCGCACATCGCCGAACAGAAAGCGTGTCAGGTTCTGGTAGGCCTCCTCGCTGTTGACGATGCCGAAATAGCCCGAATGCGAGCGATAGGCATAGGCCGTGGCGCAGGGCGCGGAGAGCTTGCCCTTGGCGTTCACGCCCCAGAGCGAGGCGTTTTCTATGCGCACCAGGCCATCGCTGCCATGGCCGGCAAAGCTGCGCGACAGGCCCATGGCCACGCCATAGTCGGCGCGGTTGGTGCCTATCAGGCAAAACACGCGCTCGGACGCGAAGGCCTTTTCGGGCAACCAGTCCACGCGCCCGGTCTTGGCGTACAGCGCTTCCAGCTTCAGGTAGCCGGCCATGTTCTGGCGGTTGAAATTGTTCATGTCGCCGGCGCTCAGCCACTGCGGCACGTTGATGCCGGCCATGTCTATGCCGTTGTGCGGCGTGGCGTAGGTGAAGAACTTGTCCACGCAGCCACGTGCCTGGTCATCGCCCAGACCGGGGTTTTGCAGCAAGGCGCGACACACCAGGCCGCCCATGGAGTGGGCGACGAGGTAGCAGCGAAAGTCCTCGGTCGCCAGCTGGTTGTCGGGGTTGGCGCAGGCCAGCTCGCGCACGCGCAGGATCAGCTCGGACAGGCCGCGCGCAAAGTGCGAAATATCCGGCGTCTTGCTGCTGCCCAGCAGGGCCGAGGCCTGCTCGTAGTAGCGGTAGATGATGATGGAGCGCGTGCTGATGCGGCCCTCCCACTCGCCGTCCATGATGTCCAGGCCGTTGTCGTAGATGTCGGCGTAGCCGTAGTCCGACATCAGGCGCAGCACCGGGGACTCGAAGACAAACTTCTTCGCCGGCTGGTTCTTGTCGGCCGTGGCGCGGTACACGGTGGAGCCCAGGTTGAAGCCGCAGAAGGGGTCGGCCGTGGTTTCGTCCTGCTCGCGCTCGGTCATGGCGTAGCCGCGCACGTAGATGATGGGGTGGAAGGGGGCGGTTGCATTGGCCATGGTGGGGCTCCAGCGGCTACGCAAAGACCGGGCCGCCTGCCGCCTGGCGCGAGCGCATTTCGGCCAGCATGTCGCGCTCGCTCAGGTCCATGGCCCAGGCCGGGCGCAGCTGGAAATGCGGCTGATCGACGATGGTCTTCCAGCTGCCGCCCCACTCCAGGCCCAGATCCATGCCCAGCGCGCCCACGGCCTTGTATTTGGGTGAATCGGCCAGGTAGCGGTTGCCCTCGAACACGCCGACGTCAAAGGCAATGCCGAAGTTGTGGTTGGAATAGCCGCCGCGCGCCTTGGTGACGATGGGGCCGGGTGCCGTGCGGCCCTGGGCGTACAGGGCGTCCTGCTCGGCAAAGCTTCTCAGGCCGCTGAGGACGCGGATGGTGATGCCCGCGGCAGCCGCCTTCTGCACCAGCGCGCGCGCCATGGGCTGCACCTGGGGCAGCAGGGTGGCGATGGCCTTTTCGCTGCGCGCATCCACGGTGGCGATGGCCAGGGCGGGCGGCTGGCCGTCGATCTTCTTCTGCACGATGCGCGCGTAGATCGCGCCCCAGGTCTGCGGGCCCGCTTTCCCGTCCACGTCAAGGCCCAGCTGGGCCTGGATGGCGGCAATCATTTCCTCGATGCGCATGGTGTGCTCCCGGTGATGAGGTGCGGCCTCCATCAAAATACCGCGGCGATGCCGTGTCAAGCCAAGATTTCAGGCTGGCGGACAATCGCCGTGATCGACCACCGGAAGCCCGCATGACGCCTGCCACCCCCACCCTCCTGAAGATCGACTTTGTCTCTGACATCGTCTGCCCCTGGTGCGCCATAGGCCTGGCGGCGCTGGCGCAGGCGGCCGAGCGCCTGGCGGGGCAGGTGCGGCTGGACTGGCATTTCCAGCCCTTCGAGCTCAACCCCGGCATGGGGCCGGAGGGCGAAGACCTGTTCGAACACCTGGCCGCCAAGTACGGCAGCACACCCGAGCAGCTGCGCCAGATGCACGCGCAGATAGGCGCGCGCGGCGCGGCCCTGGGCTTCACGTTCAGCGAGCGGCGCACGCGCATCTACAACACCTTCGACGCGCACCGCCTGCTGCACTGGCTGGAGGTGGAGGGCACGGGCGAGCAGCGCCTGGCGCTGCAGCGGGCGCTGTTTGCAAGCTATTTCACCGATGGCGAGAACCCCGGCGAGCATGCCGTGCTGCTGCGCCTGGTGGCGCGCCTGGGGCTGGACGAGGCGCGCGCCCGCGCCGTGCTGCAGTCGCAGGAGTACACCGACGCCGTGCGCCAGCAGCAGGCCTTCTACCAGGGCCAGGGCATCCACTCGGTGCCGGCGGTGATCATCAATGAGCGCCACCTGATTCAGGGCGGCCAGCCGGTCGAGGTCTTCGAGCAGGCGCTGCGCCAGATTGCCGCACAGCAGGCTTGAAAATGCTTCTTTTTTAATAGCTTTTGGCGCTTTTTGATCGGGCGCTGCGGGCTGTTTTCACTTCAAATCAATTATTTCAGCGGGATCGGCGTGGCGCGATCCACCGGCACGGCCGTGATGCTGTTTTGCGGCGAGCCGTCGATGAGCTTTTCGGAGTAGGTCAGGTAGACCAGGGTGTTGCGCCTGGCGTCCACCATGCGTACCACGCGCAGGCGCTTGAAGAGCAGCGAGGTGCGCTCGCTGAACACCTCCTGCTGGCTTCTCAAGGGCTGGGCAAACGTGATCGGCCCGACCTGGCGGCAGGCGATGGAGGCCTCGGCGCGATCCTCGGCCAGGCCCAGCGTGCCCTTGATGCCGCCGGTGCGCGCGCGCGAGACATAGCAGGTCACGCCGGCCACCAGCGGGTCGTCATAGGCCTCGACGATGATGTCGTGATCGCGGCCAATCCATTGGAAGGCCGTGTCCACCGTGCCTATTTTTTCCGCATCCGCCGCCTGGGCGCTACCCGCCAGGGCCAGGGCCAGCAGCGCGGTCGCGCGCAACGCCCTCATGCCGCACCCGCCGTGGCGCTGGAAGTTTCGGCGCAGCGCTGGCGCAGATGTTCCAGCGCCTCGTGCACCTGATCGACCAGCACCAGGCACAGGTCGCCCGGCTGCAGGCGCGCCAGGGCGTGGTCTATGGCGATGAACTCGCCGTGGATCTCGGTCACGTAGCTGGTGCGCGGCGCGCCCTGCAGGCCCTGCTGCAGCAGGGCCAGCACCTCGCCGTCCGCGCGGCCGCGCTGGCAGGCGTCCTGGTACAGCACCACGTCGTCGAAGGCCGCGCCCAGGATGCGGGTCTGCTCGATGATGTCCTGGTCGCGCCGGTCGCCGGCACCAGAAATCACCACGCTGCGCCGCTGGCCCGGCATGGCCGCCACGGCCTGCACCAGGGCGCGCATGGCGTCGGGGTTGTGGCCGTAGTCGGCGATCAGCGTAGCGCCGCGGTAGTCCATGACGTTGAAGCGCCCGGGGGCGTTGTCGCCGTCGCTGGCAAAGCCGGCCAGGCCCCGGCGAATGGTCTGCCAGGGCAGGCCCACGGCCCAGACCGCGGCCACGGAGGCCATCACGTTCTCGACCTGAAAGCCAATGCTGCCGCCGCGCGTGATCGGGATGTCGCGCAGCGCGATGGACTCGCGCCACGAGCCCTCGGCGGCGACGATATGGCCCTCGTCCACATACACCACGCGGCTGCCTTGCGCGCGGTGCGTGGCCATCACCGGGTGGTGGCGATCCTGGGCGAAGAAGATCACCTGGCCGGGGCAGTTGCCGGCCATGGCCGCCACATGCGGGTCGGCGGCGTTGAGCACGGCGTAGCCATCCTGGGCCACGTTCTGCACGATGACGCGCTTGAGCACGGCCACGTCCTCCACGGTGGTGATGAAGTTCAGCCCCAGGTGGTCGCCCTCGCCCACATTGGTGACCACGGCCACCTGGCAGCGGTCGAAGCCCAGGCCCTCGCGCAGCACGCCGCCGCGCGCGCATTCGAGCACGGCCGCGTCCACCTCGGGGTGGAACAGCACGTTGCGTGCGCTCTTCGGGCCGGAGCAGTCGCCGCTGTCGATCTGGCGGCCGTGCACATACACGCCGTCGGTATTCGTCATGCCGACGCGCAGGCCATGCGCGGCCAGCAGCTGGGTGATCAGCCGCGTGGTGGTGGTCTTGCCATTCGTGCCGGTGACCGCGACCACGGGAATGCGCCCATCCTCGCCCGGGGCAAACAGCTCATCGACCATGGGCACGCCGACGTTGCGCGGCCTGCCGAAGGACGGCGCCAGGTGCATGCGCAGGCCGGGGGCGGCGTTCACCTCGACGATGCCGCCGCCTTGCTCCTCCAGCGGCTTCAGCATGGATTCGCAGATCACGTCCACGCCGCAGATGTGCAGGCCTATGGTCTGCGCCGCCTCGATGGCGCGGGCGGCGATCTCGGGGTGCACGTCGTCGGTCACGTCGGTGGCGCTGCCGCCGGTGGACAGATTGGCGTTGTTGCGCAGCACCACGCGCTGGCCCTGCACTGGTACGGATTCGGGGGTCAAACCCTCGCTGGCCAGGCGCGCGATGGCGATGTCATCCAGGCGGATCTTGGTCAGCGCCGTGCCATGGCCCGAGCCGCGGCGCGGATCCTGGTTCACGATGTCCACCAGCTCGCGGATGCTGTGCTGGCCGTCGCCCAGCACCTGCGGCGGGTCGCGCCGCGCGGCCGCCACCAGCTGGTGGCCCACCACCAGCATGCGAAAGTCGTTGCCGGGCAGAAAGCGCTCGACCATCACCTCGTCGCTGAAGCTCTGCGCGGTGGCAAAGGCGGCCTCCAGCTGCGCGCGCGTGGTGATGTTCACCGTCACGCCCTTGCCCTGGTTGCCGTCCTGGGGCTTGACGACCACGGGCAGGCCGACTTCCTCGGCCACTGCCCAGGCGTCATCCACATCGGCCACCGGCCGGCCCATGGGCACGGGCACGCCGGCGGCGTGCAGCAGGCGCTTGGTCAGGTCCTTGTCCTGGGCGATGGATTCGGCCACGGCGCTGGTCAGATCCAGCTCCGCCGCCTGGATGCGCCGCGCCTTGCTGCCCCAGCCCAGCTGCACCAGCGAGCCGCTGGTCAGGCGCCGAAACGGTATGCCGCGCGCCACGGCGGCGTCGACGATGGAGCCGGTGGACGGCCCGATGCGGTCGTCCTCGTCGAGTTCGCGCAGCTCGGCGACCACGGTGTCGGCGTCGAAGGGCGTGTCGGCCAGCGCGGCCTGCAGCAGCTGTTCGGCGCGCTCCATGGCCAGGCGGCCGACCGATTCCTCGGTGTATTCGACGACCACCTGGAAGGTGCCCTCTTCGACGGTCGCATGGGTGCGGCTGAAGGTCACCGGGCAACCGGCCTGGGCCTGCAGCGACAGGGCTGCAGCCTCCAGCACATCGGCCAGCGACACGCTCTGGCCCGCGCCCTGGGGCTGCAGGGCGCCGATCTGCGGAAAGCGCGCGCGCAGCCGGTCTTCAAGGCCGGGCAGCTGGCTGATGTCGTGCTCCTCGGGCGCGCATTGCACTATGGCCTCGATGGCGGTGCTGCGGGTCCAGAGGTTGGGGCCGCGCAGGGCGCGGATGCGGGTGATTTGCATGGGTGTTCTTTCAGCCGAATTTTGATTCAAATAGGTGCCTAACGCTTATTTGATGCGTCACAGTAGCTATTATTTTTGTATCAAATCTGGTATTCGAAGGTCTTGATGCCGGCGGCGATCAGATCCGGACCAATGTGCATGGACCAGGCCGTGGCAATGGCTGCCAGCAGGGCCGTGGTGTCCGGCTGCTGGCCGCCGGGCAGGCTCAGCGCCTGCAGGCTGCCGAGCACGCGCTCGCTGGCACCCGTGGCCAGGATCACCTGGCCGGCGCGCACGAACACGGCGCGGCCCTCGCCCTCGGCGCGGTGCGCGGCCACGGCGGCGTTGTCGGCGCTGGTGGAGTACAGCAGCACCTCGCCGTCGCACAGCGGCGCCAATTCGGCCACCTGAGCGATGTCGGCATTGAGCACGCCCGCGCCTTCATCGAGCACCACGTCGATCTGGGTGCGCAGCACGCGCGTCATCTTGGCCTGCTCCAGCACATCGTGGTCGGCCAGGCCCTCGTAGCCGTCCATGTCGGTGACCACGCCGACCAGGCAGCGGTCGTAGGCCAGGCCTTCTTCCAGGATGGAGCGGGCCGTGGTCTGTATGACCGCCGCCTGGGCCAGGCGGTTGGTCAGCAGGCGGTGCGCGCCGGCCCAGTGGGCGGCATTGGCTTTCTGCGTCTGGCGGCCGGCGATGAACATGCCCTCGCTGCTGGCCACGCCGGTGAGCTTGCCCGACAGCTGCAACAGCCAGCCCACCAGGCGCGCGATGAAGGCGTTGTGGCGCGTGCCGACTATGCCCACCAGCGGGATGCGGCCGGCGCCCGGGCCGTCCTCGCGCGGGAACAGGTGATCGGCAATGGCCATGCCCACCGGGCGCGGCGCGCCGCTGGTCGGCTTCAGGTGCATCAGGAGGCCCGGGCCGGCGTTCACCTCCAGGATGGCGCCCTGGCCCTGCAGGGGCTTGGAGACATCCTTGACGATCATGTCCATGCCGGCGATGTCCAGGCCGACGATCTTCGCCGCCAGGGTGGCGTAGTAGGCCACGTCGGGGTGCACGTCGTCGGTGCAGTCAATGGCCATGTTGCCGTTGCGCTGCAGCAGCACGCTCTGGCCCTTGGGGATGACGGTGGCGGGCGTGACGTTCTGGCGCTTGAGTTCCAGCTGCACCGCGCCCTTGTCGGTATCGATCCAGTCCAGCGGGTATTCCTGCTCGGGGCCGCGGCGCGGGTCCTGGTTCAGCACGGCCACCAGCTCGGCCAGCGTGGCCTGGCCATTGCCGTGCACGCTCACGGTCTCGCCCTTGGTGGCGGCCACCACCTTGCCGCCGACGACCAGCAGGCGGTGCTCGATGCCGTCGATGAACTTCTCGACGATGACATCCGAGCCCTCGGGCTGGGCCAGCGCGAAGGCAGCCTTGATGTCGGCCTCTTGCGACAGCTCCAGCGTCACGCCGCGCGCGTGGTTGCCGTCGGACGGCTTGACGGTGACGGGAAAGCCGATGTCTTGCGCCACCTCCCAGGCCTCCTCGGCGCTGCTCACGATCTGGCCCTCGGGCACGGGCACGCCGCAGGAGGCCAGCAGGCGCTTGGTGAAGTCCTTGTCCTGCGCAATGCCCTCGGCGATGGCGCTGGTCTGGTCGCTTTCGGCGGTCCAGATGCGCCGCTGCGCCGCGCCATAGCCCAGCTGCACCAGGTTGCCGTCGTTCAGGCGGATATGCGGGATGCGGCGCTCGCCGGCGGCGTCGACGATGCAGCCGGTGCTGGGGCCCAGGTAGCGGTCGTTGATGGCGGTCTTGATGGCCTGGATGGCAGCCTTGAGGTCAAACGCCTGGTCGTTGATGGCGGCCATCAGCAGCCGGTGGCCATGCTCGAGCGCCACGCGCGCCACCGCCTCTTCGGGGCAGCGGAACACCATGCGGTAGATGCCGCGGCGCGATATTTCGCGCGTCTGGCCGAATTCGGCCGGCATGCCCGAGAGGTTCAGCAGCTCGATGACCACATGCTCCAGGACATGGCCCATCCAGGTGCCGCCCTCCAGGCGCTGGATGAAGCCACCGCGCTCGCCCACGCCGCAGGTGTGCTCCACCAGGTCGGGCAGCCAGGCCGTCAGGCGCTCGTTCAGGCCGGGCAGCTTGTTGGAGGGAAAGTCCTCCAGCTCGCCCAGATCCAGCCAGACCTCGAGGATGGGGCGGTAGGTCCAGACACTGGGGCCGCGCAGGAAGGTGGTGCGCAGCAGTTGGATATCTTTGAAGTTGGCCATGAAGTGCGGGGTGGAGGAATGGGGTGGCGCGCCGGTGCTGGCGCTGCCTAAGCGTGAATTGTGCGTGGATATTGGCAGATGTCAGCCGCCAGCGGTGGACAGGCGTTACATCGCCATACCGCTGCGCCACCGAGGCCCGGCCCCTGCTGGCCGACAATGCCGTTCACGGGCATGGGGCCCTGCCGCAGACTCCCTTTGCGGGCGCGGGCAGACATACAAAACAAAATGCAACATCAACCATCTGTGGACGCTTCCGGTGTCTTGCCTGGCCCGCTGGGGGCCGAACTGCGAGCCATGCTCGCTCCCGACGAAAACGTGCAGGCCGCCTTCGAGGTTGACCTGACCCCCGAGCTGCGCTTTGCCCCCGGTCTCTTGGTGCTGAGCGACCGGCGCCTGTTGGCGCGCGCCATGGACGGCGCGACCCAGCAATGGCCGCTGGCCCCCGGCATGGTGCTGCGCATGCTCGACCATGGCGGCGTCGGCACGCTGGAGCTGCATGACGACCAGCAGCGCCTGGCGCTGTGGCGCTTCACCCTGGGGCGCCATCCCCAGGCGCTGCACCTGCAGCAGCGGCTGGAGCAGCAGATCGCCCATCTGCAAAACCCCCAGGCCCTGGCCGTTCAGCGTGACGAGGCGCCCTGCTGCGCCGTCTGTGGCACGCCGCTGCCGGCGGGCAGCGACGAATGCCCGGCCTGCGCGCGCCAGCAGGCCAAGCCGACCTCCACCTGGGTGCTGCTGCGCCTGTGGCGCTTTGCCCGGCCCTACAAGAAGCAGCTGGCCGCCGGCTTTGGCCTGACGCTGGCGTCCACCGCCGCCTCGCTGGTGCCGCCGTACATGACCATCCCGCTGATGGACGACATCCTCATCCCCTACCAGAGCGGCAAGGCCATAGACCCCTGGCTGGTGGTGATGTACCTGGGCGGCCTGCTGCTGGCGGCGCTGCTGGCCTGGGGTTTAGGGTGGGCGCGCACTTACATTTTGGCGCTGGTGAGCGAACGCATAGGCGCGGATCTGCGCACCACCACCTACGAGCACCTGCTGCGCCTGTCGCTGGACTACTTTGGCAGCAAGCGCACCGGCGACCTGATGGCGCGCATAGGCTCGGAGACCGACCGCATCAACGTCTTTCTGTCGCTGAACGCGCTGGATTTCGCCACCGACGTGCTGATGATCGCCATGACCTCGGCCATCCTGTTCTCCATCAACCCCTGGCTGGCCCTGGTCACGCTGGTGCCTCTGCCCTTCATCGCCTGGCTGATCCACAACGTGCGCGACCGCCTGCGCACCGGCTTCGAGAAGATAGACCGGGTCTGGAGCGAGGTTACCAACGTGCTGGCCGACACCATTCCCGGCATCCGCGTGGTCAAGGCCTTCGCCCAGGAGAGCCGCGAGGCGCAGCGTTTTCGCGCCGCCAACCAGCACAACCTGGAGGTCAACGACAAGCTGAACAAGACCTGGAGCCTGTTCGCCCCCACGGTGTCGCTGATGACGGAGGTCGGCCTGCTGGTGGTCTGGGGCTTTGGCGTCTGGCTGGTGGCGCACAACCAGATCACGGTGGGTGTGCTGGCGGCCTTCATTGCCTACATCGGGCGCTTCTACACGCGGCTCGACTCCATGAGCCGCATCGTCTCGGTGACGCAAAAGGCCGCCGCCGGCGCCAAGCGCATCTTCGACATCCTGGACCATGTGAGCAACGTGCCCGATCCGCAGAACCCGGTGCGCGTGGACAAGGTGGCCGGCGCGATCGAGATGCAGGGCGTGGGTTTTCGCTACGGCAGCCGCACGGTGATCAAGAACCTGTCGCTGCAGATTCGCCCCGGCGAGATGATCGGCCTGGTGGGCCACAGCGGCTCGGGCAAGAGCACGCTGGTGAACCTGATCAGCCGCTTCTACGACGTGAGCGACGGCGCCATCCTCGTCGATGGCGTGGACATACGCCGCATGGCGGTGAGCGACTTCCGCCGCCACATTGGCCTGGTGCTGCAGGAGCCGTTCCTGTTCTTCGGCACCATCGCCGAGAACATCGCCTACGGCAAGCCCGATGCCACGCGCGCCGAGATCGTCGCCGCCGCGCGTGCCGCCCATGCACATGAATTCATCCTGCGCCTGCCGCACGGCTACGACAGCCTGGTGGGCGAGCGCGGCCAGGGCCTGTCGGGCGGCGAGCGCCAGCGCATCAGCATCGCCCGCGCCCTGCTGATCGACCCGCGCATCCTGATCCTGGACGAGGCCACGTCCGCCGTGGACACCGAGACCGAGAAGGAAATCCAGAAGGCGCTGGACAACCTGGTGCAGGGCCGCACCACCATCGCCATCGCCCACCGCCTGTCCACGCTGCGCAAGGCGGACCGGCTGGTGGTCATGGATAGAGGCGAGGTGGTCGAGGTGGGCCCGCACGACGAGCTGATGGCCCAGCAGGGCGCCTACTGGCGCCTGTACGAGGCCCAGGCGCGCCGCGCCGAGGAAGATGCCGAGGCCGCCGGCGTGCGCATAGAAAGCCAGCGCCAGCACAGCGCCCACCCGGCCGGCAAGTGAGAGGCACAGCCATGAATACCACCACAGAACCCATGACGTTCGATCTGCGCCGCAACCCCCATGGCCGCCTGGTGCTGCGCCTGGCCGACGGCACCGAGCACGAGGCCGTGACACCCGTGCGCGCCTTTCCGATTGCCGCGCCGCAGGAGGGCCTGTCCCTGGTCGGCGCCGATGGCCACGAGCTGGCCTGGGTGCCGCGCCTTGCCGATCTGGCAGCTGCCGCACGTACGCTGATCGAGGAAGAACTCGCCGCACGCGAGTTTGTGCCCACCATCACGCGTATCCGCAGCGTGTCCAGCTTTTCCACCCCCAGCACCTGGGAGGTGGACACCGACCGAGGCGCCGCGCAGCTGGTGCTCAAGGGCGAGGAGGACATCAGGCGCCTTTCCGGGCGCACCAAGCTGCTCATCGCCGCCAGCGACGGGTTGCACTTTCATGTGCCCGACAGCCAGGCGCTCGATCGCGCCTCGCGCAGGCTGCTGGAGCGCTTTTTGTAAGCATATTGATAGCGCTTTGCGCTTGTCTGGCGGGCGCTGCATGGCAATCGGTCCAAAAGGCCTTAATTTCCCCGGCAGTTTGCCGAAATGGGTGTACGACGAGGTGGTAGCTGCGGTTGCCGCCAATTGCGTATTCATGAGGAGCCCATGCCATGCAACTGCCACCCGTAGACCGATCGCCCGCCCAGTGGCGTCCCCAGGGCGCGGATCTGTATTCCACGGGCGCCTCCGGAGCCGTGCCCGTGCGGCCCGTGAACGCCGCCAACCCCGTCGAATCCACAGACCGGCTGGGCGAGGGCAGCGTCCTGCGTGAACCCACCAAGCCCAGCGCCCCGGACGAGGAAAACCGCGACTGGACCCTGCCGATAGAGAAAAAAGACAAGCCTTCGGAGGCCGATGCACCCCCTAAGGATCCACCGCTGCACCAGGTGATGCTGGAGTTCATCCAGTCCATGTGGCGCGCCAGCGCCAGCGCCGTGGATGTCGCCCAGGACATCCACAAGACCACGCTGCAGGAGCTCCAGGCGCAGAAGGTGGAGGACGAGCAGCAGTCGCTTGTCTATTCCGATCCCAAGGTCAAGCGCACCGGGGGGTTGTGAGTCTTAAGCTATAAATTAAATAGCTTTATGCGCCCACTGGATGGGCGCTACCGGCTGAAAACTACTTGGCAATCTCTGCCGGCGCATTCGCAATGCCACTGCTCACATGCCCGGCCGGCACATGGCGCGCGGCCGAGTTCACATGGCCGGTCTGGTCGTCGAAGAAGAAGTCGGGTTCGAACTCGCGCAAAAACTCCCCCTTGGGTAGGCCGCCCAGAAACATCGCCTCGTCCACGGCGATGTTCCAGTCCATCAGCGTGCGTATGGCGCGCTCGTGCGCCGGCGCGCTGCGGGCGGTGACCAGGGCCGTGCGTATGCGCATGGCCGCGCCGCCGGCCTGCTGCAGCCGGTGCAGCGCGGCCAGCAGGGGCTTGAACGGTCCCTCGGGCAGGGGCTGGGCGGCCTTGGCGCTCTCGTGGCGCTGGAAGGCCGCCAGGCCCTCGCTTTGGTAGACGCGCTCGGCCTCGTCGGAGAACAGCACGGCGTCGCCGTCAAATGCAATGCGCACCTCGCGTGGATGGGCGTCGCCGGCCTGTACCGATTCGGTCAGCACGCGCGCCGCCGGAAAACCCAGGTGCAACGCAGAGCGCACATCGGTCTCGTTGGCCGACAAAAACAGGTGCGCGCCCAGCGGCCGCAAATAGCGGAACGGGTCGCGCCCCTGGGTGAACACGCCGCGCTGCACGCTGGGCAGGCCGTGCGCCTGGCAAGAGCGGAACACGCGCATGCCGCTCACCGGGTCGTTGCGCGACAGCAGCACCACCTCCACGCGCTGGTGCTCGGCATGGTTGAAGGCCAGCAGCTTGCGCACCAGCGAAAACGCCACGCCGGGTGGCGCGGGGATGTCCAGGCGCTGGCGCTGCAGCTCCACATAGGCGCGGTCGTCGCCGTGTTCGAAGACGCGGTTTTCCTCCTCGAAGTCGAACAGTGCGCGCGATGAGATGGCGACGACGAGTTTGTCGCTGAGAGAGGGGGCCATGTCAGTCATCGGGGCAGAAGCTTAAAAACCGGCGCAGCCGCTCAGGGGGGTGTTGCTTCACTTCACGAACTGGTTGAGTTCGATGATGGGCTGCAGCACCGCGAGCACGATGAGCATGACGATCAGGCCCATGGTGACGATGAGCAGCGGCTCCAGGATCGTCGCCAGCTGCATGGCGCGGCGCTGCACCTCGGTGCCCAGCTGGGTCGCGGCGCGCTGGAGCATGGTGGGCAGCTGGCCGGTCTGCTCGCCCAGGCGCGCGAACATGGCCACCAGGCCCGGAAAGCGCTTCTTCTGCGCCAGCGCCGAGGCCAGCGGCGCGCCCTCGCGCACCAGCACCAGGGCCTCCTGGGCGTCGGCGCGCAGGGCGCGGTTGTTCAGCGTTTCGGCGGCGGCGTGCAGGGCGCGCAATATCGGCACGCCCGCCCCGGTGAGCATGGCCAGGGTGCCGGCAAAGCGCGCCGCGTTGTAGCCGCGCGCCAGTTTGCCCACCAGTGGCAGCTGGAGCCAGGCGGCATCAAACTTTTGACGAAAAACGGGCCTGGCTAGCGCTGCACGTGCGCCAACAGCTATCAAAACAATAAAGCCCAGCATGGCCCAGCCATAGCCGCGCACAAAGTCGCTGATGGCCAGCATGACGACGGTGAGCAGCGGCAGCGCACGCTTGGTGCCGGCGAACACGCTGGCCACCTGCGGCACCACATAGCCCACCAGGAACAGCACGATGACGATGGCCACCAGGGTGACGATGGCCGGGTAGAGCGCCGCGCCGATCAGCTTGGCACGCAGCTGCTGCCTGGCCTCCAGATCGTCGGCCAGGCTGTCCAACACCTGGCTCAAGCCCCCGCTGGACTCGCCCGCGCCGATCACCGCGCAGTAAATGTCGGAGAACTCGCGCGGGTGCTGGGCCAGCGCGCGGGCGAAGGTGCTGCCGGCGTTGACCTCGGCGCGCAGCGCGGCCACCAGGTGGCGCTGGCGCTCGTCGTCGGCCTCGTCGGCCAGGGCGGTGAGGGCGCGCTCCAGCGGCAGGCCCGAGCCCACCAGGCCGGCGAGCTGGCGCGTCCAGATGGATAGCTGCGTGGCGTTGAACACCGGCCGCGTGAACAGGCGCTGCGCCAGGCCGGGCGCGCTGCCGGTGGCGGCCTCGGGTAACAGTGCCTCCACGTCCAGCGGCACCAGCGCCTGGGCGCGCAGCTGGTTGCGCGCCGCCTTGGGGCTGTCGGCATCCAGCGTGCCGCGGCGTACATGACCCTGGGCGTCAAGGGCTTCGAAGGAATAGGCGGGCATGGCGTCGGCGGCGTTGAAGGCGGTCAGCCTGCGATGGTAGCCTGTGCCGTGAGGGTGAGCGAGCGCAGGCGCAGCGCGGGGTCGAACACATCGCTCACCAGCATGAATTCATCGGCCCGCGTGTCGCGCGCCAGCGCCTGCAGGCCGGCGCGTACCGTGTCCGGCCCGCCGACCACGCCCATGGCCAGAAAGTCGCCAATGGCCGCGCGCTCGGGCGCCGGCAGGCCTTGCAGAAAGCCCTCCACGGGCGGGCGCAGCAGGCCGCGCTGGCCGGTGAGGATGCCCAGCACGCGCTGGTAGGTGCTGCTCGCCAGATACTCGGCCTCTTCGTCCGTGGGCGCGGCAATCACCGGCACGCCGATCATCACGTAGGGCTTGTGCAGCACTGCCGAGGGGCGGAACAGCTCGCGGTACAGCTGCAGCGCCGGCTGCAGCAGGCGCGGCGCAAAGTGCGAGGCGAACGCATAGGGCAGGCCCATGTGCGCCGCCAGCTGGGCCGAGAACAGGCTGGAGCCCAGCAGCCACAGTGGCACCTGGGTGCCGGCGCCGGGCGTGGCGATGAGGCGCTGGCCCGGCTGGGCGGGCGCCAGCAGCTGCTGCAGCTCGGCCACGTCGCGCGGAAAGTCGGCCTCGGTCTCCACGCGGTCGCGGCGCAGGGCGCGCATGGTGGCGCCGTCAGTGCCGGGGGCCCGGCCCAGCCCTAAGTCGATGCGGCCGGGGTAGAGCTCGGCCAGCGTGCCAAAGGCCTCGGCGACCACCAGCGGCGCATGATTGGGCAGCATCACGCCGCCCGAGCCCACGCGGATGTGCGACGTGCTGCCGGCGATATGGCCCACCAGCACGGCCGTGGCCGAGCTGGCGATGCCCGGCATGTTGTGGTGCTCGGCCAGCCAGTAGCGCTTGAAGCCGAGCGACTCCACATGCTGCGCGGTGCGCACGGCAATGGCCAGCGCATCGCCGACGCTGCCGCCTTCGCGCACGGCGACCAGATCGAGCATGGAAAGTACGGGGGTGTGGTTCGTCGTCATGGCGCTGATTGTGGGCGCAAGCAGTAGCCCGGCGCGGCCGTGCGGAAATGTTTGTTGACAGTCACCAGGCCTTGTTTAGAAAAATGGAATCAATAATTCATCAGCTATCAAATATAATTTTTTGTAACGTTATGAAACCTGTCCGAGGTTGCGAGTCTCGGATGGGCAAGAACTCAGGGTGGGGGTATATGGGATTTTTCAGCCGCTTGTTCCAGCCGCGACCCGATGGCCTGCAGACCAATTCGGACTGGTCCCGCCTGCCGGATACCGATGCCAGCGAGCTGGTGCTGTTCGACGACGAGGCCAGCAAGCTCATGGCGCAGTTCGATATCGACGCCGCCATCGTCACGCACGAGCGCTGGCTGCCCTGGCTGGGCGAGGTGCTGCAGGGCGCGCGTGACGAGCGCCTGCGCCCCGAGGTGGTGGCCGATGATGGCTGTTCCGAGCTGGGCCAATGGCTGCACGGCAGCGGCCGAACGGCGCTGGGGCATTACCCGGCGTTCGACATGCTGCTGCGGCGCCACCGCTATTTCCACCAGCAGGCGGCGGCCCTGATCACCCACGCCGAGGCCGGCGACATCCTGATGGCCCAGCAGGCGCACAAGGCCTGCCAGCATGCATCGCGCCAGGTGGTGCTGCTGCTCAAGGAGCTGCAAAAGGGCCTGCTGCGCACGCGCCGGCCGGTGCTTGGTCGATAAAATTTGATGTTTTCAGGTTGTAGGGATTGTCTGGTAAGCGGCTGCTGCTATAGTATTTATAGCGTTTTTTGTTGCCAATCTGCTCAACGCCCGACGGTGACCGGCACCACGTCGCCATTGGCGCGCTTGGCGTAAATGTCTTGCCCCGCAAGACGGATATCGTTGCAGGCCGAGCGGAAGACCTTGAACTCAAAGCAGACCCTGCCGTCTTCGGCGAGCCAGGTGCCCGTGTCGGAGCGGCCGGCGGCGTAGATCGTCAGGTGGTTCCCTTCGGCGGCATAGTCTGCCCGGACAGTGCTGCCGTCGGGCATGGGGGTTCTGGTGGATTTGCCGCGCAGCAAAGCGGCCAGCTCGGCCGCTGATGGCGTCCGCACACCGGCGGGAAAATCCCTGGCCGGTGGCGCGGTGGCGGCGCAGGCTGTCAGCAGCAGCGGCAGCAGTGGAGCGGACAGGCGGGTGATGGTGTTCATGTGAGCCTCCGTGAATCAATCGAATGCGCAGCAGGCGGGCGGCTGCCCGCCTCACGCTGCGACATCACAGGCCCAGCTGCACCTTCATCGCCGCCCAGGCCGTTTCGTTCAGGCGGTTGGTGGTGGACTGGCGCGCGCTCAGGCTGGGCTTGACCTCGTGCGCGCGATAGACCCAGCGGCTGCTGGGGTCGCCGGCAGTCCATTGGATCTCCGCGTAGGCAACGTGGTAGTTGAGCGCCGGGGTCGGCGGTTGGCCGGCAAAGCGCAGCACGCGCGCGCCGTTGATCGTGTCGATGCTGTAGCTGCCCTTGGCGGCGATGGCTGCGCAGTTGGAGACCACGGTCTGCGCTTCGTTCAGGTCACATTCGTAGTACGTGGCCGTGCCCTGGGTGGCGTCGGTGGGGGCAAACGACACGCGCAGGTTCTTCAGTGCGCTGCTGGTCTGCGCCAGGTTCAAGGTGTTGGCGCCGGTGGGCGATGCCGCGCCCGAGGTTGGGTAATACGCGATCACCGCCTCCAGCGTGTTGCGGCTCTGCGGCAGCCTACGGCTCCACACGCTGGTGATCGTGATGCTGGGGGCGAGCTCTACATTGGTGCGTATCCATTCCTCGGCGCCTGCGGGGAATGCGGCGGCGCCCAGCTTGCCTGTCAACGCCGTTGTCGAGATGCCGGCATTGATGGTGTTGGACGGCATGGCCTGCCAGCGGTTCACCAGCGTGGCCATGGCCTCGCCGGCCACGCTGTTTGCGCGATCCCAGCCCAGCAGGGTCTGGCCATCGCAGTACACCGCGCGGTTCGGGTTGCCCAGCGTGCTGCGCAGGAGCACGCTGCGGTCGCAGTACTTCCAGCCGCTCGGGGTAAGGACGGCGTTGCCATAGAGCGAATCCTCGGTCATGTCCACGCCGCCGCTCCTGCCGCTGCGCGCAAAGACCGATTGCTCCTCTGCGGTGCCTGCTGCCCTGGCCTGCCGGTCAACGGTGACCAGGTAGTAGTCGCCCGATCCGCTGTAGTTCAGTTGGCGCAAGATGGTCGATGCTGGTGCGGCCGCCTGCTGGTTGCCCACCTCGAGGGCAATGCCCTGGCGCAGCATGCCCGAGACCACGGCCGCCGCCGTGCGGGCGGTATCGCGCACCTGCGCGTCGTCCCAGGCTGGGTCGTCCTGGTAGTTGTCGATCTTGGCGGCACCGATCGCCAGTTGCAGCGCGACGTTGGCGCGCGCATCCGCTTCGGTCATGCCGGCGGCCACGCCTGCCTGTGCCAGGGTGGTCAGCGGGTTGATGGCGCCGCCCGAGCCGGCCGGGCGCTTGAGCACGTAGTCGGCGTCGGTGGCGGCCACGGCCGGGTTGTGGGAGTCGATGGCGGTCGTGGCCGCGGCCGGGTCACCGGTCTTGACGGGGGCTATCAGGCGCGCCGCCGCACCCTGGGAGGCCGTGGTGGACAGGCTGTACTTGCCATCGGCCCCGGTGGCGCTGGATGCGGGTTCGCCGCTGTCGCAGACGTCGTTGCCGTTAAGGTCCAGGCAGACGACGACGTTCTTCAGCGTGCCGAGGCGGGCCACTTCGCCGCTGAGGGTGATGCTGGCGCCGCTGCCGCCGCCTCCACCGTCGCCGCCGCCGTCGGTGTCATCGTTGCTTGAGCCGCCGCATGCCGCCATCGCCAGCGCAGCGATGATGGTGAGGGAGTAGGGTAGCCGTCTGCCATTGGTGTATCGCATGGTGCGCCTCGTTGCTTCTTGGGTTCAGGTGGTTCGTCTTGCGACACCGAGTACGCTAAAGGAGGTGCTTCCTGGATACGTCACCCAGTTGGGTGACTCCATCTCAAATTCCATTTCACCCGTGTCGTTGTGGCGCGCCTTGCCGTGCTGCCGCGTTCACTGAACATCTGGCGCCTGGATGCGAAGAACCTGGACGCGCAATCACTGGTCGTCGCGCCCCAACACCAGCCCCATGCGGCTGGCTGCCACGATGGCCTGCGTGCGCGTGGTGACGCAGAGGGCGCGCAGCACGGCGCTGACATGGGTCTTGGCGGTGTTGTGGCTCAGGCCCAGCTCGCGGGCGATCAGCTTCATCGGCTTGCCTTCCAGGATCAGCCGCAGCACCTGCGTCTGGCGTGGGGTAAGCCCCAGCTCGGCAGGGCTGGTGCGCGGCTGCGCAGGCACGGTCAGCGCAATGCCTGCCAGGCTGAGCGGGGGGATATGGATGCCGTGCGCCAGCACGGTGCGCAGCGCCTCGAACATCTGCTGGGACGATGCCGACTTGGGGATGAAGCCCATCGCGCCGAGCTGGATGGCGCGCAGCACGGTGACCTGATCCTCTTGTGACGACAGCATGACCAGCGGCATGCCGGGATGTCGTTCGCGTATCGTCTCCAGCGCCTGGAAGCCGTTCGCGCCGGGCAGGATCAGGTCGAGCAGAACCAGGTCGATGCCCGTGTCATGGTCGAGCGCGGCCAGAGCCTCCTCCAGGTGTGCGGCATGCACCGTCTGCACTGCCGGATCAAGCTCCTTGAGCAGCAGCGCCATGCCGTCGCGAAACAACGCATGATCATCGACCAGCAGGATCCTCATGGTCGCAGTCTGCACCGTTTTGCCCTGTCGCGCCTCCCCCGGTTGGGGGATCGTTCAATGCCGCTTCGATAGCCGCCAGCAGCCGGTCGGTGCCTACGGGCTTGTGCAACAGCGGCAGCCCGGCGTCAGCCACGCGTCGCAGGTCGGCAGCGCCTATGTCGCCGGTGATGATGATCGCCGGCACCGCGTGGCCGATGCGCGCCCTTATCCGCTGTACAGCGCCCAGGCCGTCATGGGAGCCGCCCAGCCGGTAGTCGCACAGGATCAGGTCGGGGTAGCGCAGGTGTTCGTCCAGCAGCGCCAGGCACTGTCGGGTGGATTCGGCGATGAGCACATGCGCCCCCCAGCTGTGGCACAGCGCCTGCATGGCGCGGCGCGTGTCGGCCTCGTCGTCGATCACCGCGATGAAGGCGCCGGCGATGCGCCGCCCGCTGGCCAGGGCCGGGGGCAGCGGCGCCGCCACCGGCAGCGCCTCGGCCGCCGGCAGCAGGATGGAAAAACGGCTGCCCCGGCCCGGCGCCGAGCGCAGCGTGTGCGGATGGCCCAGCAGGTCGAGCGTGCGCTTGACGATGGCCAGGCCCAGGCCAAGCCCCTGGCTGCGGTCGCGCTCCGGGTTGCCCACCTGAAAGAACTCCTCGAAGACATGCGACAGGTGGGCCGGCGCGATGCCGATGCCGGTGTCCCATACCTGCAGCTCAATGCCGCCCGGGCGTCGCCGGCATCCGACCAGCACCTTGCCGCGCTCGGTATAGCGGATCGCGTTCGATACCAGGTTGCTCAGCACCCGCTCCAGCAGCACGGCGTCGGTGTGCACCGCGCAGCGGGCGGGCACCACGGCCAGGCGCAATTGTTTGCGCTCGGCCTCGGGTCCATGGTTGGCCGCCACCCGGTGCAGCAGCTCGGCCAGGCCATGGTCGCCCAGCACGGGACGGGACATGCCGGCATCCAGCCGGGAGATGTCGAGCAGGCCGACGAACAACGCCTCCATGGCCGCGACCGACGACTGTATGTGGCCCACCAGCTGGCCGACCTCGGGCGCGACTGCCTGGCGGCGCAGCACCCCCACCAGCAGGCTGATGGTGTGCAGCGGCTGGCGCAGGTCGTGGCTGGCCGATGCCAGGAAGCGCGTCTTGGCCTGGCTGGCCTGCTCGGCCTCCTCGCGCCGGGCCTGCAGCAGGGCGTTGGCCTTGGCCAGGTCTTGCGTGCGTTCGGCCACGCGGGTTTCCAGCAGCCGCAACGAGTCGCCCAGGCGCTCGGCCATCTGGTTGAAGCGGTCGGCAAGCTGGCCCAGCTCGTCGCTGCGCGCCAGCTCGATGCGATGGTCCAGCTGGCCTTCGCCGATGCGGTCTGCGCCTTCGGCGAGTTGCTGGATCGGCCGTACCACCCGGCGCGCCAGCACGATGCCGACGCCCGATCCCGTCAGCACGGCAAGCACCAGGATCAGCAGCGCGGTGGCCAGCGCACGGCGCACCGGCTCGTACGCTTCGGCGCGAGGCTGCTCGGTGATCAGGCGCCAGCCAGGCACGCTCAGTGCCGCCGCACGGGCGACCATGGCCTGGCCCTCGGGGGTGTCGAACTCGATCAGCGCGCCAAGGCCGGATGTGCCGGCGGCGATCGCCGTGCGTACCGGCGGGCGGGAAGACCAGTCGGGGCGTGCCAGCACCTGGAGGAAATCAGGGTGTGCCAGCAGGCGCCCTACGCCATCGACGACGTAGGCGTAGCCCTCTCGACCAATACGCGCCTCGCCGATGATGTCGCGCAGTTGCGTCAGATCGATCTGCGCCACCAACACGCCACTATCTGCAAGCTGGCCGCGCCGCGCCATCACCACGCGTGGCTGGTTGGCGGCGTAGGTGACCGGGCCGAACCACGATGCGTTGGCAGGGGCGTGAAGGAATTCGGGCGAGTGGCTGCGATCCTCTCCCACACCGACGCGGTCGGGAGCCATGCGCGAGACGCGTACGCGCTCCTGGCCGTGCGGGTCGATCCAGTACAGCTCCTGGAGCGCCCGCGACTGCCTCATCAGCCGGTACAGCTCGACCTGGATGTCGGCGTCCGTGTCGCCCAGGTGGCGCGAGTCCTGCAGCGACAGGGTGGCGCGCAGCAAGGCGCCGGTCTGGCCGAGGAATCGGTCGATCCGGGCCGAGGCCCTGCTGGCTTCGAGCGCCTGCCGTGTTTCCACGGCAACGCGCGTTTCACGCTGGATCAGCCAGAGCTGCGCGAAGCCGCTGACCACGAGCACCAGCGTGACCAGCGCAGCGATCGACAGGGCATAGGCCTGCCACAAGCGAAGGCTGGGCGGACGCATCAGCGGGTGGGCGGCTGGGCGGCGGCCTTGGCATCGCCCGGGGCGTCAGCCGTTGGCGCCAGCGTGACCTCGCCCGGTCGAATCAGGCGGTCGGCACGCGCAAGCAGCGCGGGCGGCAGCGTCACGCCTATGCGCTCGGCGGTGTCGAGGTTGACGACCAGCGCCGCCTCGTACAGTTCCTCGACCGGCAGTTCGGCCAGGGGGCGGCCGCGCAGCACTTGATCGACATAGCGCGCCCCGCGCCCGCACATGTTGACGCGTCCGATGGAGCCATAGCTGAGCAGGCCGCCGTGGCGCGTGGCGAACCAGGATGTGTGAGCGATCGCCGGCAGTCGTACCCGCAGCGCCTGGCGCGCGTGTTCGCCGAGCAACACCGAGGAATCTGGCCAGACCAGTACGGCATCGACCTTGTGTCGCGCCAGTTCATCCCAGGCAGCGGCCACGCCGGCATCGCCCGAAAAACGCACGCGTACCCCTTCGATGCCGGCCTGCCCAAGCATGTCCGCGAAAGGGCCGAGATCCTTCAGCCGCTCGTGTCCGGTGTGCTGGCCGTTCGTGAGCATGCCGATGCGGCGCGCCTGCGGGAACGCCTGCAGCAGCACCTCCATCGGCTTGAAAAAGAACTGCCGCTGCAGGCCCAGGGTGACGCCCGTGACATTGGCCAGCGGGCGCAACTGGGCATCAAGAACCTGGTGCAGATTGGTCGAGCCAATCACGACGATGGGCAGTTCCTGCGTGGCGTTCATCAGGGCTTCGGTCGTCATGTTTTCGGTCGCCAGCAGCACTGCCGGCCGGCGCGCCACCACCGCCCGCGCCAGACTCGCGTAGCGGGCCGGGTCGTTGGCCGCGTCGCTCCATTCGAGTCGCAATTGCTGTTCGAAGGACCAGCCGGCCTGTTCCAGGCCGGCGCGCACCTGGTTCATGCAGAGCCGATTCGACTCGCTCGGGCCGGGACTCACGAAGGCGATGACGCGAGGCACGGCGGCGGTTTGCGCGCCTGCAGGCGCGCCGGCCGCCAGCAGGGCAGCGATGGCGGCAATGAGGATGGGCCGAAGGCCGCACGCAATGGGGAGCATGCGCCAGCGTAGCGGCGCCGCCGCTGCGCTGTCAATCGCGCGTCACGCGCAGCAGCTCCTCGCGGCTGGTGATGCCGGCGGCGACCAGGCGCTGGCCGTCCTCGCGCATCAGCTGCATGCCGCCGGCCAGGGCCTGGGCGCGCAGCTCGGCCTCGGCCGTCTGGTCGTGGATCTGGGCGCGTATTGCGTCATTGACCAACAGCAGCTCGAACACCCCGGTGCGCCCGGCGTAGCCAGTGTGGCCGCAATGCTCGCAGCCCGTGCCGTGGTCGCCACCATGGCAGTGGCCGCAATACTTGCGTACCAGGCGCTGGGCCAGCACGCCGAGCAGCGACGAGGACAGCAAAAACGGCTCCACCCCCATGTCGGTCAGGCGCGTGATGGCGCTGGCCGCGTCGTTGGTGTGCAGCGTGGCCAGCACCAGGTGGCCGGTCAAGGACGCCTGGATGGCGATCTGCGCGGTCTCGAAGTCGCGGATCTCGCCGATCATGATCACGTCCGGGTCCTGGCGCAGGATGGCGCGCAGGGCCTTGGCGAAGGTCAGGTCTATTTTTGCGTTGACCTGGGTCTGGCCCACGCCGGGCAGCTCGTATTCGATGGGGTCTTCCACCGTCATGATGTTGCTGCGCGTGGCGTCCAGTCGCGAGAGCGCCGCGTACAGCGTGGTGGTCTTGCCCGAGCCCGTGGGGCCGGTGACCAGGATGATGCCGTGCGGCTGGGCGATCAGGCCCTCGAAACGCGTCAGTGCCTCGCCCTGCATGCCCACGGATTCCAGGCTCAATTTGCTTTCGCTCTTGTCCAGGAGGCGCAGCACGGCGCGCTCGCCATGGGCGTTGGGCAGGGTGGAGACGCGCACGTCGATGGCCCTTGTCCCCAGGCGCAGGCTGATGCGCCCGTCCTGCGGCAGGCGTTTCTCCGAGATGTCGAGATCCGCCATGATCTTCAGCCGGCTGATCAGCGCCGCGTGCAGCGCGCGATTGGGCTGCACCACCTCGCGCAGCGTGCCGTCCACGCGAAAGCGCACGCTGGAATGGCGCTCGTAGGGCTCGATGTGGATGTCGCTGGCGCCGTCACGCACGGCCTGGGTCAGCAGGGCGTTGAGCATGCGGATGATGGGCGCGTCGCCGGCCGATTCGAGCAGATCCTCGACCGCGGGCAGCTCCTGCATCATGCGCGACAGATCCGCCTCTTCCTCGACCTCGCTGACCACGGTGGCGGCACTCGATTCGCTTTGCGCATAGGCGGCGCTGATGCGCTGGGCCAGCGGCGCGGCGTCGATCTGCATGAGCTGCTGCACGGCGTGCTTGCGCAGCACCTCGGACAGCGCTCCGGCGTCGGGCTGCGGGCCGTGCCACAGCACGAGCTGCTGGCCGTCGTCCTCCAGCAGCAGCTGGCTGCTGCGCGCAAAGGCGTAGGGCAGGGGGTGGCGCATATTTGCAGGAATGATCTTGGATTATTTGGTTGATTAATTTCCTCTGTACTCTACGAGGTAAGTGTATGCAGCGCCGTTGCAGGGACCTTGGGCAGGGCTGGTATTTCTAATATATTGAATTGGCCACCAATTTGGGAGATTCTCAAAGCTGCAAACAATTTCGCGACTGCCATAAGGATATCCATTGATATTCTTCCAGGTGTATTGAGTGCTAGAAGGTATTCCGCATGGTCCTGCTGCATATGTTTTTATGCTTATCAATGCCCATCCGGGTATTATATTGCCATAAGGTCCGTATCCTGAGCAGCTTTGTACTACTTCGCCGGCTGCATGTGCGGAAGAAAATGCGGCAATTATATAAATCGAAATTATATATTTAATGTATTTCATGATTTTTAATGATCTCCAGTGTTTGGGGCACTGTCGGGCGATAGTAAATCAGGGTATGAATTTTGTCGTATCGTTGTTTCTCCTGGTATCGATGGTGGGTTTGATCGTTGTGTGAAGGGGGAGGTTGTTTTTGGTAGAAGCTGCGGTAGGAGTGGGGCATCAGAAACTGAGCGCATAATGGAATTTGGCTCAGGTTGAATTATTTTTTGCTGTGCTCGGATGGCCTCGTAGCGATCAATCACTAGGGCATCGTTGGTAATATTTTCACGGATCACTAGAGGACGCAAGAAAACCATTAGGTTGGATTTCTGGCGGGTTCGTTTTTCGTTCCGGAATAGATTGCCTAGTATGGGCAAATCTCCCATCACAGGTACCTTATCCTGATTAAGTGTGTAGTTATCTTCTAGAAGACCGCCCAACACGATTACGTTGCCGTCATCGACCATTACAGTGGATTCAATGGAGCGCTTGCGCGTTGAGGGTCCGTTTACGTTTCCGATCGTGCCCTCGGCGATCGTCGACACCTCCTGGTACAGCGTCAGCTTGACGGTGCCGTTCTCGTTGATCTGCGGGCGCACGCGCAGCATCAGGCCCACGTCCTTGCGCTCCACGGTGGTGAAGGGGTTGACGGCGCCGCCGCTGCCGCCCGTGTTGGCATACGAGCCGGTGGGGAAGGGCACGTTGTTGCCGATGATGATCTGCGCCTCTTCGTTGTCCAGCGTCATCAGGTTGGGCGTGGAGAGCACGTTGGCGTCGCCCGTGTTCTCCAGGAAGTTGGCCAGCGCCCCCAGGTAGTACTTGCCGTTGATGCGCGGGGCCAGGGCAAAGTTCATGCCTGCGCCGGGCTTGGCCGCGGCCAGCGAGCTGACATTGCCGCTGGCGGCGGCCAGGGCCAGATCCAGAATGTTGGTGCCACCCACGCCCGAATTGGTGCCCAGCACGCCCAGCGTGCTGCCGTAGTTGCCGATCACGCCCTGCCACTGGATGCCGAACTCGGCCACCTTGTTGGCGCTGACCTCCACGATCAGGCTCTCGATCAGCACCTGGGCGCGCCGGCCGTCCAGCTTGTCGATCACGGCGCGCAGCTGGCGGTACTGCGGCTCGGGCGCGCTGATGATGAGCGAGTTGGTCGTCGGGTCGGCCTGAATCTGCCCGCCCGTGCTGGGCTGGTTGCTGTTGCCGCCGCGGTTCAGGCCGGTGGCCGTGCCCGAGCCCAGCCCGCCGCCGGTGCTGGCCGTGGCGCTGCTGCTCAGGCCGCCCTGGCTGCCCATGCCGCCTGACGGGCTGGTTTGCGCCAGGCCGCTGACTCCCGTGCCGCCGGCCGAGGTGGCGCCGGCGCCGGTGCCCGGGTTGCTTGCCTGCAGCGCGGCGCGCAGCGTGGCGGCCAGCTTCACGGCATCGGCGTTCTTCAGGTAGACCACATGGATGTTGCCGCTGGCGGCCGAACTGCCGGGCGCGGCCGGCTGGTCCAGCTTGGCCACCAGCGAGCGCACCAGCGCCAGCCGCGCGGGATTGGCCGCGCGCACGATCAGCGCGTTGCTGCGTGGCTCGGGCAGGAGCGTGGTCTTGAACGCCGTATCGGTCTGGCCCTGGGCCGCGGCCGGCGCGGCCCCGGTGCTGCCCGTACCCTCGATCAGCCGCGCCACCAGCGGCGCCAGGTCGGCGGCCAGGGCATGCTGCAGCGGTATCACCTCCAGGTCGGTGGCGTTGGATACATCCATGGCGGCGATGATGCGCGCCAGCCGCTGCAGGTTGTCGGCGTAGTCGGTGATCACCAGCGAGTTGTTGCCGGGGTTCACGTTGATGGTGTTGTTCGGGCTGATCAAGGGGCGCAGCACCGGCACCAGGTTGTTGGCGTTCTCGAAGTTGAGCTTGAAGATCTGCGTGACCATCTGCCCGCCCGCGGGCGCGCTGCCGCTGCTGCCCTGGGTCACGCTCACGGCGCCGGTCTGCAGCTTGGCGTCGGCCTCGGGCACCACTTTGTACAGCCCGCCGGATTCGACCACCGTGAAGCCCTGCAGGCGCAGCGCCGCCTGGAACTGCTGGAAGGCCGCCGCGGGCAGCACGGCGTTCTCGGTCACCAGCGTGATCTGGCCACGCACGCGCGGATCGACCACCACGTTGCGCCCGGTGATGGTGGCCATGGTGCGCGCCACGGCCTCGATCTCGGCGTTGGCGAAGTTCAGCGTCACCGGCTCGCTGGCGCGCACGGTGGGCGGATTGGATTTGGCTGCAGTTTGTGCATTGATTTGGCCGTTAGCGCATACCAGTAAAGCGTAAACAGCTATCGAATGAAGAGCAAAACGCCATGGGTGTCGGGAAGAGAAAGGCATAGGTTCACCCCAGGGTGATGATGGATCGCGCGCCGCTGCGCCGTCCGATGATGTTCAGAAGATTCGCCAGCGCCGCCGCGCGCTCGGGCGCGGCGCTGGCCTCGCCGGTAAAACGCAGGCGCTGCCCCACCCACTGGCCGTTGCCCGACAGCAGCAGCGCGCCATCCAGCGTGGACAGCGTAAGCTGCGGTGCCTGGCCGCCCGAGCCGCCCTGCAGCAGCAGCCGGTAGCTGCCCATGGGCCGCAGCGTGGACAGGCGCGAGGACATGTCCAGCGCATCCAGCCGCGCCTGGCCCTGCAGCTGCATGCGCCCGGCCGCCCATTGCAGGGCCAGGCCGGTGGTGACCAGCTGCAGCCGGCCCTGTGGCTGTACGGTGTTCCAGGGCGTGCCCAGGCCGGCCAGCACGCCGGCCGGCCATTGGCTCTGGCCATCGGTGATCTGCAGTTGCAGTGCGCCCAGGCCTAGCGCGGCGCGCAGCGTGAGCGGCTGGGCCGTGCAGCAATCGGCCGCAATCTCTGCCTGGGCGCCGCCCCAGGCGGGGCGCAGGCGCCAGCGCACGCGCCCGGGCAGGGCGGCCTGGTCTTCGCTGCCGGCGCCGCCGGTCAGCACCAGCCGGGCCGAGCCCGTCCACACCGTGCCCTGCGCCTGCTGCAACTGCAGCTGGCCGCCGCTGGCCTGCTGCACCCCGCCGGCCAGCCAGCGCGCCGGCGCCCACAGCGCCAGCGCGGGCAATGCCCCCAGGCACAGCCCGAGCGCGGCCCAGCGCCAGGGCGCGCGTGGCACGGCCATGGGGGAGCGGGCGTGGGGGCTGCGGGACATGGACGACTGGCGCGCCTCAGTTTGGCGGCAGGGCCAGGGTCAGCGTGCCGTTCCACGGCGCGGGGGTGCTGGCGCCGCCGGCGCTGGTCGTGTTGCGCATCAGCCGGGCCTCGGTGGGCACGGCGCGCGTCGTGCTGCGCACCTGGGCCAGCCATTGCGCCAGGGCCTCGGGCGGGACATCCTTCAGCGTGATGGCGGCCCGGTCGCCGGTGGTGCTCATCTGTGTGCCGGCGCTCAGCTGCTGCCCCAGCGAGCGCCACAGGACGGGCAGGGTCTCGTTGCCGGTGGGGCGCGGTATGTCCTTGAGATGCAGGGCCTGGGCCTGCAGGGCCTGCATTTGCTGCAGTTGCGCGTCCAGCGCGGCGTGGCGCGCCGGCGACGCGCGCAGCTGCGCCAGCGCCGGGGCCAGCAGCAGCCACCACAAGAGGGCCAGGCCGAGTACGGTGGCCGCGGCCAGCACCAGGGTCTGTTCACGCGGCGCCAGGCTGGCCCAATGCTGGCGCAGCGCGGCGGCCATGGCCCGGGGTGGGGGCATTGCGTTCGGGTTCATGGGCGATCCTGTGTGCGCACCAGCAGGGTGCCTTCTTGCGCGTGGGCCTCATAGCCATGGGCGGCCAGGCGCTGGTTCATGGCGGCAAGCTCCTCGGGCTGCAGCTGCACCCCGCGCAGCACCAGATCGCCGCGGGTGTATTCGATCTGCGCCGGCACCTGCGTTGGCGGCAGGGCGGCGCCGGCGGCGGCCATGAGCGGCTCCAGATCCTGGCGCTCCAGGCTGCCGGTGGCCTGGCGCAGCTGGGCCAGTTCACGCTGCATCTGCACCGGCGCATCCACCACGGCCTTGATGTGCGGAAAGGTCTGGGTGAGGATGGCGCGCAGGCCGGCCTGCTTGGCCGCCAGCGCCTGGCGATCCTGCCAGGCCCACAGGTTCAGGCCTATGACCTGCGCGGCCAGTGCCAGGCCCAGGGCCCAGCGCGCGGCGCGCCATTGGGGGGCGCGTGCAAAGGCGCCCGCGGCGCTGCCCAGGCGGCGCATGAGGCGCGTGCGCCCGCTGCTGGCCAGGTCGAACTGGGCCAGATCCCAGTCGCCGCGCGCGGCGGCCAGGGCGCGCTGGCTGGCGGTGCGCAGCTGCACCGGGCGGCCCAGCAGGCGCTCGGCCAGCGCGGCCACGGCGGGTTCGGCGCGCACCGGCAGGGGGTTTTCATCTTCATCGCCCGGTGCCTGGGTGAAGAGCGCCCTGGCGGCCGCCAACGGCAGCACGGCCACGGCCTGCTGCGCGCCATGGCCGGTGAGCACGGCGTAGGCGTCTTCGGGCTGGCCCAGCACCTCGCATTCCTCGCGTCCGCTGGCCGTGGGGCCGGGAGCGAACTCCGGCACCACGCGATCGGCCGGGCGGCCCGCGGCCTCCAGCGCCTGCAGGGCCTGGCGCAGCCAGGCGCGGTCGCATACGGCGACCCAGATCGGGCTGCCGGCCTGGGCACCCGGCTGCAGGGCAAAGTGCAGCTGGGCCGGGTCGTCGAGCAGCTGCTCTTCCAGCAGGCCGTCGAGCACGGCGCGCAGCCGCGCGCTTTGCGCCAGCGCGCCCGGGGGCAGCGTCACGCGCTGCCAGGACAGGGCGCGCACCGGCACCACGGCCACCACTTCGCCGGTGCGGCCCGGGTCGGGCAGCAGGGCGGCGCTGGCGCTGGCTTGCTGGGTGGCGTTGTGGCCGTCGACCGTGAGCGTGTAGCTGTAGTCGGCGGGGGCCTGCGGCGAGCCCAGGGGCAGGGTGATGACGAGGGTGCTCATGGGATGGAGGTCGGGCGGGGCATTTTAGGGCCCGGTGCGGTGTCGTCCAGGGCGCTCAGGCCGCCGCGCTCGCGCCACAGGGTGCGCACGTCGCCGCGCTGCTTGAAGACCAGGGAGCGCTCCTCGACCACGGCGCCATCCAGGCGCAGCCGGCCGCGCACCTCGAAGTAGTGCGACGCCACCGCATGCGTGCTGGCGCTGATGGCGCTGCTGCCGCGCACCAGCTCGGCCGCGTCGGCCAGGTTGCGAAAGTACTGGCTCTCGCGCCGCTGCACCAGGCGCTGGGCGTCGGCCATGTCCAGGCCGTCGGCGCTGGCCCACAGCACCACGGCGCTGGCCGTGTTCAGGTTGACCAGGGTGCGCACGGGCAGCAGCGTGACATGGGGCGCCAGCGCCGTGACCGACTGCTGCGGCAGCCCCCACCAGCCCAGCTGGGCCACGCTTTGCGGCAGCAGCAGCGTGTTGTCAGTGCCGCCCTCGCGCGTCGTGGCCAGCAGCACCGCCTGCGCCAGCTGGTCAAGCTGCTGGCGCGGCAGGCCCAGGTAGTCGAACAGGCGCGCGAACTGCCGCTGCGCGGTGGCGTCCACCTGCTTGTCGCCGGCCAGGTTGCGCAGGTTCAGCAGGCCCTGCTGGTCGGTGATCTGGCCGGACAGAAAGGCGTCGGCGGTGTCGGTGCTGGCATCCTCCACCTGGGCCACGTTGCGGTTGGCGGCCAGAAAGGTGGACAGGCGCGCCTCCTGCAGCGGCACGGCCCAGGGTTCGCTGAGGTTATCGGTGCCGTCGCCGCCCTGCGCCAGCGAGTCCTCGCGCAGTATCAGGCGCGACCAGTCCAGCGCGCCGACCAGGATCCAGGCCGACTGGATGCGCCCGCGCTCGGCGGTCTCGACCTCGATAGCGCGCCACTGCTGCCACATGGCCGCGGCGGCAAAGGTGGCCACCAGGGTCACGGTGAGCATGGCCGTCAGCAGCGCGGCGCCTGCCTGGCTGGCACGTTGTGCGTTGTGCGTTGTGCGTTGTGCGTTGCGCGCGCGCCCCCGCAAAACCCTGGACGCCCATCGCTCAACGTTCCGGGCCCTCATGACTTGCCCCCGCCCAGCAGCGGGTTCGCCCAGTCGCGCGTGACCACGCCGGCCAGCGCGCCGCCCTCGGGCAGCGTGAGCTGCAGGCGCACGCCCTCGGGAATGCTGGCCGCGGTGCTGCTCAGCCCGCCGGGCGCCTGCGGCAGGCTGGCGCCGGTGTTGGCCGACTGTGCATTGGCCCAGGCACCGCCGCGGTAGTAATACAGCTGCCAGCCGGCCAGCGGCATGAGCAGCGTTTCGCGCTCGCGCTCGGCGCTGCTGGGCGTGCGCGCCCACTGCGCGGCGCGGGCCCAGGCCTCGCTCCATTCGGCGCGCGTGCGCACCGGGGGCGACTGCCAGCGCAGCCAGCGGTTGGTGCCGTCCGCGTTACGCAGCGCCCAGGCGACGACGATGGCGCCCTCGTCGGGCTGGCGCATGCCGCGGCGCGTCAGGCGCAGCGCCTGGCCATCCCAGGCCAGGGGCTCGGTGTGCTCGATGGCCTGCAGCGCGTCCAGGTCGGCGCCCCATTGCGCCAGCACGGTCTGCAGCTCCAGCACGGCGTCGGCGCGCTCGCGCGTGATCTGCTGCGCGCGCACCATGCCGTCCAGCCCGCGCCAGCTGACGATGGCCAGCAGCGCCATCACCGCAATGGCGACCAGCAGCTCGACCAGGGTGAAACCGGGCTGCCCGCGCCGCATCAATACCTTCCCACGATGGTGGACAGGCGCAGCACCGGCGCCTGTGCGTCAAACACCTGCGCATCCACGCGCCGGAACTGCGGGTTCGGCGTGGGTGTCACGCTCACCGCCACTTCGTAGCCGCGCCCGGCCTGCTCGCAGACCACGCGCGCGTCGCCAATGGCCGGCATCTGGCGCGACAGGCGTACCTTGACCAGCTCGTTCTCGGCGCAGGCATGGGCCAGCACCACGTCGGTCTGGCGTGCGGTGTTGCGCGTCAGGGCGGATGTGGCCTGCAGCCCCGCCATCAACGCAATGGCCACGATGGCCAGGGCCACCAGCACCTCGACCAGCGTGAACCCAGCCGCCTTGTCTTTCATGGCAGGGCCTGCGCGCTGAAGGGCCGCAGCCCGTCGGTGGCCACGCGCACGGCGCGCTCGGGGTGGGCCTGGCTGACGATCAGCACCTGCTGCGCGCCTATCAGTGGCTCGGGCCCCAGCCACAGCGTTGCCGGGCCGCGCACCGAGGTGGCGCTGTCCAGCCAATGGCGCGGCAGCTGGCTGCCCACCAGGCCCTCAAACTGAAAGCCCTGGGCATCGGCGCGCCAGCGCACGGCCGCACCCGAGGCGCGCGACTGCGCTCGCGCCGCCTCCAGCAGCGCCGCCAGGCGCTCGCCCTCGCGCTGCAGCGCCGCAGCGCCGCTGTCACGCAGCGCCAGGCCCACGCCGGCCGTGGCCAGGGCGATGATGGCGATCACCACCAGCAGCTCAAGCAGTGTGAATCCGCCCTGGGCCACCGCGCGGCCGGGTGGCTCTTGCGCGGCGCCTGCCGGCATGGCTTGTGCCAGTGTCATGCGTGGACTGGCCGTGGCGTGAGGGCGTTACTGCCAGCTGCCAATATCCGCATTCTTGCCCTCGCCGCCGGACTGGCCGTCGGCGCCGAAGGACATCACATCCACTTCGCCCTTGATGCCCGGGTTCAGGTACTGGTAGGGGTGGCCCCAGGGGTCGTTGGGCAGCTTTTCCAGGTAGGGGCGCCAGTTGCCGGGCACCGGGGCGGTGGCGGGCTTGGCGATCAGTGCCTGCAGGCCTTGTTCGGCCGTGGGGTAGCGCTGGTTGTCCAGGCGGTAGAGCTTGAGCGCCTGTGAGATGTTGGCGATGTCGGTGCGCCCGGCGGTCACGCGCGCGTCATCGGCGCGATCGAGCACATTGGGCACGATGAGCGCGGCCAGCACGCCGATGATCACCAGCACCACCATGAGCTCGATCAGGGTGAAGCCCGCGGCGAGGCGGCGGCGGGCATGTTGTGCAAAAGAAGGGTGGGAGGAGGGCGTCACGGCGCGGCAAATCCGGTAGAGCGAAAGCGCTCAATGATAATGCTGGCATGGCAACACTCTCACTCACCCGCTGGGCCCCGCCCCTTGCCACTCTGGTGCTGTGGGCACTGGCCGGCGCCAGCGCGGTCTATTGGGGGCTGATGCTGTCCGAGCCCGCGGCCGGCCCGGCGCCCGTGGCCGCCGCGCCCGAGCCCATCCTGCCCGACGCGCAGGCGCTGGCCCGGCTGCTGGGCGCCCATGCCCAGGCGGCCGCCGCCACGCCGGCCGCGGCCAGCCGTTTCACGCTGCTGGGTGTGCTGGCCGGCACGCAAAGTGGTGACGGCGCGGCACTGATCGCCGTGGACGGCAAGCCTCCCCGGCATTACCGCGTGGGCGCCGCCATCGAGCCCGGCCTGGTACTGCAGTCGCTGGGCCGGCGCGAGGCGCGCCTGGGCGCCAGTGTCGATGGCGCCACCACGCTGGCCCTGGAGCTGCCGCGCCAGCTGGGCCTGCAGGGGCAGGGCGCGCCGGCGACTCAGCCCATGCGCCAGCAGGCGCCGCGGATGCAGCAGGCGCCAGCGGCCCAGCCGCCCCAGCAATACGAATAGCCCGCCTGCCGTCAGGCTCTCAACCTCTCAGGCCCAGCCCTGGGTTGGCAGGGCCACGCTGACCCAGGCGCCAAAATCCGGTGCCTGCAGCGGCCACTCATGCGCCTGCGGCGCACGTCCTGGCCCATGCTGCTGCAGCCATTGCACGCAACGCGCCACCCCGGCATGGCTGATCCAGACCATGTCCGCGCCCTGGTCATGGGCGCGGGCCGCGGCATCGCGCAGGGCCAGGGCCACGCGCTGCAGCATGGCCGCCAGCGACTCGCCGCCGCCGGGGGCATGGCCGGCCAGATTGGCGGCCCAGGCGTCGATCTCGGCGCGGGCGATGGCGCTCCAGGCCTGGCCCTCCCAGGCGCCAAAGTCGGTCTCGGCGATGCGCGGCTCCGGGTTTGAAGCCAAATCGGGCCGCAGCGCCCGCAGTTCAAGCGCCAGCAGCTCGCATCTTTGTAGTGGCGAATGCCATACGCCGGCCACCTTGGCCGGCAGGGCATGTGCCAGTGCCGTGGCGGCGCTGCGGCTGGCGCTGGCGTCGGCGGCCATGTCCAGTCGGCCGTAGCATAGGCCGGGCGCGACCAGCGGGCGCGCATGGCGCACCAGCCACAGCCGCGGGCCGTTCATGCCGCGCGTGGCGCCAGGGCCATGGCCGCGCCCAGGTAAAAGCCAATCTCGGCCACCTGCTGCGTGGCGCCCAGGCAGTCGCCGGTAAAGCCCTCCAGGCGGCGCGCAAAGCGCCACAGCATCCAGGCGCCGCCCAGGGCGCTGCACAGTACGGATACTATTAAAACACTAGCGCCTAGCGCTTGGTACATAAGCGCTAGCGGCAAAAAACACCACAAGACTGCGGCCGCCAGGGCGCGGCCCGTGATCTGATCTGCCAGCGGCTTGCTCTTGGACGTGGCCGTATCCCCCACATGGGGCAGGGCGCGCACCACGAAAAGTGGCCACAGGCGCGAGAGCACATGCGCGCCCAGTAGGGCCCACAGCGCCACCTCCAGCCCCAGGCTGCCCAGCTGCGCCAGCAGCGCCAGCTTGGCGCCAAGGGCCAGCACCAGGGCCATGGCGCCGAATGCGCCAATGCGCGAGTCCTTCATGATGGTGAGCGCACGCTCGCGCTCATAGGCGCCGCCCAGGCCGTCCGCCACGTCGGCCAGACCGTCCTCGTGAAAGCCACCGGTCACCAGCACCGTGGCGATGGTGCTGCCCACGGCTGCCACCAGCGGCGCAAAACCCTGGCCGCCCAGCGCCCACCAAAGCGCCGCATACACGCCCATGGCCACACCCGCCACCAGCCAGCCCACACCCGGGAAATGCGCGCTGGCCGCGCGCAGCATGGCCGGGCTATAACCCACCCAGGCCGCCAGCCGGCCCGTGACCGGCAGGCGGGTGAAGAACTGCACGGCCAGCAGGTAGTGGCGCAGGGCTTGCATGGGTGCTTGTTAACTGATGGCTGTTGGCGCTTCCATGCCGGCGAGACGCCGGCGCTCCCAGTAGGCGCTGTCAGCCTCCATTGGCCTTCAGGAACAGCCGGTACGCCGGGTTCTGCGTTTCCTCGACATAGGGGTAGCCCAGCGCCTGCAAGAACGCGTCGAACGCGGCGGCATCCTCCGCCGGCACCTGCATGCCGACCAGAATGCGGCCATAGTCCGCGCCCTGGTTGCGGTAGTGGAACAGCGAGATGTTCCAGGTCGGCTGCATCAGGCTCAAGAACTTGAACAGCGCGCCCGGCCGCTCGGGGAATGTGAAGCGCATCAGGCGCTCGTCGCGCGCCAGCTGCGAGCGCCCGCCCACCAGGTGGCGCAGATGCTCCTTGGCCAGCTCGTCGTGCGTCAGGTCCAGCGACTCGAAGCCTTGTTTGGCGAAATTCCTGGCGATCTTCTCCGACTCGCCCCGGCCATGGGTGGACAGGCCCACGAACACATGGGCCAGCCGCTCGTGGCTGATGCGGTAGTTGAACTCGGTCACGTTGCGCGGCCCGCCGGGCAGCGCGCCCACCACCTCGCAAAAGCGCTTGAAGCTGCCGCGCTCCTCGGGGATGGTGACGGCGAACAGCGCCTCGCGCTCCTCGCCCACGTCGGCGCGCTCGGCCACGAAGCGCAGGCGGTCGAAGTTCATGTTCGCGCCCGAGAGGATGGTGGCGTAGGTCTCGCCCTTGGTCTTGTGCTTCGCCACGTATTGCTTGATTGCCGCCACGCCCAGGGCGCCGGATGGTTCGACGATGCTGCGCGTGTCGGCAAAGATGTCCTTGATGGCGGCGCAGACGGCGTCGGTGTCCACGATCACGTAGTCGTCCACCAGGTCATGCGCCACGCGGAAGGTCTCCTCGCCCACCAGCTTCACGGCCGTGCCATCGGCAAACAGGCCCACGTCGGGCAGCTGCACGCGCGCATGCTGACGCGCCGATTGCGCCATGGCGTCCGAGTCGTTCATCTGCACGCCGATGACCTTGGTCTGCGGGCTCACCGCCTTCAGGTAATTGGCCACGCCGGCAATCAGCCCGCCGCCGCCGATCGGCACGAACACGGCATCCAGCCGGTGGCTGCCCAGCGCCTGCAGCTGGCGCAGCAGCTCCATGGCGATCGTGCCCTGGCCGGCGATCACGTCCGGGTCGTCAAACGGGTGGACGAAGCTCAGGCCCTGCTCCTGCTGCAGGTGCAGCGAATGCTCGTAGGCGTCGGAATAGCTGTCGCCCATCAGCACCACCTCGCCGCCCAGGGTCTTCACCGCGTCCACCTTCACCTGCGGCGTGGTGGTCGGCATGACGATCACGGCGCGCGTGCCCAGCCTGGCCGCGCTCATGGCCACGCCCTGCGCGTGGTTGCCGGCCGAGGCGCAGATCACCCCCTTGGCCAGCTGCTCGGCCGACAGCTGCGCCATCTTGTTGTAGGCGCCGCGCAGCTTGAAGCTGAACACCGGCTGTTGATCCTCGCGCTTCAACAGCACCTTGTTGTGCAGGCGCCGCGACAGCGCCCGCGCCGGCTGCAGGTCGGACTCCACGGCTACGTCGTAGACGCGCGCCGTGAGAATTTTCTTCAGGTAATCGAGGGGGGTGAGGGGCTGGGTCATGATGTCATCCGGCGCGGCGTTCGTGCGCGGCCGGCCGGGGCGCCATCATAGGGGCCAGTCCGCAGCGGCCGCGCGGGGCAAAAAAAAGCCCCAAGCGGTAAAGCCTGGGGCTGAATCCATCCTTTGAGGAGATGGAGGAGACAATCGGTGCGAACCCCGCTCTGTTAACAGTGCGTAACGGGTAACGCATGGCTGCATTGTATGCCCGAAGGTTTTTGCATTGCAGCAAAATCGGTATTTTTTTAAGGGTTCGCCCTAATTGTTGGAGAAACGCCACATGGAATGCACCGTCAGCTGGACCGGCAATGCCGGCACAAGATCCGGCATGGGATTTATTGCCGAAACCGGCAGCGGCCATATCCTGGCCATGGATGGCGCGCCCGACGCCGAGCGCCCCGAGAGCGGTGGCCAGAATCTGGCCCCACGCCCCATGGAGGCCGTGCTGGCCGGCACCGGCGGTTGCACCGCCTACGACGTGGTGCTGATATTGAAGCGTGGCCGCCACGACGTGCGCGGCTGTAGCGTGCGCTTGACCTCAGAGCGCGCCGCCACCGAGCCCAAGGTCTTCACCCGCATCCACATGCACTTCACCGTCACCGGTCGCGGCATTCCGGCCAGCGCGGTGGAGCGTGCCATCGCCATGAGCCACGAGAAATACTGCTCGGCCAGCATCATGCTGGGCAAGACGGCGCAGATCACCACGGGCTTCGAGATCGTCGAGGGCTGATGCGTCGATGCCAGAGGCCTGCAGTCTGGTCGGGCGCAGATCCGGCCATGGCCTGGTGGCGCCAGGCAAATGTTGCAGGTCTGCAACGGAAAACTGCGTTTACCCCCCTTTTCGGCCGTTAATACGGGAATTTCTTTGCGCATCCTGGCGCCCTCTGTTGCAATAGGATCAACTTCCCCACCAGGAGGTTGGCCCGGGGAGCCGGCGGGCGGGTGCGGGTAGCACCCACTAAGACCCTCACGATCCGGTGCCCTCTGTTTAACCTTGGAGTAACTCGTAATGAAAAAATCCCTGATTGCCCTGGCAGTGCTGGCCGCTTCCGGTGCCGCAATGGCTCAGTCCTCCGTGACCCTGTACGGCGTGGCTGACGCTGGCGTGACTTACATCAACGGCAAGGACAACTGGTCCGGCGTGAGCTCGGGCAACCAACTGACCAGCCGTATCGGCTTCCGCGGTGTGGAAGACCTGGGTGGCGGTCTGAAGGCCAACTTCCGCCTGGAAGCCGGTCTGAATCTGGACGTGGGTGACGGCGCTTCCGGCTACACTGGTTCCAAGCCTGGTGATGGTCTGGCATTCAAGCGTAACTCCACCGTGGGCCTGCAAGGCGGCTTCGGTGAAGTGCGCCTGGGCCGCGAGCTGACCGCCGCCTACGGCGCCGTGGCCCGCTACGACGTGTTCGGCAGCGTGGGTCTGGCTTACTCCCGCATGTGGGTGGCTGGTGACACGGCTGAGAGCAGCACCAACGCCACCGCCACGGCCCCGAACATCCGCGTGAGCAACGCCGTCACCTACGTGTCGCCCAACTTCGCCGGCTTCAAGGTTGGCGTGAACTACGGCTTTGGCGAAATCGCCGGCAAGAACAGCGACGCCCGCTATCTGGGCGCTGGCCTAACCTATGATAACGGCCCCATCAGCGTGGGTCTGGCAGCCGAGCAGCTGAAGCAGAATACCGTTGGTGGCAATTCCAGCGGTTCCGTCAATGGCGACATGACCTCCTGGGCTCTGGGTGCCTCGTACGACTTCGGCGTGGCCAAGCTGCTGGGTGCCTATCGCACCTCCAAGCATGAGAACTGGGCCAATAACCTTATTGGCAACGACAACAAGCGCAATGGCTACCTGCTGGCTGTGACCGCTCCTGTCGGCCCCGGTCTGGTGAAGGCTTCGTACAACCGCTACGAAAACAAGCTTGGCGGTACCACGACCAAGGCTGACCAGTTCGGCCTGGGCTATGTCTACAGCCTGTCCAAGCGCACTTCCGTGTACGGCACCTATGCCTACCTGAAGAACAAGAACGGCGCCAGCCTGTACACCCTGGGTGCAGGCGGCCTGAAGAACAATGGCTCGCAGCAAGGCGTGCAAATGGGCATCACCCACACGTTCTAATGCCCCGCTGGCCTGAAGCCAGCTTTGCATAAAGACAAAAAACCGCTGCCTTCGGGCGGCGGTTTTTTTTCGTCCGCAGTTAAGCCAGTCGCCTGCGTAACACCAACCTAGGGGAAACGCCTGTGGCATGGATGCCATAGTGCGTTGGCTCCAGGGATGGGGCTTCCTAGAATGAAACCTCCTGATACTTTTTTGAGAGGGAGCGAGAGAAGCCATGCGTCTGTTGACCAAGAAAAACACCGTCCTGGCCGCGCTGGCCCTGTGTGCCACCGGAGCGGCTATGGCCCAGGCGGCCAACACCAGCAAGGTGGAGCTGTGGGGCATCGTGGACGTGGCCGTGCGCCACACCAATAACGAGGGCGCCGCCAAGACCGGCCTGACGAAAATGATAGGCGGCGGCATGTCGCAAAGCCGCTGGGGCATCAACGTCGAGGAAGACCTGGGTGGGGGCAGCAAGGCCCTGGCCTTCCTGGAGAACCGCTTTGATGCCGATGCCGGCAATTCCGCCATCGGCGCGCCGTTCTTCCAGCTGTCCTATGTCGGCCTGCAAGGCCCCTATGGCCGCCTGACGGCCGGCCGCCAGTGGAACGTGCTGTTCGACGTGGTGACCAGCACCTACGCCTCCTTCCCCTATTCGCCCTACATGGAAGCCTACAAGCCCGAGCTGGGCATGGCCATGGCAGCGCGTGCCAGCAATATGCTGAAGTACCTGTTCGCCACGCCGGATCGCAGCCTGGTGGGTGCGTTGCAGTATTCGTTTGACGAGAACAACAACACCAAGGGGTTGACATCGGCAACACAAGTCCCGGGATTTGTGCTCAACACCCTGAGTGGTGGCGCATGGGAGACGGTCGGCGGCTATCTGCGCTATTCCGCAGCTGGCGCTGCCGTGGGTGGCGGTTACCTGCGCACCACCTTGCCCGGCGGTACCGATGTCGATGCCTGGACGCTGGGGGGCTCCTACCGCACCGGCCCCTGGTACCTGACGACCGGCTATGGTCTGAACAAGGCCAAGTTCGCGACCGTGACCAGCCCGGCCGTGGCCCTCGCGAATGCGGTGGATGGCGGCCTCCTGGGCCAATTCTGGGGTGGCCAGACCAATGGTGGCTTCCAGCCGGGTGATGCCAACAAGCGCCAGCTGTTCAAGATTGGCGTGGGCTACCAGGCGACGCCTCAGCTGAACCTGGGCGCGCATTACTTCCGCGGCAAGCAGTCGGGCTCGGCCACCGGGGCTTTCAATGGCAATGCCAACTTCTATGTGGCAGTCGCCGACTACGCCTTCAGCAAGCGTACTGATGCCTACTTTGGTGTGGATCACACCAGCATCAGCGGTGGCGGTGCGGTCGTGCTGGACACGGCCAGCAAGGCCCGCAGCCGCACCGGCATCACCATCGGCTTGCGCCATCGCTTCTGACGCGGTTTCGAACCGGCTTGCAAGAAGCCTCCTGCGGGAGGTTTCTTGCTTTGATGCCGCGCAAGACGCAAGCAAATCAAACCCTGGGGGTTTCCCCTCGCATGCATCTTGCTAGTGCGCTGCCATAGTTGCGGGTTTTGTTTTTCAGGAGGCTTCCCATGCAATTCCGTGCCTTGTTCCTGTCCATGGCCGCCGCATCCTTGCTGGCGGCCGTACCGGCCGCCCATGCCAAGACCTTCAAATGGGCCAGCCAGGGCGAGATATCGACCTGGGACATCCACTCGCAGAACAACGCGCTGCAAAACGGCCTGCATTCCTATGTGTACGAAACCCTGGTGACCTACAACAGCCGAACGTTCGCGGTCGAGCCGCTGCTGGCCACCGCCTGGCGCGAGGTCAGCCCGACGCAGGTGCGCTTCACGCTGCGCCAGGGCGTGAAGTTCCAGGACGGTTCGGCTTTCACGGCCGACGACGCTGTGTATTCGCTGCAGCGCGCCATGTCCAAGACCTCCAACTACACGCCCTATGTGCAGGGCATCACCAAGGTGGTGAAGGTGGACGCGAACACCATGGATGTGTTCCTGGCCGCGCCCAACCCGGTGCTGCTGCGCCAGATGACCGAGCTGCGCATGATGAGCAAGGCCTGGGCCGAGAAGAACAAGTCGGTCGAACCCAAGGATATGAAGGGCAAGGACGAGAACTTCGCCCACCGCAATGCCATGGGCACGGGGCCGTACACCCTGGAGTCTTGGCAGCCGGACGTGAAGATGGTCTTCAAGCGCAACCCGAACTGGTGGGGCCAGATGGACGGCAATGTGACCGAGATCGTCTACACGCCGATCAAGTCGGCGGCTACGCGCATCGCCGCGCTGCTGTCGGGGGAGGTGGATATGGTGCTCGACCCTTCGCCGCAGGATCTGCAGCGCCTGCGTTCCACGGACGACATCCGCGTGGTCGATGGCCTGGAGAACCGCACCATCTTCCTGGGCATGGATCAGTTTCGCGACGAGCTGGTGGGCTCCAATGTGAAGGGCAAGAACCCGCTCAAGGACTTGCGCGTGCGCAAGGCCTTGTACCAGGCCATCGACGCCAACGCGCTCACGCGCAACATCCTGCGCGGCTTGGGCAAACCCACGGGCACCCTGGTGGCGCCGCAGGTGGCGGGCTGGACCGAGGCCGTGGGCAATCGCCTGCCCTATGACGTGGAAGGCGCCAAGAAGCTGCTGGCCGAGGCCGGCTACGCCGAGGGTTTCGAGGTGGACTTCGCCTGTCCGAACAACCGCTACATCAACGACGAGGCCATTTGCCAGGCGGTGACCGCGATGTGGGCGCGCATTGGCGTCAAGGCCAAGCTGCGCACCCTGCCGCTGGTGAGCTACTTTCCCATGATCCAGCGCAGCGAGGCCAGCATCTACATGCTGGGCTGGGGCGTGCCGACCTTTGATGCGCTGTACAGCCTGCAGTCGCTCACGCGCAGCGTGGGCCAGGGGGGCGACGGCAATTACAACGTGGGGCGCTACAAAAATGAGCGCATGGACTACCTGGTAGACCGCGTCAAGGTGGAGACCGACGCCCCCGTGCGCACGCGCATGCTGACCGAGGCGCTGCAGCTCTCGGGCGAAACCGTGTCGCATATTCCGCTGTACGACCAGGTCATCCCCTGGGCCATGAAGAAAAAGGTGGAGCTGGTGCACCGCGCGGACAACCGGGTGGATATGCGGCTGGTGAAGATCAACTGATTTTTGCACCCTCTCCCGCTGGCGGGAGAGGGCTGGGGTGAGGGTGGTTAATAAGGGCGCTGCGGCTCATCACCCCCTCACCCCCACCCTCCCCCAAGGGGGAGAGGGAGTAAAGCTGTGCCAGACAAGTGTTGCCGGCTTTCAAGAAAACTCTGGATCACCGAGCCCGACGGCGGGACGAAATACCTGCTCGGCCGACTGTCGCAACTCTACGGGCCGGTGTAGCATGGCCCGACCTACTGCGCTCATACAACAATGCTTGCCTTCATACTGCGCCGCCTCCTGCAGGCCGTGATCGTCATGGTCACCGTGGCCTTCATTGCCTTCATGTTGTTTCAGTTCGTGGGCGACCCGGTGGCCATCCTGCTCGGGCAGGACGCCACGCCCGACCAGGTGGCCGAGATGCGCGCCGCACTGGGGCTGGACAAGCCCTTCGTGGTGCAGTTCTGGCATTTCCTGGTGAATGCGGCGCAGGGCGAGTTCGGCCTGTCGCTGCGCCAGGGCGCCAAGGTCTCGCGCCTGATCGCCGAGCGCTTTCCGGCCACGCTGGAGCTGTCGCTGGTGGCGGCCTTCATCGCGCTGGCGCTGGGCGTGCCCATGGGCGTGTATGCGGCGCTCAGGCGCGGCAGCTTCATGAGCCAGCTGTTCATGACGCTGTCGCTGCTGGGCGTGTCGCTGCCCACCTTTCTGATCGGCATCCTGCTGATCCTGGTTTTCTCGGTGACGCTGGGCTGGTTCCCCAGCTTCGGGCGCGGCGAGGTGGTGCAGCTGGGCTGGTGGAGCACGGGGCTGCTGACGGCCAAGGGCTGGCACCACATCGTGCTGCCGGCCATCACCCTGGCCATCTTTCAGCTGACGCTGATCATGCGCCTGGTGCGCGCCGAGATGCTGGAGGTGCTGCGCACCGACTACATCAAGTTCGCCCGCGCGCGCGGGTTGAGTGACCGGGCCATCCACTTCGGCCATGCGCTCAAGAACACCCTGGTGCCGGTGATGACCATCACCGGCCTGCAGCTCGGCGGCCTGATCGCGTTTGCCATCATCACCGAGACCGTGTTCCAGTGGCCCGGCATGGGCCTGCTGTTCATACAGGCCGTGACCTTTGCCGACATTCCGGTGATGGCCGCCTACCTGTGCCTGATCGCGCTGATCTTCGTGGTCATCAATCTGGTGGTGGACCTGTTGTACTTCGTCGTCGATCCGCGCCTGCGCGTGGGTGGCAAGGGAGGGCATTGATGCTGGCTCCGCGCTTCAAGGCCGGCGGGCGCGCCTTTGCGCAGATTGCCGAGTTTCACCCCGAGCTCACCGCGCTGCGCCGCGACCTGCATGCCCACCCCGAGCTGGGCTTTGAGGAGGTCTACACCAGCGCCCGCGTGTGTGAGGCGCTGCGCGCCGCCGGCGTGGACGAGGTGCACGAGGGCGTGGGCCGCACCGGCGTGGTCGGCGTGATCCACGGCCAGGGGCGCAGCAGCGGCAGCATGATTGGCCTGCGCGCCGACATGGACGCACTGCCGATGACCGAGCACAACGACTTCGCCTGGAAGTCCGCCAAGAGCGGCCTGATGCACGGCTGCGGCCACGACGGCCACACCACCATGCTGGTGGGCGCGGCGCGCTATCTGGCGGCCACGCGGCAGTTTGACGGCACGGCGGTGCTGATCTTCCAGCCGGCCGAGGAGGGCATGGGCGGGGCACGCGTGATGATCGAGGACGGGCTGTTCGATCGCTTTCCCGTGCAGTCGGTGTACGCCATGCACAACTGGCCGGCGATGAAGCCCGGCACCGTGGGCATCAACAGCGGCGCCATGATGGCCGCCGCCGACCGGGTGACCATAGACATCACCGGTCGCGGCGGCCACGGCGCCCACCCCTACCAGACGGTGGATGTGGTGCTGGTGGCGGGGCACATCATCACGGCGCTGCAAAGCATCGTCTCGCGCAACGTGCGCGCGCTCGACAGCGCCGTGGTCAGCCTGTGCGCGGTGCAGGCCGGCGACCTGGGCGCCTTCAGCGTGCTGCCGGGCCAGGCCACGCTGGTGGGCACGGTGCGCGCCTTCGACCCCGCCGTGCAGGACATGGTGGAGCAGCGCATCAAGGACTTGTGCCACGCCACGGCCCTGGGCTTTGGCGCCACGGCCACGGTGCGCTATGAGCGCATCTACCCCGCCACCATCAACACCGAGGCCGAGGCGCGCTTTGCCGGCGACGTGGCCGCCGCCCTGGTGGGCGAGGATGGTGTGGACCGTGACCTGGAGCCCAGCATGGGCGCGGAGGATTTCTCCTTCATGCTGCAGTCCCGCCCCGGCGCCTACCTGCGCCTGGGCCAGGGCATGGGCGCGGGCAACAGCACCTTGCACAACAGCCGCTACGACTTCAACGACGACATCCTGCCCCTGGGCGCGGCGCTGCATGCCGGGCTGGTGGAGCGTGCCATGCCGTTGGCGGGCGGGCAATAAACATAAAAATGGCCTGTAGCGCCCGTCCATCAAGCGCAACAAGCTACTAATTTAATAGTAACCAACGATTTGCAGCCATGATGAACACCTTATCCCGCTGGTATGACAGCGACGTGGCCCACAGTTTCCGATCCTCGCCCGTGGCCATTCTGGCGGCGCTGATTGCTCTGGTCTGCGCCGTCTGCGCCCTGTTTGCCGGCTGGGTCGCGCCACACAACCCGTTCGACCTGTCCACGCTGGAGCTGTCGGATGCGCGCCTGCCGCCCTGGTGGCTGGAGGGCGGCACCAGCAAGTACCCGCTGGGAACGGATGACCAGGGGCGCGACATCCTCTCGGCGCTGATCTACGGCGCGCGCATCTCGCTCATCGTCGGTCTGGCCTCGGTGCTGCTGTCGGTGGTGCTGGGTGTGGCCCTGGGCCTGGTGGCGGGTTTTCGCGGCGGCTGGGTCGATGGCCTGCTGATGCGCATGTGCGACGTGATGTTGTCGTTTCCCGCCATCCTGATCGCTCTGCTGATTGCCGGCGTGGCGCGCGCGGTGTTTCCGAATGCTCCCGAGTGGCTGGCCTTCGGCGTGCTGATCATGGCGATTTCGCTGACCGGCTGGGTGCAGTACGCGCGCACGGTGCGCGGCTCCACGCTGGTG